>Ga0123355_10000020_pt1 | contig 154142 bp, 137 predicted proteins | sample TergutEmb28metaG_3_FD_89872 | JGI IMG/M metagenome (GOLD analysis project Ga0123355, IMG submission 89872) | Embiratermes neotenicus P1 segment gut microbial communities from Petit-Saut dam, French Guiana - Emb289 P1 | ecosystem: Host-associated > Arthropoda: Insects > Digestive system > Gut ...
GTCGTAAGAAGTAGAAGGGAACTAATTACTTATGGGTAGAAGTCTTAAAAAGGGACCCTTCGTAGAGGCGCGCCTACTAGGTCGCATCGCTGCGATGAACGAAGCAGGGGACAAGCAAGTTGTAAAAACTTGGTCACGCGCTTCAACCATCTTTCCAGAGATGGTCGGTCACACGATTGCCGTTCATGACGGTCGTAAGCATGTTCCGGTCTACATCACCGAGTCTATGGTAGGTCACAAGCTGGGCGAGTTCGCACCAACACGTACCTTCCGTGGTCACTCTGGCGATAAGAATGCGAGGTAATTTAGATGCAGTCAAGAGCAGTAGCTAAATACGTTCGCATTTCACCTCGCAAAGCACGTATTGTGATTGACTTGATTCGCGGCAAGTCCGTTGAAGAAGCACGCACAATCTTGCAGTTTTCAACTCGCAACGCTGCAGAGCCAATCGAAAAGGTTCTGAACAGTGCTGTTGCTAACGCAGAAAACAAAGATGATGGCATTAGTGCTGACATGCTATATGTATCTGCAGCATTTGCAGATGAAGGCCCAACTCTCAAGCGTATCCGCGCAGGAGCAAAGGGCATGGCAAAGCGCATCAACAAGCGCACTTGTCACATCACTATCGAACTCGACACTGTGAAGGAGGCGTAAACGTCATGGGTCAAAAAGTATCACCTATCGGACTACGCCTAGGAATAGTCGAAAAGCATCGTAGCCGCTGGTATGCTGGCAAAGATTATGCGGCTACCCTAGAAAATGACTTAACTCTACGCACGTTTTTGACGAAGCGTCTCGAACGTGCCGCTGTTTCAAACATCGTCATCGAGCGCAAAGGCGAAAAGGTTGAAGTTGAAATCTGGACAGCTCGTCCAGGTATCGTTATTGGTAAAAAAGGTTCAGAAGTGGACGTGCTCCGCAAAGAACTTGAAGGTATTGCAGGACGTCCTGTTGACGTAAAAATTGTTGAGGTAGTGCGTCCAGAACTCGACGCTAACCTTACTGCGCAGTCTGTTGCTGACCAGCTAGTTGGTCGTGTGGCGTTCCGTCGTGCTATGCGCAAGGCGGTAACCAGTGCCATGAAGAGCGGTGCCTTGGGTATTCGTATCCAATGCTCTGGTCGTTTGGGTGGCGCGGAAATGAGCCGTCGCGAATGGTATCGCGAAGGTCGTGTGCCACTTCACACACTGCGTGCAAAGATTGATTATGGTTTTGCTGAAGCACACACTACCATGGGTGTTATCGGCGTTAAAGTATGGATATATCACGGTGAAACACTACCGGGACAGCAACCCCCCAATCCTGCGATTGAGGGAACTCGTGCCCCTCGTGCCCCTCGTGGCGGTAATCGCCGCGGACGTGGAGACGGTCGTGGTAATAGAAGCGGAGGGAGAGGTTAATGCTTAGTCCTAAGCGAGTACGCCACCGTAAGGTGCAGCGTGGAAAAATGCGCGGTCGCGCAAAGGGCGGCACAACAGTGCATTTTGGTGATTATGGTCTGCAAGCTCAAGAAGCTTCATGGATTACTAATCGTCAAATCGAAGCTGCTCGTGTTGCTATGACACGTCACATGAGACGTGGTGGTAAAGTTTGGATTAACATTTTCCCAGACAAGCCAATTACGAAAAAACCTGCAGAAACTCGTATGGGTTCTGGTAAGGGTAATCCTGAAGATTGGGTGGCAGTAGTAAAGCCTGGTCGCGTAATGTTTGAATGCGCAGGCGTTACTGAAGAAGTCGCCCGTGAAGCACTACGCCTGGCTGGCCACAAGCTGCCAATTAAAGTGAAATTTGTAGTCAGAGAAGGCGGACCGATTCACGAATTGATGAAGGCAAGACCGGAACCAATTTTTGAAGAGGAAACAGACGCAGAAGGCAGCGATGCTGCTGAAGGAGAAGACTCCGCTCAGGCAGATGAGGGAGGAGCATAACCATGAAGCAAGCAGAAGTAGTAAAGCTAAAAGATGACAAGCTGGTTGAGGCGCTTGCAAACAGTCGTGCAGAATTGTTCAACCTACGCTTCCGTCTAGCAACAGGACAACTAGATGATCCGTCAAAGATTTCTGTTGTCAAGAAAGACATTGCTCGTATACAGACTGAAATTCGTGCTCGCGAGCTGAAGGCCATTAAAGAGGCTGAAGCTAAGGCAGCAGCAGCGGGTTAAGGAAGAGGATATAAATGACGACTAGTACAGACAGAAATAGTAGAAAAGAGCGTCAAGGCGTTGTTGTGTCTGCTTCCGGTGATAAAACTTGCGTAGTCAAGATTGAAGACCGCAAGAAGCACGCCATGTACAACAAGATGATTACGACGAGCAAAAAGCTTCATGCTCACGACGAGGAAAACCTTGCTGGTGAGGGCGATACTGTCCGCATCATGGAGACACGTCCTCTGTCGAAGCTAAAGCGCTGGCGTCTCGTTGAAGTTTTGGAGAAGGCAAAGTAGTGGGTTTTACCCTCGACTTTAGCTACTGAAAGGACGCTACGTAAAATGATTCAGGCAGAAACTAGATTAAAAGTTGCCGATAACAGCGGTGCCCGCAAGATTGGGGTTATCAAGGTATTGGGCGGTTCAAAGCGTCGCTATGCGCGCGTTGGTGACATCGTCGTTGCTTCGGTAAAAGAAGCTCTACCTACAGGCAGTGTAAAAAAGGGTGAAGTTATTCGCGCAGTGGTTGTCCGCTGCAAGAAAGAAGTACGTCGCCCCGATGGCTCATACATCGCTTTCGATGAAAATGCAGCCGTGATTTTGGACGAGAACGACAATCCTCGTGGTACGCGTATCTTTGGCCCTGTAGCCAGAGAACTGCGTGACAAGAAATTCATGAAGATTGTATCGCTTGCTCCAGAAGTTCTATAAGAGGGAGACGATACCTTATGGCAAAAATGAGAATTCGCAAAGACGACAAAGTACGTGTTGTCGCTGGAAAAGATAAAGGCTCGAAAGACAAGCCACGTGAAGGTCGTGTACTACGTACCGATCCAAATAACGAGCGTGTTGTTGTAGAGCGTGTATCTGTTGCAAAGAAGGCAGTACGTCCTACTCAGCGTAACCAAGCAGGTGGCTTTGTAGAGATTGAACAACCTATTCACGTAAGCAACGTCAAGCTGGTCTGCACAAAGTGCGGCGACGCAACGCGCGTAGGACTACGCCGCAATGACGATGGCAAGCGTGTGCGTGTATGCAAGAAATGCGGAAAGGACATCGACTAATGTCAGCAAAGAAGGCAACTACTAAAAAAGCTGCGCCAAAGAAAACAGCAGCAGCTACAGATATGCCTCGCCTAAAGACGAAGTACAACGAAGAAGTTGCACCAGCACTTCTCAAGGAACTGGGACTGGATAATGTTATGCAGATTCCGCGCCTTGAAAAAATCGTAGTAAACATGGGTGTAGGTGACGCCGTGGCCGACTCAAAGCAGCTTGATGCAGCCGTTGAAGACCTTCGTATTATTACGGGTCAGCAACCTCGCATCAATCGCGCAAAGAAGTCTATCGCAGGTTTCAAGCTGCGTGAAGGCATGCCAATCGGTGCAAAGGTAACACTGCGCGGAGACCGCATGTGGGAGTTCTTTGACAGACTGCTGGCAACAGCAATCCCGCGTATTCGCGACTTCCGCGGACTACCAGCGAAAAGCTTCGATGGTCGCGGAAATTACTCAATGGGAGTAACAGAGCAACTAATCTTTCCAGAAGTAGACTATGACAAGGTTGACCGTACTCGTGGTATGGACATTACTTTTGTAACAACTTCTGAAAACGATGAGGGTGCAAAAGCACTGCTCGCAGGATTTGGATTCCCGTTTAAAGCATCTTAAATGCGACATGAGTGGAGGGGTTACTCCGCAAACTGTTGCAAGAAGGAAAGGATAAGCAAGTGGCAAAGAAATCGATGATCGCCAAGGCGAAGAGACCTGCAAAGTTCTCTACCCGTCAGCATAATCGCTGCACCCGCTGTGGCCGTCCGCGTGCGTATTACCGCAAGTTTGGACTGTGCCGCATCTGTGTACGTGAGTTGGCAAACAAAGGCGAGCTCCCCGGTGTAAGAAAAGCAAGCTGGTAGCTTTAGTTACAGCCGCCAGTGACTTGTCACCGGAGAGGCAGTTGCGAGTAGCATTTTGGTTATGGGCCAAAGTGAACCTCGTTTAGACCAAGCCATCACGAACCATTATTAAAAAACGAAGGAAGGACGTAAGGCATTATGATGACCGATACTATCGCTGATATGCTTACTCGTATTCGCAATGCGAATATGGGGCACAAGCCTACAGCGGAGATCCCTTACAGTAAGAAGCTCGTTGACATTGCTCGCGTACTAAAAGACGCAGGCTACATCAGAGGATACAGTGTTGTTCCTGGTGGAGATAGTAGCCCTGTAGACACTCTGGTTGTCGAGCTAAAGTACACAAACGATAAAACTCGCGTAATCACCGGCATTCGCCGTATCAGCAAGCCAGGTTTGCGCGTATATGCAAAGAAAGAAGATCTGCCAAGAGTACTGGGTGGTCTAGGCATCGCTATTGTTTCAACTTCTAGCGGTGTTATGACTGACGCTCAGGCGAGGGCAGCAGGCGTTGGCGGCGAAGTGCTCGCCTACGTTTGGTAGTCGACCGGAGAGACAGGAGCAGGCAGATATGTCACGTATTGGTAATATGCCCATCCCGGTTCCCGCCGGTGTAGAGGTAAAAATTGACGGTCAAACCGTTAGCGTAAAAGGTAAATTGGGAGAGCTGTCCCATACCTTCCAGCCGCAAATTGCTATTGAGCAACGCGGTGAAGGTGCAGATTTGGAAATAGTATTGACTGCTCGCGATGAAACTCGCGAAGCACGCAGCTTTCACGGTTTGTCACGCACATTGATTAACAACATGATTATCGGGGTAACTGAAGGTTACAGCGTTGAACTCGAGATTCATGGTGTAGGTTACCGTGCAACAGCAAAAGGTTCAGATATTGAACTTGCCCTCGGCTTTAGCCACCCTGTAATGGTAAAGGCAGAGCCAGGTATTACTTTAGAAGTTCCAGCTAATGACAAAATTATTGTTAAAGGCATTGATAAGCAGCGCGTAGGACAGGTCGCTGCAGATATTCGCAAATGGCGTAAACCAGAGCCTTACAAGGGCAAAGGTATTCGCTATAAGGGCGAATACGTACGTCGCAAGGTCGGCAAGGCAGCAGGATAGGGATAGGTATTTAAGATGAAGAAAACACAAGCAAAAAACGCTTCACTTGCTCGCCGTCAGCGCAGAGTACGCGGTAAGATTTCGGGTACTGCTGCAAGACCTCGCTTGCGTGTAGCTCGTAGTAATGCGCATATGTATGCTCAACTTATTGACGATGTAGGTGCAGTCACTTTGGCTTCAGTAGCAACGAACGAAAAAGAAGTTGCGAAAAAGGCAAAGTCTGGCACATCTAACAAGGAAGCCGCAAAAATCGCCGGAGAGATTTTAGGTAAGCGCGCAGCAGACGCTGGCATTACTGAAATCGTCTTCGACAGGGGCGGACACATCTACCACGGTCGCGTGCAAGCTCTTGCAGATGGTGCTCGCGAAGCCGGATTGAAGTTTTAGGAAGGGAATACAGTTATGGCTAGAACTCAAGCCCCAGTTTCGGAGCTTCAAGAAAGAGTTGTTTACATCAACCGTGTTTCAAAGGTTGTTAAAGGTGGACGTCGTTTCAGCCTAAGCGCACTTGTAGTAGTGGGCGATGGTAACGGTCGCGTAGGAGTAGGCATGGGTAAATCTGCCGAAGTTCCTAACGCCATCAAAAAGGGTATCGAAGATGCAAAGAAAAACATGTTCGAACTGCCCGTGGTAAACGGTACGATTCCTCATGAAATCATGGGTGAGTTTGGTGCAGGTCGCGTGCTTCTCAAGCCAGCTGCTCCTGGTACCGGTATTATCGCAGGCGGACCAGTTCGTGCAGTTCTTGAACTTGCAGGTCTTACCGACGTTCTAAGCAAGTCTTTGGGCAGCAGTAATGCGATCAACATCGTGCGTGCAACTGCTCAGGGCCTAAAAGACCTTCAATCAGCAGAAGAAGTGGCAAAGCGCCGTTCTACTACTGTTGGAGCTCTTTATGGCGGCAACGCTTCAAAGAAGAAAGCTGAAGCAAGCGATGATAACAATGACGCAGCAGATACTGCTGAAGAGACCAAAGAATAAGCGCAGGAGGTTACAATAATGTCAGCAAAGACAAAAACGCTGCGCATTAAGCAGGTACGTTCATCCATCGGGCGCAAAAAAGACCAAGGTGCGACACTTCGCGCATTGGGACTAAAGCGTATCAACGATGTTGTTGAACAACAAGATACACCTGTTATTCGCGGTATGATTTTTAAAGTTAAGCATTTAGTTGAAGTTGAGGAGGCCTAAGATGCAACTACATGATTTGATGCCAGCTCCTGGCTCGACAAAGACACGTAAGCGTGTTGGTCGTGGTCATGGATCAGGCCGTGGTGGCAGGTCAGGCCGTGGTCAAGATGGACAAGGTTCGCGTGCAGGCGGCACTAAGGGTCCCGGTTTTGAGGGTGGCCAATTGCCATTGTACAAGCGCCTACCAAAGTTGGGCGGCTTTGTAAGCCACAACCGCGTAGAGTACGCAGTTGTGAATGTTTCACGTCTTGAAGAACTTTTCAACGACGGTGACGTTATTACTCCAGAAGCTCTTGAAGAGGCAGGTGCTGTAAAGTCAGCATATAAACTGCCAATCAAGATTTTGGGTGATGGAGAGCTAAGCAAAAAGCTAACCGTAAAAATTGAAAAGGTCACAGCATCTGCAAAGACAAAAATTGAAAATGCTGGAGGGACGGTCGAGTAACCATGTTTAACGCGATTGTCAATGCGTTTAAAGTACCCGATCTTCGTAAGAAGATTCTCTTTACGCTAGCTATTGTTTTGCTCTACCGTATTGGTGCGCACATTCCTGCACCTGGTGTAGATGTAGAAGCAATAGCACAAATTGCTCGAGATAATGCAGCTCTAGGTCTGCTCAACCTCTTTACAGGTGGAGCACTCGAGCAAATGTCTATTTTTGCTCTGGGTATTATGCCCTACATTACCGCTAGCATTATTATGCAGCTACTTAAAGCAGCGATCCCTACTCTTGACAAAATGTCAAAAGAAGAATCAGGGCGTCGCAAGATTACCCAAATTACTCGTTACATGACGATGGGTATTGCTTTGGTAGAAGCAATTGGTATGCTATGGATTTTCCGTTCAGGCGTAGTAGACGTACCTGGTGTGGCATGGCTTACGCCAGTGCTCATTGTAGGTACCTTGCTTGTCGGTACGGCACTAATTATGTGGATGGCAGAGCTAATTACCCAACGTGGTATTGGTAACGGTATGTCGATGATGATTTTCTCGTCAATCGTTGCAATGTTTATCCCAACGATTGTTGAAGCTTTTGCCAGAAATCAGCAAAACATTGCTGAAGCTGCCTTTAGCGTTTTGGGGCTTGCAGGGCAAAACATTATCATGATTGGTACTCTGATTATTGCAATGCTTGCCGTAATCTTTGTGGTTATCTACATCGATGAAGGTCAGCGTCGTATTCCTGTGCAGTACGCAAAGCGTGTTGTGGGAAGAAGAGTATTCGGTGGATCAGGAACATATATCCCACTAAAGGTAAACGGTGCAAACGTTATTCCAATGATTTTTGCAACAGCGATTCTAACTATTCCGGCACAGCTTTCTCAGATGATGCCGCAGGTTGGTTGGCTCGAACAAGTAGCGCTGTTTGCTTCAGGACCTATGATGATGGGGCCAGAATATCTAGAAAATATGGCATGGTATGCAGGCTGGGGTAACTGGCTTATCACCTTTATCTTGATTGTGTTCTTTGCGTACTTCTATACATCATTGGTATTTAACCCGATTGATATTTCTGATAACTTGCGTAAGCAAGGTGGCTTTATTCCAGGTATTCGCCCGGGACAAAACACTACGCGCTATATCGAGCACACTATGAACCGTATTGTATTGCCAGGTGCTTTGTTCCTAGGTATCATTGCGGTTGGTACGTCGATCTTCTTCAGTGTGACCGGTAACGCAATGTTCATGCAGTTCGGTGGAACATCGATTATCATTATGGTTGGTGTATCACTAGAAACTATGCGCCAGATTGAAAGTCAGTTGAAGATGCGTAACTACGAAGGTTTCTTTAAGTAAGAAACTGTCGTAATCGAGAGGAGATAATACATGGCTTTTCCAACAGTAAACGATGATATGTGCACAGCTTGCGGTATCTGTGTTGATGATTGCCCCAGTGGTTGTTTCGATCTTGAGGATGTCGCAAAGTTTGCGCGCAAGGAAGATTGTATTGAGTGTGATATGTGTATGGATGTGTGTCCTAACGGCGCCATCACAATGTCCTAAAACACCCAGGCGCCGCGATTCGGTGTCGGAGTACATAACCTGAAAATCCACGTAGTTACTACGCTAAGATTTTCAGAACATGCACTCCTCCTTGATTCGCACCACCTGGAGAGTTTTATGAAAGTACGTAGTTTCAGAAAGGGGAAATCCACGTAGGTCAGCTACGCTGCGCTTCCTCACCTTCAAATAAGCACTAGTCTTGAACATCTGGAGCATTTTATAAAATATAGGCAGTATTTAATAGCCTCGTGAAAGCGAGGCTATTTTTTGTCCAGAATAAGCGCGAGCAAGAGCTAATCAATAATAAACTTTTCATCACGGTAGATAACCTCTTCACATTCTTGACTCATCAACTTATGGTCCACAAGAGGAGGATTTCCGTAATATAAAGAGTGATACTTGTTTATTGTGGTGAAGACTTCTTTTGCGCTATAGCCAGAAAAGATAAGAGGAAATATTGCTGCGGGAGTGTTTTCCTGCTTGGGATTGCGAGCTAGCACTTCTTTCGATAAGTTTATTCTGGCACTGCTGTTAAACTCTTTATTGCTAGTGGTAAAAATCCATATGTGAGTGGCTTGGCGTTCTCCTATAATTTTAGCTCTTTTGAAATTTGACCATGAGATAAATTGCTTTCGATTTTCGGGCTTTAATGAATAGTGGTTGTAAACAGTGATGCCGTCCTTAGAAACAATCATGATTGTTTGCCCGTATGCAAGAAACAGTCCAACCATTATTCCAACACAAATGAGTCCTGTGACCACTGCTCCGTATATCGTGTCGACAGGAAGAATCATTAGTGCAGCAACTATTATGAGAAGCGTAAATAGTGCATACTGTGCCCTGGATGGCCTAAAAACGACCACATCTTTCTTTGCCAAAGGAATACCTCTCGTGCTCGTGAGCAAAACCTACATCAATCAATAATAAACTTTTCTTCTTCATAGACAGAGACTCTGCGCTTTTCCATCTTCTTTGGACATTGCTCATTTTCCCTTTGGGGTTTAAGGGTAGGATTTCTATGATAGAGAGAATGATATTTGCTTACGGCGTCAAAGACATCTTCTACTTTGATTCCTGTAAATGCAAGGGGAACAAGTGCTGCTGGATGCTCTACCCATCCAGTTAGGACTTTATTAATGTTTCTACTTGCATGACTACTTTTGGATTCCAATCTCCTTTCGTCGATGGCAAAAATTCCAATGCATCTAACTGTGCCACCGCGTCCTGTGTTTTGCTCTAAAATTTCAATTTTCTTAAAATTTGACCAAGGAATAAGCTGTTTTCGCATATTAGGATCTAGTGCGTAACGAGTGCCAACGGTGATTCCGTCTTCAGAGACAGTTATAAGTGCCTGTCCCCATGTGCCGAGAAATGCAAATGCTCCTCCAAAACCAAAAAATACTACAGTTACTACCGTTAGCCAGCTAGACATCTCATCGATAAATAAAGCTGCTGATACAAATACTGCACATACTAGAAGAAATGACAAGCTGCCCACTTTTGACTTCTTAAAAACGATTTCACCTTTTTGCTCTGCCAAAAGAATACCCCTCAATTTTGATTCTGGGTTACCGTCGCACACGAATACAAATTTACCATAGCTGCTCTTTACATTAATCTCTGCAAGTAAGGCGTGGCTCGTGTAAACTGTTTTACTATGACTGAAACACTTACTGAATTTACTAATCAATGTCTTAGCCTGTTTGGGCTCGGGCTTTGCCATCAATTCCCAGAGCGCAGCTATCATTTTGCAGAGGTAACATGGGCGGTGTGTGCGCGCTGTAGCGGAATCTACGTCGGCCTCATTTTTGCACTGGTCGCACTCCTTCTGGCGTATCGAATTAAAGATGGACATGGGCAACGTCATGGCTTTTTGGCGTGGCCGTACTGGTTGTTCCTAGGCTTTGGTCTTGCCTTCATGGGCTGGGATGGAGTCACCTCATACGCTCACATTCGTGAAACGACAAACTTTTTGCGCTGGGTGACAGGTATTATCATGGGTGCGTCTTTAGCTCCGTTGGTTTATTTCTTGTTGGTGAACAATCTTGCAAAACATTCAATAGATAAGCCTGTTTTGGGAGGCCCTGGCAAAGAATGGATTAAGCCCTGGCTCGCAATTGCAGTCAGTCTAGTTGCTGCCTTCTTGTTTGTTTATCCTGCAGGTCCTTGGCTAGGTGGAGTTGGTGCAGCTATTGCGGCCTTGTGCATTTGGGTAACCTTTGCTCTGCTGTTCCTAGTGTTGCTAGGCGTATTCAAGCCCTTTTACCGCGTGGTAGAGGGGTGGAAGAATCTTCTTCTGCCAGGTGCGATTGCCCTTGTTTTGTCGCTCCTTGTAATTATGATTATTTCGGTTGTCAACTTTGGCACTTTGCTTCAATAGTAGATATACGTAAATTTGGAAAGGGAGTAATAGTATGACTAATCAGGGAATTGCACAAAATATTCCACAGGTTGATGTAGGGGTGTTTGGCGGAACAGGTTTTTATGACTTGCTAGAATCGCCAAAAGAATATGAAATCATGACTCCTTTTGGACCAACATCTGATAAGGCAATGGTTGGTGAAGTTGATGGTGTTACGGTAGGCTTTGTGCCACGCCATGGTCGTGCTCATAAAATAACTCCTGCTCAAATTAACTACCGCGCTAACGTGTGGGCGATGAAGATGATGGGTGCAAAGCGCATCTTTGGACCATGTGCCTGTGGATCTTTGCAAGCTGATGTACGTCCTGGCGATTTTGTTATTTGCGACCAGTTTGTTGATCGCACTTGGGGACGTGCTGACACTTTCTTTGATGGTGCCGCAACTGCTGCTGACGATCCATTTTTCGACCGCGGAGTAACCCATGTATCGGCTGCGGATCCTTATTGCCCAACTATGCGCAAGCTAACCGTAGAATCGGGTAAAAATTTAGGTATCACAACTCATGATGGCGGAACGATTGTGATTATTAACGGACCGCGCTTTTCAACACGTAGCGAATCAAAATGGTTTGCTTCGCAAGGCTGGGAAGTTATTAATATGACGCAATACCCAGAAGCCTATCTAGCGCGCGAACTAGAGATTTGCTACACCAATATATCGCTGATTACAGACCTTGATTCGGGCGTAGATGCCACCGAGGCCGTAACTAATGCTGCGGTACTTGAGGTATTTGCGCAAAATCTGGATAAGCTGAAGAGCTTGCTGCATGATGTGATTCCACGTATTCCAGCAGAACGTGATTGCTTATGTGCAGATGCCCTTGGCGATTCAGAAATGCACTAAAGTGACGGAATTTTCCGCCTGAACACCATCTTCGTCGCTCGCGTAGAGTTTACGCCACGCTCCGAAGATGGCACTCAGCTAAAAAATTTCATTCACTTGTGATTATTGCCTTGAAGGTTTGAGTAACTTTAAGGTATGGACGCACTCTCAAAAGTATGTTTTAAGTGCCCAATGTGCTATGATGTTGCGAGCATATTAGGCGACTGCCATGCAGGAAATATAGGAGGAAAACTATGTACGCACTAGGTGTAGGTCTAGGAAGTGTATGGGGATGGCCCTTAATCATTGTTCTTATTATGGTCATCATTATATTTGGACCTAAACAAATTCCACGTCTGGTAAAGACGTTTAGAGACACGGCAAAAGAAGTGCGTGAGGGCTTGGACGAAGCTGAAGGCGTGGTCGAAGGCGTACAGCCTCCGCCGCCACCGGCAGCACCAGCTGCTGCTCCGGCACCAGTCGCAGAGGTAGCACCGGCACCTGTCGCACCTGCAGAGGCAGCACCAGCTGCAGTACCAGCGCCAACTCCTGTAGCTGAAGCTGCACCGGCACCAGCCGCTGCCCCAGTTGCAGAAGCCGCTGCCCCAGCCACACCTGCAGAGGCAGCACCAGCGCCAGCCGCAGAAGAGCCAAAGGCGTAGTCACTTATTCTCTGTCCCATTGCGGATGGTGAACCTTAAGTGTTGATGTATTAAATACCGCCAGATAGAGCATAGGAAAAGCATAATCACAGGCGAGTCGTATTTCGGCTCGCTTGCTATGTAAGTGAGGAGCAAGGAGCACTACCATGAATGGAACGATTTTAACCAAAGAAGGCAAGTCAGATCTTGAGGCAGAATTGCTGCATCTAGAAACAGTGCGTCGTCAAGAAGTAGCAAAGCGCATCGAAGAAGCCAGAAGCTTTGGTGATCTTTCAGAAAATTCAGAGTATGATGATGCAAAGAACGAACAGGGCTGGATTGAAAGCCGCATTACAGAGCTGAAGCATATTCTTGATGGTGCTCAGGTGGCAGAAGTTCCAAAGCGCGTTAGCAAGGTTGCCATTGGTACTTCAGTGAAAATCAAAGCTGTTGGTGGCAACAAAGAGATCACCTACAATATTGTTGGTTCGGCTGAAGCAGAATCGAGCAAAGGAAACATTAGTAACGAGTCACCTATTGGTGCTGCATTGTGCGGCAACAAAAAGGGTGACGTTGTTGCAGTTACCACTCCACGTGGCGAAAAGAAGTTTGAAATCGTTAGCGTAGGCGCTGCAAAGTAAACACAGCGTTAGGCAAGTACAAACATATATAAGTAAGCGGGGAGACTACACTATGTCAGCCGTGCCATCAGAGGCAAAATCGCCAGAATCAAATTCAGATAATCCTTTTGCCGTTAGGCGGGCAAAGCTTGACGCTTTGCATGCTCGTGGCGAGCAAGCCTATGCCAGCGGTCACGCTCCTGATGACGACGCACGTAGTACAGAGTTGCAAGAACGCTATGCTCATCTGGAAGACGGACAGTCAACTGAAGATCTTGTTGCAGTGGCCGGACGCATTATTGCAATCCGCGATCAAGGAAAGATGGCATTTATCGTTTTGCGTGACAGTCAGGGCGATTTGCAGCTTTTTGTGCGTAAAAACGTTTTGGGTGACGATGCTTTCGATAGGGTAAAAGAACTCGACGTAGGGGACTGGATTTGGGCAAAAGGTACTGTGCTGCGCACCAGGCGCGGTGAGTTATCCGTGCAGCCCGAAGAAATCATCTTGCTTTCTAAATCTCTGCGTCCACTGCCAGAAAAATTTCACGGACTGCAAGACGTTGATACGCGCTATCGCATGCGCTACGTTGACCTTATTGCCAACCCAGAGGTTCGCAAAACTTTCGAGGCACGCTCAAACATCACATCAGCTATTAGAAAATTTATGGAATCTTGCGGCTATCTTGAAGTCGAGACACCCATGCTCCATCCCATTGCAGGCGGCGCTGCTGCGCGTCCCTTTGTGACACATCACAATACCTTAGACATGGAGCTTTACTTACGTATCGCACCTGAACTGTATCTGAAGCGACTGCTTGTAGGCGGATTTGAAAAAGTCTATGAAATAAATCGCAACTTTAGAAACGAAGGCATGTCGGTGCGCCATAATCCAGAGTTTACGATGCTTGAAGCCTATCAAGCCTTTGGAAATATGGAAAGCATGATGGTGCTGACAGAAGATTTAATCCAGAGCGTGTCCCTGTCTGTACTGGGCACAACTGATGTCACCTATCAGGGCACAGAAGTGTCACTGACTGCTCCGTTCAAGCGCGCAAAGCTTGCTGATTTAACCAGTCAGGTTTTAGGGCGTGAAGTATCTGCGCACACAGACCAGGCAGAGCTACGTGCGATTTGTGATGAACACAAAGTTCCTCATAAGTCAGCATGGGGCAGTGGCAGATTACTGACAGAACTCTTCGATGATTTGGTCGAGCCTACACTAATACAGCCAACTTTTGTTTATGAGTATCCTGCAGAGGTGTCACCGCTTGCACGCCGCAATGATGACGATCCAGAATATACTGATAGATTCGAACTATTCATTACAGGTCGTGAATTTGCAAATGCGTTCTCAGAACTTACGGATCCTATTGACCAGCGCGCACGCTTTGAAAGCCAAGCTGTGCAAGCTGCTGCAGGAGACGTCGAAGCAATGTCAATTGATGAAGATTACCTGCGCGCGCAAGAATACGGTATGCCACCTGCGGGAGGCATGGGCATCGGCATTGATCGCCTGGTTATGTTGCTGACAGACAGCGCAAGCATCAGGGACGTATTGTTATTTCCCACAATGCGCCCAGAAGCGTCCTAAACGCCAGATTCAGCGTCGGGTTGAAAAATTCATTTGTTCACGTAGCTTAGTACGCTTCACAAATGAATTTTTGCAAGCCTCCTTGACTCTGGACGCCTAGGACGCTTCTGCATACTTTTTTCTGTATCATAGAAGGTGGAATATCAATAGCAAATAAGGGATTCTCATGAAGTCACGTGTCGAGTTAAAAGCCACCGCAGCAAAACTATTCTTTGAAAATTGGTTCATCTTAGTGCTTAGTGCTGCTGTGATTTGGGTTGTTATGCAAATCCAAACACAAGTTATGCGCATGCAGGCTAGACCGCCTGAAGAACACCTTGCCATACTTGACGCTACTCCAGGCTTTGAAGTCATGGCAGAAACACTGCGCTCAGCACCAGAAGTAGGCCTTTCTGTCTGGCAAGTTCTCTTGATTTTCCAAATTCTCACTATAGTGATGACCTTGCTAGGCTACGGACTTTCTAGCCTTGCACTAAAGGCGGCAGAAGGCAAGGACTTGCCAGATTTGGAAATATTTTATGCCTACAAAAAACCTTTAAGGTGGCTCGCTTTTTACTTTATTTACACCATTAAGGTTCTGCTTTGGTCAATGCTCTTTATCATCCCTGGCATTATTGCAGCCCTTAACTATAGCCAGGCAGTTTTCCTTATGATTGAGGATGAAAGCCTCAGCCCTCTTGCTGCGATCAAAAAATCTACTGTCCTCATGAAGGAACGCAAGATAGAATACCTGATCATAGTGCTGAGCTTCTTCTGGTTCTATGTGTTGGCATTCTTTACGATGTGGGTTACCACTTTATACAGTGATCCGTATATGAGGATGACTCTTGCAGGCTACTACAAAGAACTTACAAAGGCTCAGTCGGTGTCCCAATCTGCACACGTTGGTCAGACTCAACCAGAAAACGTTTAAGGTTAGTATATGGTTAAGCACTTAACAGGTCGTCATGGTGACGGCATTATTTATAATCCCGACGTAGATCTAGGGGCTCTGCAGCAAGTTCAAGAACTGCTGGACACGCCACTTGCGGCAGACGCCAATCTGCGCGTCATGCCTGATGTTCACGCGGGTGCAGGCAGCGTCATTGGTACTACCATGCAGATTACCGACAAAGTCTGTCCGAACTTGGTCGGTGTCGACATAGGTTGCGGACTTATGGCAGTTCCTCTGGGAAAAGAAGACATCGACCTTATTGCGCTGGACCGTTTTATTCGCAAGCATATTCCTTCGGGTTTTTCAAAACGCACAGCACAAAAGACGAGCCAGCTTGCAGAAGACGCTGAGCAAAGCACGCTGAATAAACTGCGTTGGACAGCTCCCAAAAAGTATCGCAAAGACGATGCAATTCAGTCAGTGGGAACGTTGGGCGGCGGCAATCACTTTATAGAAATCGGTACAGATAGTGCGGACGAAAAATGGATGACCATTCATAGCGGCTCGCGCAATGTGGGGCTTTTGGTTGCGACGCATTATCAGTGGCTCGCGCAGCAGACCTGCAACGCAGCTGTGCCTGACGCCCTGAAGTTTTTGACCGGTGATTTGCTAGAAGATTACCTGCACGACATGCAGCTTATGCAGACCTACGCAAACCTTAATAGGATTGCGATGTTTGCTGACATACTAGATTTTCTAGGTCACGACTTAGACGATGATGATACTGCAAGTCGCAGTGTAATCACCGTGCACAACTACATAGACGATAAGCGCACCTTGCGAAAGGGTGCTGTGCGCGCCCGCGCCGAAGAGCTGTTCTTGTTGCCGCTTAATATGGCAGATGGCCTTTTGTTGTGCCGCGGCAAAGGTAATGCAGACTGGAATGAATCTGCTCCTCATGGCGCAGGGCGTCTGTATTCGCGCACGAAAGCCTTCAAGGCTTTAGATATGGATGAGTTTGACCGCCGTATGGAAGGCATCTATACAACCAGTGTTCACAATGACACCTTAGATGAAAGTCCTATGGCATATAAAGATGGCGCAGTTATTGAACAGCTTATGGGTGACACTGCTGATACAGTGGACAGGTGGAGGCCCATTTACAGCTTCAAAGCCCGCGGCAAACAAGGCGGCAGGCGCGGCGGCAATCGCGGGGGCAATCGCAGGGGCAGACAAAAGGGTAGACGCAGTTAGGAAACAAGCTAAAGCCGTCATATGTGCGCATGGTAAAATGGCTAGTCTGAAATAAAAGTAACAATAAAACTGAAAAGGAGGAGATCATTATGCATGCAAAGCATGACTATAATCCGATTAAAACTGCATATCCCATTGACTCGATCCCGCCTTTTGATGAAGGTGAATATCCGCAGCCGCCTGAAGCTGGACAGTCTGATCAAGCACAGGCTCAGTCAGCGCACGTCATCATCGAGACAGAGGACACAATACAGTCTGAACAGGACTTAGCACTTCTCGAAAAGCAGCAAAAAGCAGCTTTCCACCAAAGCAAGAATTACCAGGGTGCGCAAGCCTATCAAGGTCAAGAATATGAACCCGCTTCAACCGAGCTTGAATCAAAGATTTCATGGGGTTTGTTAATCGGCTGTGTAATTTTGCTTTTTATAGCGCTTTTGTTTTGTGGAACAGTGGCATTTTTTAGCATGTCAATGTAGTTGACTGCGGGGCAGTTCAGCGCAAAGTGTAACTCTCGGGCATTTTACTTAGGAACAATTGGAGGCATTGTGAGCCAGTACGACCCAAAGATGATAGAAGAGTCAATTTTTTCTGCATGGCTTGAAGGTGGTTATTTCAAGCAAAACCCCCCTGCTGAAGAGGGGGCTGAAGAGGGAGTTAATGCGGGAACCGAAGCAGCAGAACCCTATGTCATCACTATCCCGCCACCAAACGTCACGGGTTCTCTTCACATGGGTCATGCCTTGAACAACACAATTCAAGACGTACTTATCCGCAAGAACCGCATGGCGGGTAGACCAACACGTTGGGTCGTGGGTACTGACCATGCAGGCATTGCTACGCAAAACAAGGTTGAACAAAAGCTGGCAAAAGAAGGTCTGACACGCTTTGATATTGGACGCGATGCCTTCATTGACAAGTGCTGGGAATGGCGCGCAGAACATGGCAGTCAGATTATTAATCAGCTAAAAGCAATGGGCTGCTCTTGCGATTATGACAATGAATGGTTCACGATGGACCCTTCGTATCAGCAGGCAGTGCGCGAAGTGTTTGTCGACTGGTTTAACGAAGGACTGGTTTATCGTGGCACGCGCATCATTAACTGGTGTCCGCGCTGCACAACGGCTCTGTCTGACATCGAAGTTGAACATGAAGACAAGCCAGGCAAGTTATACCACGTGAAATATCCTGTTTCTGACGAGGCTGACCGATCAATAACAATCGCCACGACCAGACCAGAAACAATGCTTGGCGATGTTGCGGTAGCAGTTCATCCAGAAGATCCGCGCTATGCTGACTTGGTTGGCAAAACAGTAGTGTTGCCGTTGATGGACAAACTCATCCCCATTATTGCTGATGACTATGTTGATCCGGAATTTGGAACGGGTGCTTTGAAAATCACCCCTGCCCATGACGCGAACGACTTTGAAGTCGGGCAGCGCCATGATTTGCCGCAGGTTAACATTTTTGATAAGTACGCCATCGTAAATGAAGAGGGTGGCGCGTACGTTGGTCTGTCCAGAGAAGAAGCGCGTAAAAAAGTTGTTGCTGACCTTGAGCAGCAAGGCTACCTCGCTGAAATTGAAGAACATCCTCACAGTGTTGGTGGTTGCTATCGCTGTGCTACGGCAGTTGAGCCATGGCTCTCAGAGCAGTGGTTTGTCGATATGAAGCCTTTGGCAGAGCCTGCCATTAAAGTAGTGCGCGACGAGCAGGTAAAGTTCCACCCAAAGCGCTGGGAAAATGTTTATTTCCATTGGATGGAAAATATTCGCGACTGGTGTATTTCGCGCCAGCTCTGGTGGGGACATCGTATTCCTGTCTTTTACTGTGATTCTTGCGACTGGATGGCAGCGCTAAAAGAAGACGCAACTACCTGTCCAAAATGCTCTGCTGCGCTGCGCCAGGACGAAGATGTTTTAGACACGTGGTTTAGCAGCCAGATTTGGCCGCAAGCAGTACTGGACTGGCCAAACAGCGAGTCCTCAGAGCTAAGCTATAACTATCCGACAAACGCACTCTCAACGGCACCCGACATCTTGTTCCTGTGGGTTGCACGCATGATTATGAGCGGCCTGTACTTTGTTGATGACATTCCCTTTGATGACGTTATTATTCATCCAACGGTGTTCAATAAAGAGGGCAGGCGCATGTCTAAATCATTGGGCACAGGCGTTGATCCGCTGGACCTGATGAAAGATTACGGCGCAGATGGTATGCGCTTTGGTCTTATGCTGCAAGTAACGGGCGTTCAAGACATGAAGTTTGATGAAGATAAGCTGCTCTCATCACGCAACTTCGCAAACAAAATCTGGAATGCTGCCCGCTTTGTGATGTTAAGTACCGAAGACTATGTGCATACTGGTCAGGCTCCCGCGCCCACTGCCCTTGCCGATAAGTGGATTCTTTCGCGTCTTGCTGACGTGACACAGCGCGTCACCAACAGCATTGACGCTTTTAGCTTTGGCGAAGCTGCACGCGATTTGTATGACTTTTTCTGGAACGAATATTGCGACTGGTATATCGAGCTTGCGAAAAGTCGCCTAAACGGCACCCCAGAAGAGCGCGCAGCGGTGCAGCACACTTTGGTGTTTGTGCTCGACAATGCTCTGCGCTTGCTACACCCCATCATGCCTTTCATTAGTGAAAATATTTGGCAGAGTTTGCCCATTCATGGGCGCGAAGATGCTTCACTTATTGTGGCTGCTTGGCCACGTCCTGAAGACTTCGCCGAATTGCGCGACCTTGATGCAGAGCGCCGCATCGAGCTGCTAAAGGCAGTTGCTTCGGCACTGCGCAGTACAAGGGCTCGTTATCAGATTAGTCCGCGTACAGAACTTGCTGCAACAGTGAAGGTAACTGATGCAGGCGACGAGGCACTGTTGCAAGACCTTGCAACACAGATTAAACAAGTTGCTGTTGCAAGTGACTTAGACTTTGCCCTTGATGCGGCAAAGCCAGCGCAAAGTGCTGTCATAGTTGCTGCAGGTCTAGAAATCTACGTGCACCTAGAAGGCCTCGTTGATTTTGAAGCAGAAGCTGCACGCTTGGGCAAAGAGCGTGATAAGCTTGCCAAAGACCTTGAAAAGCTAGAGAAGAAACTCAGCAACGAAGGCTTCCTTGCAAAAGCGGCCGCTGAAATTATTGAAAAGGATCGCGCAAAGGCAGATGATTTGCGTGCTGCACTTGCGAAAATCGAAGCTCAACTATAGGACTATTACCGTAGGACAGTAGGACTATTACAGCATGCACCAAGAGCCACAGATAAATCCGTCTTTGGAAAATATGCAGGCGGCCTGTGCTGCAGCTGGCCATCCAGAGCGTGCCTATAGCATTATTCAGATTACGGGCACTAACGGAAAGACTTCAACGGCGCGCATAATTGAACAGCTGTTGATAGCAGAAGGCTTGAAAACGGGACTCTATACAAGCCCGTCGCTCATCTGCGATACAGAGCGTATTCGCGTTGGCGGCAATGACATTAGCGCAAGCGATTTAGCTGCCGCAAAAGAAGCAGCGCGCGTAGCAGCAACAAGCATAGACCTTCAATTGACAGCTTTTGAAGAGATGACTCTTGCAATGTTCATTCACTTTCAGCAGTCAGGTGTGGACTTTGCGGTGGTAGAGGTAGGCATGGGCGGCAGGTGGGATGCCACCAGTGCAGCACACCCAGCAGTTGCCGTTATTACTGCAGTAGGACTGGACCATCAGGAATTTTTAGGCGATACGCACGAAGAAATCGCCTTTGATAAGGCACACATTATAAAGCCAGGGGCAAGCGTTGTTTTGGGGCGCAGCCTTTTTTCTCAGCACGAGCCACATATTGCAGATATTTTCATAAATCGCGCAAAGGGCTTTGGCTTGCATCCGCGCAGCGTGACAGATGACGTTCTTAAGGTGATTGATTCAGCGCCGCTCAAGACAGAATTTGCAGTCACGACGCTGCATGCCAATTATTCTGACTTACACTTACCTGCAGCAAGTTACCAGGCAAGTAATGCTGCCACTGCCATTATGGCAGCAGAGGCGGCCTTGGGACGCGCACTCGACACGAGCCTGGTACGCACTACTCTTTCGCAACTAACGTTCCCTGGCCGTTTTGAAGTCATCAGAAAAGAGCCGTTGCTTATTTTTGATGGCAGTCATAATCCAGCCGCGGCACATATGTTGGCACGCCAAATTGCAAGTCTAACTGAAGGGCAATTAGCGGGGGAGAAACCCATCATTGCACTGGGAATTTTGAACGACAAGGATGCGAAGGGTATTATTGCAGCTCTTGCACCTGTTGCAGCAGGTTTTATTGTGCTCGAGCCTGCTAGTTCACGTGCAATTCCTGCAGCACAACTAGCTAAACTTATTACTGAAGTGACTGGTCAGGCTCCCTCAAATCAACAAATCGAAACAATAAGACAACCGCTAATAATCACGGGCAGTTTATCCTTGTATCCTTTGCTACAATCGTTTAGTATGTGAAAAAATACGCTTTTGTAGTCAAAAGAGAAAGTAGTAATTCATGGACTTGTTTGGTGGCTTATTAGAGGAAATTATTGGTCGTCCGGTGCAACCGATTATCGATACCCTTTCTAATGGATTTGGTATCGTAACTTTCGTTCTGGCAGTTGGACTTGTTTATTGGCTTTTCCGTGATGCGCGTCGCCGTGGCACCTTTACTACTGTTTGGGGAGTACTAGGTGCAGCAGCCATTATCATCGGTGTTTTCTTTGGCTTTTTCATCTCTGATAGCAGCAGCTTTATTGTAGTCGGTGCACCATCGCTGTTATTGGTGCTTATCGTAATCGCAGCTTACAGCATTATGCGTCCTGCAGAATACTCAGCTGACGCAGAAGAACGTGAACTATCACAACGTCTGCTTGAAGCAGAGCTTGATATACATGCCTGTCCCAGTTGCGGATCAGGTGTTGAAGTAGACTTTCTAATTTGCCCTAGTTGTAACGTGACTTTGCGCAGACCTTGCGACTATTGCAGTCGTCCCATAAAGACCTCTTGGTCGACCTGCCCCTACTGTCTTGCAAGAAAGGGACAGGCAGAGACTCGTGCAGCATCAGCACCGGTAAACCTAAAAGGTGGCGGTTCTTCTACGCGCAAAAGATCAGTAGCGGTAGATGATGACTTTGACAGTGGTGATATTGATTTCGGTAGCCCAAAATCTAGCAGCAGCTCAGGACGTAGCTCGGCAAGCAGATCGTCTACATCTGGGCGCACACGCTCTTCTGCTGGCAGCAGTCGTGATAGCGGTCGTCGCTCAAGCGGACGTACTTCAACGGGCAGCAGTAGTAGCGGCGGTCGCAGCAGTAGTGGCAGCAGTGCAGCATCTGCAACTTCGACATTCAAGGACTAGTTCATGGCGCGCAACCCAAAGCGTTTCCCGAATGAGCTGATTCGCCATTCGACAGCTCATGTAATGGCGGCAGCTATCCAAGAACTTTACCCTGGTACGGTCTTTGGCATAGGCCCTGCTATAGATGACGGATTTTACTATGATTTGCAACTGCCCCAGACTGAAGATGGCGGGCAGTCGCTAGGTCCAGATGACCTCGAGCGCATTGACGCAAAAATGCGCGAACTGGTCACAGCAGATGAAGAATTTGTCGAGCAAGAGCTGACCAAAGACGAAGCACGTACGCTCTTTGCTGATCAGCCCTTTAAACTTGAACTTATTGATGAACTGCCAGATGATGAACCTTTAACCGTGTATTCTTGCGGAAACTTTGTAGACTTATGTCGCGGACCACACTTGCCGACTACGGGCTATGTTAAACACTTCAAGCTGATGAAGCTTGCTGGTGCGTATTGGCGCGGGGATAGCGACCAACCTATGTTGCAACGCGTCTATGGTACGTCGTGGCAAAAGGCAGGTCAGCTAACCTCTTACCTAGAAATGCTAGAAGAAGCAGAAAAGCGCGACCATCGCAGACTGGGTAAAGAGCTGGATCTCTTTAGTTTTAGTGAACTAGGTGGCGCAGGCTTTCCTCTCTATCACCCTAAGGGTGCGCGAGTTATGCAGTTGCTGCAGGACTGGTTACGCGATGAATTGTATAAGCGTGGTTATGTAGAGGCGCGCACTCCTCATGTCTACCGCACTGAAATGTGGAAGATGTCAGGTCACTTTGATAACTACAAAGATGACATGTACTTCTTTGATGTTCCAGACGGAAGCAGTGATTCCAAAGACGACAAGAACGACATGGATGGCAAAGACAGCAAGCACAGCGAATTTGCTATCAAGCCAATGAACTGTCCTGGGCACATGTTGATTTATAGTGCAAATCTGCACAGCTATCGTGACTTGCCCATGCGCATGTTTGAATTTGGCACGGTATATAGACATGAGCTCTCTGGTGTTGCACACGGCCTCATGCGCGCACGTGGCTTTACGCAAGACGATGCACATATCTTCTGTCGATCTGACCAGGTAAACGATGAAGTGCTACGCTGCCTTGAGTTAGTTGACTATGTGATGACTACCTTTGGCTTCGAGTACACAGCGGAACTGTCTACGCGCCCAGAAAAATCAATGGGCAGCGACGAGACCTGGGAACTTACTACTAATGCGTTGAGAAAAGCTCTCGAAGATTACGGCACCGAATACACCGTAAGCGAAGGTGACGGTGCATTCTACGGGCCAAAAATTGACATTCACTTACGTGATGCTATTGGGCGTACCTGGCAGTGCTCAACAATTCAGTTTGACGCTTTGTTGCCAGAGCGCTTTGACTTAGAATATCGCAGCGCAGAAAATAAAGCCGAGCGTCCGCTCATGTTGCACCGCGCAATACTGGGCAGCTTTGAACGCTTCTTTGGCATTTTGCTAGAACACTACGCTGGCGGACTGCCGTCATGGCTTGCACCTACACAAGCAGTAATCATTCCGATTAATGATGAGATGATTCCTCACGCGCAAGACACTCAGGCAAAGCTGGCAGCAGCTGGAGTCAGAGTAGAAATCGATGAAGCCTCTGCTCCAATGAAGGCCAAAATTGCTAAGGCACAACAACAAAAGATTCCCTACATGTTGGTAGTGGGCAAGCGCGAAGCAGAATCGGGTCAGGTAGCCCTGCGCCACAGAACCGAGGGCGACTTAGGTGCTGTATCGGTTGAAGACTTCATCGCACGACTTGAGAGTGAGCAGCCCGCATAGCTGTCAGCTAGACAGGCACACAATGTGGTGTTACTATAGTTGAGCTTGAAGTGAGGAAAATGTTCAGTGATGGACGTACTCCTCCACCTTCTGGTCTGCATTATCACTAAAAAAGAGATAAGCGCAGAACTTGTAGGTTCGATTTGCAAATAGATACAGCCAAGATGTAGACAACTGCGTCAATGGACTGTCTTTTATTTCCCGTCGGACTACATCCGGCGGGTTTTTTAATGGTCGAACTAGTACCGAGCTAGCGGCCAACTTTAACAAAGAGAGGTGACCAAAGATAAGTAGCGAATACAGAATTAACGAAGAAGTACCTTCAGGACGTTGTCGTCTTATTGGGCCAGATGGCGAGCAGCTAGGCATTTTTGAAGTGCGCGATGCTCTGCGTAAGGCTGATGACGAAGGCTATGATTTGGTCGAGATTGCTCCGCAAGCTGACCCGCCTGTATGCAAAATCATGGATTACGGAAAGTATCGCTATGAGCAAGCCATGAAGGCAAAGGCTGCACGCAAGCATCAACAAAAGATTGAAATCAAGGAAATGAAATTTAGACCAAAGGTCGATGTCCATGATTACAATACAAAGAAGAAGCACATTTTGCGCTTTCTCGATGCCGGTGCAAAGGTTAAGGTCACGATAATGTTTCGCGGGCGTGAGATGGCTCATCCAGAACTAGGCTTGAACATCTTGGTGCGCCTTGCAGAAGAGCTAGAAGAGCTGGCAGTTATAGAAAACCAGCCAAAGCTTGAGGGACGCAACATGCACATGTTGATTTCACCACTGAAAAAAACAGCTGAAAAAGCAGCGAAAGATACTAAGAATACTAAAGATACAGCGAATGAAGATAAGAAAAGTAAGGAAGGATAAAACAGATGCCAAAGATGAAAACTCATAAGGGTACCTCGAAGCGCATTCGAGTAACCAGCACGGGCAAGCTTATGCGTGGCAAAGCTTTTACCAGTCACATTATGACTAAGAAAAGCCCAAAACGTAAGCGTAATTTCCGCCAAGACGGCCCAGTGTCTACAGCAGACACCAAAATGATTAACAAGAAACTAGGACGCGGCTAGATAGCTGCTGTTATTGATACAAGGAGAGTGAATCTATGCCACGCGTAAAAAGAGCTGTTCATGCTCAGAAAAAACGTCGCGCCGTTCTAAAGCAAGCTAAAGGCTATTACGGTGGAAAAAGCCGTAGCTATAAGGCCGCTAAAGAACAAGTACAACATTCATTACAATACCAATATCGTGATCGCCGCAACAAAAAGCGTGATATCCGCCGTTTGTGGATTACTCGCATCAACGCTGCTGCGAGGCAAAACGATATGTCATATTCGCGTTTCATGAATGGACTAAAGCTAGCTGGTGTCGAGCTTGACCGTAAGGTGCTAGCAGACATGGCAGTGCATGACAGCACAGCTTTCGGACAGTTGGTAGATGTTGCAAAGGAAGCACTCGCTGCACAGTAGACGCAATACGTACAGCCAACGTTAAGAAGTAAGGAACAATATGTCACTTGATGATATTGCACAACTTCGAGTCCGCATTCAAGAAAAGCTGGGCAATGCGCCTACCTTAGAAGAATTAGAAAGTGAGCGCGTGTTACTGCTAGGTCGCAGTGGCGCGCTCACTGCTATTTTGCGCGGACTTGGTTCACTTGACCCTGAGGCGCGTGCGGCCACGGGTAAAGCTGCAAACGAGCTGCGAGTAGAGGCAGAAACTCTGTTGGAAGCTCGCAAGAGCGAGCTTGCTGGTGCAGCCTTGGATGAAAAGCTTGCAGCAGGCAGGCTAGATGTAACTTTGCCGGGGCGTACTATGCCACTGGGTTCACAACACTTGATTAGTCAGATCCGTGATGAGATTATTGACATCTTTGCAGGGATTGGCTTTTCTGTGGCAGAAGGCCCAGAAGTCGAGCTAGACTTTTTCAATTTTACGGCATTGAACCACGAGCCACAGCATCCAGCACGTAGTGCTAGTGACACTTTCTATGTAGTAGACCGCAGCGGTGATGAACATACAGGGCCTGAACCCAGTGAGGTCTTGCTGCGTACTCATACCAGTCCTGTTCAGGTGCGCGCTATGCAACGCGAAAAACCACCTGTTTATGTGCTTGCTCCAGGCAAGGTGTATCGCCGCGATGCAGCAGATCCAACTCACCTGCCACAGTTTACACAAATGGAAGGCCTTGCTGTTGACGAGGGAATCACCTTTGCAGATATGCGCGGTACTTTGGACTATTTTGCCCGCGAAATGTTTGGCAAGGACCGTAAAACACGCCTGCGCCCGCACTTCTTTCCCTTTACCGAGCCCAGTGCTGAAGTAGACGTGAGCTGCGGAGTTTGCGACGGCAGTGGTTGCCGTTTCTGTGGCAACACGGGATGGATAGAGATTATGGGATGTGGCATGGTTGACCCAATGGTCTTTACTCACTCTGGTGTTGACCCTGACAAATACACAGGCTTTGCCTTTGGCATGGGTGTTGACCGAATCGCTGCACTACGCTACGACATTCCAGACATTCGCATCTTGGTAGAAGGCGACATGCGCTTCCTACGCCAGTTCTAATTTAGAGGAGAAAACTTAACATGCGTGTTTCCCTAAAATGGCTTAAAGAAATACTGCCCGGCATTGAAGAGCACTACGGTGACATGGACAATTTCATCTACACCCTTGATATGACAGGAACTGCTGTCGAATCAGTTGAGGTCGCAGGTACTGCTCTTGAAGGTGTTGTCGTGGGTCAAATTATTGCCAAAGACAGACATCCAAATGCTGACACGCTTTGGGTGACTCAGGTAGACATTGGCGCAGACCAGCCGCTACAAATCGTGTGCGGTGCCGACAACTTTGAAGCGGGGGACAAAGTGCCCGTAGCAACAGTTGGTGCGGTGCTACCTGGCGACTTTAAGATTAAAAAGTCGAAGCTGCGAGGCGAAGTCAGCATGGGCATGAATTGCTCTGCAAAAGAAATGGGCGTCGGCGGCGACGCAGACGGCCTGCTCATCTTGCCAGAAGATGCTCCTATCGGCATGTCTTTTGCCAGCTACTACGATTTGTCAGACACGATTCTTGACCTCGAAATCACGCCAAACAGACCTGATTGTCTATCGGTGCAAGGTGTCGCGCGTGAACTTGCAGCAGTCTTTGGCATGCCAACACCGAACTTTGATGCAGCGCAAACGCCAGTACAAGAAACAGCGGCGGAGTCTGTCCATGACTTTGCAACAGTCACTGTTGAAGATGCAGAGGCTTGCCCGCGCTACGCTGCTCGCGTAATACGCGGCATTAAAGTTGGTCCTTCACCTGACTGGCTGGTGCAACGTGTTGAAGCTGCAGGTGCGCGCTCTATTAACAATATTGTTGACATTACTAACCTCGTCATGTTTGAAACAGGACAACCCTTCCATGCTTTCGACCTTGACGCTATTGCCGCTGACAAAGAAGGTCGCGCCGCGGTTATAATCAGGCGTGCCACAGCAGGCGAGACCATCACAACTCTTGATGAGGTAGAGCGCAAGCTCAACCCAGAAAACTTGCTTATCACTGACCCGTCAGGACCTATTACTCTTGCAGGAGTCATGGGTGCAGCAAACACCGAAGTCAGCGACTCGACAACGAATATCTTTCTTGAAGCAGCAGTCTTTGACAAGGCAATTACTAGTCGTACTAGTCGTGGTTTCCAGCTGATTTCAGAATCGTCACTGCGCTTTGAACGTGGTGTTGACATCGAAAACACACTTACAGCACTTGATCGCTGTGCAGCACTTATTGCCGAGCTTGGTGAAGGAGACATCGCCAAAGGAACTATTGACAACTATCCTAAAATCTATGAGCGTCGCAGCGTAGAAGTAACAGTTTCGCGCATAAACGCTTTCTTGGGGACTGACCTTGATGCGAAAACTTGTGAAAACATATTGCGCAGCCTGCAATTTCCGCTAGAAATCGAATCTATGCCTTGCGACGGTAATAGCAGCAGTAGTGACACGCTGCTAAAAGTTACTGTTCCCGGTTTCCGTGACGAAGTTCACCGTGACGTGGACATTATCGAAGAGATTCTACGCCTGTATGGCATGGAGAATACTCCTACAACTTTGCCATCTGCACAGGGTTCTTCTGTAGAAGTGAGCGGGCGCGAGAATATTGGTGGTCTTACTCCGCATCAAAAACTACGCCGTAAACTAGAGCGCACTTTACGCAGCTGTGGTCTGTATGAAACGCTGACTTTGCCTTTCGCAAATCTTGATGATTATCAAAAGCTGGACACGGAACATGACTTTGCGCTGCTGCACAATCCGCTGTCGCAAGACCAGTCAGCACTGCGCGCGCAGCTTTTGCCGAACCTTCTGAGTTCAGTAGCGATTAACCGCAGGCGTGGCACGCACAATGTGCAACTGTACGAGGTCGGCACAGTCTTTCACGCAGCAGATGGTCGCAAGCAACCAAAAGAAACAGAGCAGGTTTGTGCCGTTCTTTGCGGTGCGTGGAATAAGCCTGGTTGGAATATGCCTGCAATCGAGCTGGACTTTTTCGATGCAAAGGGTGTTGTAGAAACGCTCTTGTGCGAAATGGGTATAGATCGCGCGCGCTTTGTTGCGCCAGAAGACAGCGCGTATCCTTACTTGCAGCCAGGGCGTATTGCAGAGTTGCATCTGGGTGGCCGCAGCATTGGCGTTGTGGGTGAAGTTCACCCAAGCGTGCTTGAAAAATTTGATATTGACCAGCCAGTCATAACCTTTGAACTGCAGTGCAGACCATTATTTAAAGCCGCAAAAGATGTGGAAGATGTCATCATGCCTTCAAAGTTCCCGGGCATCGACTTTGACATTGCGCTGTTGGTAGACAACGAGGTTAGCGCAGAAAGCATTGCGCAGCGCATAGAGAGTGCTGGCAAAAAGACCTACCTTGACAGTGTGCGTCTGTTCGACGTGTATCAAGGCAAAGGTGTTCCTGAAGGTAAAAAGTCGCTGGCGTTTAGTTTAAGCTACCGCGCAGACAGAACACTTTCGATGGATGAGGTTGAACCACAGCACGAAAAAGTCCTCAAAGGTGTCGAGAAGTCAACAGGTGCTACGCTACGCAGCTAAAGCCGCCGCTTATTCAACTTATCTTGACTTGCTGGTTAACCAATGCGTATCACCTGCACTTTTATGCCCTTTGGCACGCTGAATATGCCCTTTGGCACGCTAAAGCACACTCAAGTGGCGTATACTAGTATGCGAAAGGGTGAGGATAATCATGAAAAATCCAATTAGTGTTTATTCTGAAATCGGCAATCTAGAGACAGTTTTAGTTAAGCGTCCTGGACGGGAACTGGAAAATCTGACTCCAGAACATATGGAGCGACTGCTCTTCGATGACATCCCTGCTTTGCCCGTCGCACAGCAAGAGCATGATGCCTTTGCGCAAATATTGCGCGACCATGGCGCAGAAGTGCTCTACCTAGAAAATCTTAGTGCAGAGGCATTGGACGCTGACCCTGCAGCGCGCGCTAAATTCGTTGCAGATGTGCTGAAGGAGTCTGCACGCACCGCAGGTGGCTACGAAGACTTCATCGCTGAATATCTACTGTCGCTGCCGTCAGCGCAACTGATTGATGAAGTTATGTGTGGCATTCGCAAGTGTGCGCTTGACGCACCTGGCGCAAAGAGCCTGCAAGACCTGATGGATAGGCGCTATCCATTTTATCTAGACCCTATGCCAAATCTATACTTTACGCGCGACCCCGCCGCAAGTATCGGCAGTGGTATGTCGCTGAATCGCATGTATGCGACTGCCCGTCGTCGTGAATCACTTTTCATGAAGTACGTCCTAAAATATCATCCTAGATTTGCGCAACATGACGTGCCCGTGTGGCTCGACCGCGACCAAACGACTCATATCGAAGGTGGGGATCAGCTGGTTCTAACTGCTGACACGATTGCAGTGGGCGTCTCTCAGCGTACTTCAGCAAATGCGATTGAAAACCTTGCACGCAATTTGTTTGCGCAGCAAAAGCACATCACGCGCGTGCTCGCACTAGAAATCCCAGAAACACGCGCCTTCATGCATCTCGACACGGTCTTTACCATGGTGCACTATAACCAGTTCACCATTCACCCTGCCATTCAAAATGACGATGGCGGTCTAAACATCTACACTCTCGAGGCTGATGAAAGCGCGCCCCGAGGCTTGAAGTTTACCCATAACGATGACCTTGCGGGTACGCTGATGAAGGTATTGGGTGTGGATGAGCTTGACCTCATCCCCTGCGGTGGCGGTGACCCGCTCGTAGCTGCGCGTGAACAGTGGAACGATGGTTCAAACACTTTGGCGATTGCACCAGGCGTTGTTGTAACCTATTCTCGCAACTACGTGTCAAATGAACTTATGAGACAGCACGGTCTTGAAGTAATTGAAATCACCGGTTCAGAATTGTCACGTGGTCGTGGTGGCCCTCGCTGCATGAGTCAGCCATTACGCCGTGAATGCCTTGTGACGCCAGAGCATTTGCCAAGGCTGACCCCTATGAAAGCACCTAACCCCTGCGGGTCAGTAATGTAGGTCGGTAATTATTTCAAGTAATGTAGTTGAAACACGGATAAATAGGAAATATATAAACATGAGACATACGACCGCCGCTAGATTTGTTGTGACTTTCTTTGTAGCGCTGTTACTTACTACTCCTGTGCTGGGAGCAGCAGAAGCATATGCTGCAGGAACGCGTATTCGCGGAATACTGCTTGTCAATAAACACCATCCAGTACCTAGAAGTTTTGCTCCGGGAAATGATCCTAGGGCAAGGTCTCAGATTAATCGCCTTATCAGCGAAGCACGCTCGCAAGGCCTGAATGTTTGCACCACTACTAGTGGCTTTAGAAGTTGGGAAAGACAGCGCGACATTTTTAACGGCAACGTTGCCAGAATGGGCAGAACGCAAGCAGAGCGCTGGTCAGCAAGGCCAGGTCATTCAGAGCATCAAACAGGTCTGGCTTTTGACCTGAGGCATAGAAATGGACAGTTATTAACAGGGCGCGCAGAAACCAGATGGGTCGCTAACAATGCCCATAGATTTGGTTTTATCGTTAGATACCCTAATGGCAGTGAACGCATTACAGGCTTTGCTTATGAACCTTGGCATTTAAGATATGTTGGTATAGAAAACGCAACAGAAATCCATCGCAGAGGGATAGTGCTAGAGCAATTCCTAGGTGTTGGCGCTGCTCGCAATTATCGCACTCCAGCCAATTCTCGAAATGTTACCAGAAATACTACAACAAATAGATTGAGCAATTTGCGCGTGCGCACATCAGGTGCAAACTTTACCCAAAACTTTGCACCAACACGTCACAGGTACGTCGTTAATGTTCATGAAGATATTTCCCGAATTGAAATTCAGCCTACGCGTGGCAACAGAAACCAGACGGTTAGGCACAGAATAGACACTAGACGCGCAAACGAGACCTGGAACAACGGCAATTGGTCACGCTGGAGACATGGTTTTGATGGTAATAATCGCATTGGCATAAATCTTAACGAAGGGCAACAGCGTCGCGTTCGCATTGCTGTGCGCGACAACAACAGAAATGTACGCATATACACAGTCATTTTAAGACGTGCTAGCACAAATACCTTTGCGTCTGCACTTAGGTCCAACACAGGTACTTTTGACAGAGCATTTGCGAGAAGAGTCGAAGAGTATACCTTGACCGTAGGCGCGAGCAGAACAAGCGTAAATGTGAGCATGGATAGAGCGCAAGCGAATGCCCGAATGAGGACGCGTGTTGGTACGGGCAATTGGTCCTCATGGTCAAGGTCTAACCCTACACGCTCTGTCTCGATTCCAGCAAGCGGAACCCGAACAGTCCAGTTCCAAGTCCGCGCGGCATTCTCAAATGTAGCGCCTTCTCCAACAAGAACTCGCATCTATACAGTAAATATTGTCAGAACACCACATACCGTTAGATTTAATACTCACGGTGGCAGTGTAGTGCCAAATGCTGGCGTTCAACATGGGCGTGCCATAGGTACTTTGCCGACACCGACAAGAGAAGGCTACGATTTTGCAGGGTGGTGGACAGCACAAACTGGTGGTACTAGAATTACTACAAACACTACGGTGTCAGCAGCACTTACTGCTCACGCGCGCTGGACAGCCTCTGCCACCCCAATTGCCACTACTATTGATGCTGAATATCTAAGAGAAGATTACTATCTGGAAGAAGATTATCACCCTTAAGGTGTTTGACACATTGTTAGTTTATTACTGGTTTCTTGAAAGGAGACTATCATGATAGATGTACGTAAACATTTTCAAGGCCGCAGTTTTTTGGCTGAAAAGGACTTCACCAAAGAGGAACTTATTGCGCTGATAGACTTTTCTGCAGAGTTGAAAGAAATGAAAAAGAATGGCGTTGCGCATCGCTACTGCGAGGGCAAGAACGTCGCACTGCTTTTTGAAAAGGCATCAACACGTACTCGCTGTGCTTTTGTTGTGGCAACTGTTGACTTGGGTGGACACCCAGAATTCCTCGGCGCAGCAGACGTGCAGTTGGGCAAGAAAGAATCAGTTGAAGACACAGCAAAGGTGCTTGGCCGCATGTTTGACGGCATTCAGTTCCGCGGCTTTAGACAGACTGATGCCGAAGAGCTCGCAAAGCACGCAGGAGTGCCTGTGTGGAACGGACTCACCGATCAGTGGCATCCAACGCAAATGCTTGCAGACTTCCTGACGGTCAAAGAACACTTTGGATACCTTGAAGGAATCACCTTTACCTATTGTGGTGACGGACGCAATAACATGGCGAACTCGCTGCTGGTTACCGGCGCAAAGTTAGGGCTGAATATTCGCATTTGTGCGCCAGATAGCCTGCACCCAGAACCATGGGTAATCGAAATGGCAGAAGAGCTTGCTGCTACAGAAGGCGGCGGCACCGTAATGGTCACCTCTGACGTAGACCAAGCAGTCGCAGACGCTGATGTTATTTACACTGACGTATGGGTTTCAATGGGGGAGGAAGACCAGTTCGCACAACGCATAGAGCTGTTGACTCCTTATCAGGTTAATGCAGACATGATGAGCAAAACAGGTAAAGACACTACTATCTTCTTACATTGCCTGCCAGCATTCCATGATACTGAAACAGAGTACGGCAAAATGATTGAAGCGCAGTTCGGACTTACTGCAATGGAAGTGACTGACGAAGTATTCCGTAGTTCGAATTCTTTGGTGTTTGACCAGGCGGAGAATAGGCTCCACACAATCAAAGCAGTTATTGCCGCCACAATGTAGCGCACACCAGATGCACAGACTCTGTGTCAGAACACATAACCTGAAAATCCACGTAGTTACTACGCTAGGATTTTCAGGACATGTGCCCTTCCTTGATTCTGCACATCTGGAGCACGCATGAACGCTTAAAGCGCGCTATAAGAGGTTGGGGGATTGTCTTCACAAAACCTTTACATTCTATTCACAATTGCTTTACAATAAAAGGTGTCTGAGATTTCAGACACCTTTTGTACGTTTCCAGAGATTCTATGTTACATAGGAGAAGGGAAGTGTCATGTCAAACACACCTGAAAAGAAAAGCACGATAAAAGCAGTTGGACTAGGTGGTCTGATTGCCCTCGTTGTAGGTTCAATGGTTGGTACGGGCGTTTTCGACCTGCCCAGAAATATGGCAGAGGGTGCTGGTGGTCTTGCAATCATCATTGCCTGGGCCATTACTGCAGTCGGCATGCTCGCACTGGGCTACTCATTCCTCAACTTGTCTAACAGGCGCCCTGACCTTGAAGGTGGCGTTTTTAGTTATGCCCGTGAAGGCTTTGGCGAATATTGGGGCTTTAACAATGCTTGGGCATACTGGATTAGTGCTCTGCTCGGCAATGTTGCTTATGCAATTGCGCTGTTGTCTGCGATTCAATTCTTTTTGCCAGATAATGGTCCGCAGATATTTGCAGGTACCGGTCCGACTCTGCTAGGCATCATCTGTGCTTCGGCGATCTTGTGGCTGGTACATATCTTGATAGTGCGTGGGGTATCGAGTGCTGCGATTGTAAACCTTGTTGTTACTATCGCAAAAGCGATTCCGCTTATCCTGTTCGCAATCATTGTTGTCGTTGCCTTCAACTTTGAAACTTTTTCTGCGTCTTTCCTGGGCGGACTTGAGGCGATTTCTTGGGCGCGCGATGTAGGCGACATGCCGTCTATCCTCAATCAAGTGCGCTCCACCATGCTGGCAACAGTGTGGGCCTTCATTGGCATAGAGGGTGCGGTACTCTTCTCAAGTCGCGCGCGCAATAAAGGTGACGTTGGTAAGGCAACGATTATTGGCCTACTAGGTGTTGTTGTGCTGTATATGATTTTTACTATCTGCTCACTGGGTGTTATGGCACAAGCCGACATCGCAGCTATCGAAACCTTCCCAGCAACTGCAGTAATCCTAGAAAGCATTGTTGGACAGTGGGGAGCGATTGTTATCAATGCAGGTGTGATTATTTCTATTTCAGGGGCATGGCTTGCTTGGACACTCTTTGCCGCAGAGATGCCTTATCTTGCAGCAAAGCAGGGACTGTTCCCTAAAGCCTTTGCTGGACTTAATAAGCGTGAAACCCCTACCTTTTCACTTACCGTTAGTAACCTTATTATCCAAGCCTTTCTTGTTGTTGTGTTCTTCGCAGTCAATGCCTACAAGTTTGGCTACACGATGGCATCAAGTGCGATTTTGTTCCCCTATGCCTTTAGCGCCTTTTTCCAAGTTAAGTATATGTTCCAGCATAAAGAAATTACACAGGGGCGTGTACTGCAGCTCGTCATTGGTGTTGTTGCCAGCGTTTACGCACTGTGGCTCTTCTTCGGTGCAGGGCTAGGATATATGGCATTTACTTGCCTCCTCTTTATCCCAGCACTTGCGGTATTTATGTATAACCGCTACAAGGCAGGCGAGCGCCCCATATTAAAACCCTATGAGTGGGCATGTGCAGTGCTACTGATTGTGCTGGGAGCAGTGGGGCTATTCCTCGTGCTAGCAGGAGATATCCAATTCTTCATTGGCGGCAATGAAATCTTTATTGGTGGCCTCGAACTCTTTATGTAGACTTTTTAGGTAGAGTCTCCATGGAGGCTCTACCTATGTGACACAGACATTCATCTGATAGCATGGTTGCATGACTAAAAAGAAACTCTTAATAATTGATGGGCATTCATGGATGCACCGTGCCTTCCATGCAATGCAAACACCTCTAACAGCACCTGACGGGCAGCCAACCAATGCAGTATTCGGCTTCTTTTCGATGCTGTCAAAAACTCTGAAGCTGCTACGTCCTGACGCCCTAGTTGTTGCTTTTGATGATGGCAAGCCCACAGCGCGTATTGAAGCACTGGCGCAGTATAAAATCCAGCGCAAACCCACAGACCCTGACCTCAAGGCACAGTTTCCCATCATAAAAGAACTACTTGAAGCCATGCAGGTGCCCGTTGCCTGCATTCCCAATGTCGAAGGTGATGACATCCTGGGAACCTTGTCGCTGCAGGGCGAGGCTTGCGGCATGGAAATATATCTCGCGACAAGTGATCGCGATGCCTATCAGCTGGTCACAGAAAGCACAAAGGTCATCTCACAAGGCCGCGGAGCAGACGGCCCGCGCATTATAGGACCTGCAGAGGTGTTTGACCGCTGCGGCGTTACCCCTGACCAAATCATTGACTACCTAGGTCTTAAGGGTGACACCAGCGATAATATCCCTGGCGTTCCTGGGGTGGGAGAGAAAACCGCCACGAAGTTCCTTGTAGAATATGGCACGCTTGATGCGGTATTGCAAGCAGCTGCAGCAGGCAAAGTTAAAGGCAAGGTCGGCCAAAACTTAGTTGAACACAGAGACGCAGCTGAAGTTTCGCGCACGGTCGCAACTATCTTGCGCGACATTCCGCTCGACATCGACTTAGAAGATGTAAGCTTTGGCAATTACAGTGCAGATGACATCCAAGCTGTCTTCATGCACTACGGACTGCGCTCACCGCTGAACTGGATGATACAGTTCGCTAACTTAGCGGGTTCGAATTCCGAAAGCGCTAACCCATCGGCGGAGTCTGACCAAAACCCCCACAACCCGCAAGCCATTTCATCTCCCTATACGGGGGTAGTGCTCAGTACTTCAGGCGATACTCTTTTTGACAACGAACAGGTTCTTGCAAAGGGGTCTACAGGTACAAAGGATAGCAGCAATGGTAGCGACAACACGACAGGCATTATTCGAAACACCTCGGTCGCAGCCGACCTTGCGCAACTGATACAAAGCAATGAGCGCATTGCTGCTGAATCCCTGAAGGAACTTTTTGAACAAATTGTGCCACTTGATAGCGCGATTGCACCTGAAATAGATCCCAATGAACTTGATTCAGAAGGCGACTTTGACTTGTCGCTTGCAGCTTACCTGCTGGCATCACATAAAACGAACTTTAGTCTCGCTGCAATCGCATTAGAATATTTGGGAACTGATATTAATGAACTAAGCTCTTCAGGTGAAGATGACAGCGATACAGATACAGATAACAAAGACGTGCAAAAGGCAGTCCTTATTGCGCGTCTTGCAGCAGTCTTAGAGAATCGCCTAGACAAGGATAGTTCCTTAGAGCTGTTCCGCACTATGGAGCTGCCACTTATACCCGTGCTAACGCGCATGGAGCGCGCAGGAATCTCGATAGATCTTGCTAGAATGGACGAACTCGCCCAATTAGGCCGCGACAGAATCGAAACTCTGCGCAGTGAAGTCTTCGAACTCGCAGGAACTGATGACTTTAATCCGGATTCCCCGAAGCAGCTCGCAGAGATACTGTTTGATAGGTTGGGTCTGCCGGTGATAAAAAAGACAAAGACGGGCAGGTCCACTAATGCCGCGGTGCTGGCAGAGTTGAAGGCGCATCACCCCATTGCAGAAAAAATTACGGAGTATCGTGAATCGACAAAGCTGCAAAACACCTACCTTGAGGCTTTGCCAAAACTTATTGCAACTGACGGTCGTATCCACACCAGCTTTAATCAGGCAGTTACTGCTACGGGCAGACTGTCTTCGTCTAGTCCGAACTTGCAAAACATTCCTGTCCGTACAGAGGCGGGCAGACAGATTCGCACGGCTTTTGTTCCCAAGCAAGGCTGGAAGCTGCTATCTGCTGACTATAGCCAGATTGAGCTGCGCGTTTTGGCACAACTTTCACAAGACGCAGGACTTATCGAAGCCTTTAACAGCGGCGAAGACTTTCACGCTGAAACTGCTGCGCGCATTTTCGGACTGGACGGGCAGCACCTTGAGGGCGCACAACAGGTTGACCCCGCACTGCGCAGTCGTGCAAAGGCGGTCAACTTTGGCATAATCTACGGACAAGGACCGCATGGTCTAAGCCAAGCTCTTGACATCGCTTATGGCGAGGCAAAAGAAATTATTGACAGGTACTATGCGACCTTCCCGGGTGTAAAGCGCTATCTGGACCAGCTGGTTCAAGAGGCTCACGACCAAGGTTGGGTGGCAACTTATTTTGGGCGCAAGCGTCATATTCCAGAGCTAAAAAGCGGCAATAGATCACTACGTGCTTTTGGCGAGCGCACTGCTATGAATCATCCCATGCAGGGAACGGCAGCAGACCTTATCAAGCTGGCAATGATTGCTGTTGACCAACAGCTGCGCGAATCAGGCTTGCAGGCAACAATGCTTTTGCAGGTGCATGATGAATTAGTGTTTGAAGCTCCAGCGGGTGAGCTTGACCAGCTAAGGCAACTCGTTGTGGCTGCGATGACAGATGTCGCGCCAGACTTTACCGTACCTCTTGAGGTTAGCGTAACGGTTGGGGATACCTGGAGCTAAATCTGTTAACGTATTAAAGACAGTAAAGTGTTTAACACTTTTGAGAAATTGAATTTGAAACCTATAAGGAAAGAAGGACGCCAATGCAAGAAACTAATCCAACAAATTTACCTTATGAAAATGCTAATCTGGGATCTGCACCGCAGCCCACTCAGCAGCCAATGCAGCAACCGGTACAACACCCTCCTTATCCAGAGACGGATAATGATTTTTGGACTAAGGCTCTTATCTTTTTTAATCCCTTAGCATCTATCATAGTTTATCTGCTCAAGCGCGATACTGAGCCTGCGCTTGCAAAGCGCGCTCTTGGTACGGGATGGTTTGCGGTTAAATTTTGGACAATAGTTGCACTTGTATTAATGGCGTTTTACCTCATGATTATTCCCTTCAGCATCTTTGCGTCACTAGCTTCTGTGGGTGGTAGTGGCTGGTAGTGATCTGCCAGTACCAGTAAGTGAGCAGCGTATTCACTAGGCAGCGCGCTAGCCTGCTCTAATAATCTGTTTTTTCCCAATACCAGCACATATAAATATGTGCTGGTATTTGTAATTTTCCTGGTCAATTTTCCGCTCAAGGAACTTTTTTCAAAATTCTTCCCAAAGTGTATTGACGGCATATATAGTGTGCGGTAACCTACTGAGGCTCTATATCTTGTGGTTGGTCAATATACAGTCCTTATTTGACTAATTCAGCAAGGGTGGAGCTATTTCTATCAGTATTTCTATTGCAATTTTTACTGTGAATGGCTTGTGCGAGAGCTTTCAAAAATTGCAGACGACCGCTTACATAACGTGCAGGAAGGCATAGGAAAGGTTCTCATGACAAAAAACACAGCGAAAAAGACAAGCAAGGCTCCGGCAAAAAAGGCAGCAGCAAGTAAGCCAAAGTATGACAGAGCAATTGATAAGAGAATCAAGCCAAATGCACTTACGGTACTTGAACGTCGCTATCTAAAGAAAGATGATAACGGACAGCCCATAGAAGAAGTGGCTGATATGTTTATTCGCGTTGCAGAAAATATTGCAAGCGCTGAAAAGGTATGGGGCGCAAGCGACAAAGAGGTCGCAGATCTTGCTCTTGAATACTATGACCTTATGACTAACCTTGAGTTTTTGCCAAACTCCCCAACACTTATGAATGCTGGACGCGACTTACAACAGCTTTCAGCTTGCTTTGTTTTGCCTGTGGGCGACTCGATGGAAGAAATCTTTGAAGCAGTGCGCAACACTGCCCTGATTCACAAGTCAGGTGGGGGCACAGGCTTTTCATTCTCGCGCCTGCGTCCTAGTGGCGATAACGTGCGCACAACACAAGGTGTTTCATCTGGTCCGATTTCATTCATGAAGGTGTTTAACCAGGCCACAGAAGCAGTAAAGCAGGGTGGTACGCGCCGCGGTGCAAACATGGGTGTTTTGCGTATTGACCACCCCAATATCATGGACTTCATTACCTGCAAGCGTGAAGGCAATGACTTTGACAACTTCAACATCAGCGTTGCCTTAACAGAAGATTTTATGGAGGCTGTGCGTGAAGGCAAGAACTATACTTTGCGCAATCCGCGTTCTGGTGAGCCTGTCGGCGAACTTGACGCAGCAGAAGTGTATACGACAATTGTTGACCTTGCATGGGCAACAGGGGATCCAGGAATTATATTCATTGATCGCATTAATCGTGCAAATCCAACCCCTGACCTGGGCGAATTTGAAGCAACAAATCCTTGCGGAGAACAACCGCTTCTGCCCTTTGAAGCTTGCAACCTAGGTTCGATTAACCTTTCAAATATGCTTACTTCTGCAAAAGATGGTAAGACTCCTGCAGAGATTGACTGGGAAAAGCTGCGCAAAACAGTACATAAGTCGATTCGCTTCCTTGATGATGTTATCGAAGTAAATAAGTATCCACTGCCTGAAATTGATGAGCTAGCACGTGGCAATCGCAAGGTTGGTCTGGGTGTCATGGGATGGGCAGATACTTTGATTATGCTGGGTATTCCTTATGATAGTGAAAAGGCCGTAGAGCTGGCTGACCTTGTCATGGGATTCATTGATAGCGAAGCAAAGCTTGCCTCACGTGAGTTGGCAAAAGTACGCGGTGCTTTTGCAAACTACAAAGGCAGCACTTATGACACGCCAGATGCTGAGCCTATTCGCAATGCAACGGTGACGACAATTGCGCCAACAGGCACCCTGTCAATCATTGCCAGCTGCTCGTCAGGTGTGGAACCGCTCTTTGCAATCTCATACGTGCGCAACGTCATGGATGACGATAAGCTGGTTGAAGTCAACCCACTGTTCGAATCAATTGCTCGCGACCGTGGCTTCTACAGCCCAGAGCTTATGGAAAAAATCGCAGAGCATGGATCGTGTGAAGGTATTGATGAGGTGCCAGAAGACATTCAAAAGCTCTTTGTGACTGCACACGATATTAGCCCAGAATGGCATATCCGCATGCAGGCGGCCTATCAAGATCACGTAGACAACGCGGTATCAAAAACAGTTAACTTCTCTAACAATGCAACGCCAGATGATGTGCGCCTTGTATACGACCTCGCTTACAAGCTGGGTGTTAAAGGTGTAACCATTTACCGCGATGGTTCAAAAGATTCACAAGTTTTGACAACAGGTGCTACGGCAAAGACAGGCGTTGTTGTTCCAGAAGGATGTCCTGACTTTGGCGAGCTTGAACCACGCCCGCGCCCTGATGTAACTATGGGACGCACTGAAAAGGTAAAAACAGGTTGTGGCAGCCTTTATGTAACCGTTAATTGGGACGAAGCAGGAATTTGTGAAGTCTTTTCTCAGATGGGCAAGAGCGGTGGTTGTGCTGCCTCACAGATGGAAGCACTTTCTCGCATGATTTCTGCAAGCCTGCGTGCTGGCGTTGACCCAGCTGCTCTTGTGGTGCATTTGCGCGGTATTCGCTGTCCCTCGCCAACATGGGTACAGGGTGGCGGCATGGTGCTGTCCTGTGCAGATGCGATTGGCATTGCGATGGAGCATGCTATAGAGTTTGCAGCGACAGGAAAAGTGTCAAATGGCGTGAATCGTCACGTTGATGCTTTGGATAATAAAGCGGGAGCTTGCCCAGAATGTGGCAGTGTTCTCGAACATGAATCGGGTTGTCATGTGTGTAGAGCTTGTGGATATTCAAAGTGTGCCTAGGCATTAGTTGAATAATGTGCAGATAAATTGCTATAATAGTCGCAGTTAGATAATTAACGTATGGATAACTCTGCACTATTTAGTTATAGTGCAGGATTGAAAAGGAAGAGTGAGGATTTAAACCATGAGAAAAACCTTCAAGAAGATGGCACTCGTAGTTGCTTTTGCGCTTGTGCTAGCGCTGGGTGCAGCTGTACCTGCTTTTGCAGCTGAGCCGCTGCCAATGACAACGACGCTGACAAAGAACCTTGTTATGCCAGCAGGCGTAACAGTTCCAGCGAGCGGATTGACGTTCCAGTTTAACTTTGCATCGCAAGGAACTGGCGCAGACGCAGCTCCAGCTATTCCTCAGCAGTCAATTACTATTCCGGCTGGCGCTACCTCAACTACTAATAACGTACAGAACCTTAATCTGGCAACCATTCTTCAGGGCCTAGCATCACAGGTTCCTAACGCTGGTTCACGCGACTGGATTGTGACAGAAGTTATTCCGGTTCCGCCAAAAGATGACGTAACGTATGACACGACACAATTCCGTCTACGTGCGCACTTCCGTAACGCAGATCCAGGTCCTGGAACAGAACTTGCGGCGGTAGAAGTATTCAGAATTACTCCGGGAACTCCTCCAACTGAAGAAAAGGTTATGGACGATAGCTTTGGATTTGTTAACCTCTTTACTCCAGATGCCGGAGAGCCACCTAACGGAGATCCTGAAGTTCCTGCAGCAGTAATCACAAAGACAGTTACAGGTGATCGCGTAGCAGCAAATCTGAGCACGCTCTTTAACTTCTCGGCGACCCTTACTGCTCCAACGCTGCCAGCAGTACCACCACATGCTGCTCAAACAGTACCGTTGCCAAGTCCTCTTGTTGCAACGATTGTAGACGAAGCAGGTAATCCGATTACTGATAGAGCTTCTGCTGTCACTTTCACTGCTGGCACTGCAAGCTTCCAGTTGCGTGACGGTGAGTCACTCCGCATTCCTCCGATACCCGCAGGAACAACAATGTCAGTTACTGAAACCCTTGTTGCTACTGATAGGTTTACACCTACGATAACAGTGACCGAAGGTGGCACAGGTAGAACTCCACAGGTAGGAACTGAGGGTACAACTATCACAACTACACCAGCTGTACTCTTGCACAACGTTAACGCTACTGCGCCGCTGACACCAGTAAACAACACTGCTGCTTTTGCTAACTCATATCGCGACGTACCACCTACAGGTATCGTTGTTGCTAACCTACCCATCGTCGGTGTGGTTGCAGTTGTTGCAGTGCTTGTATCTCTAATGCTCGTGCGCAACCGTAAAAGAATTGAAGAACTACCAGTATCTTAAGCTTGTAGCCTTGTGCTAACAACTAAGTAAACAAGGGCGGCTCAAAGAGCCGCCCTTTTTCATGAGGTACCACGTAAAACTTAGGAGAAGCGAAACAGTGAGAACAATAGACATTAGTGCAAGCATAGGCGCCGGTTTCGAAGGTGAGAACAGCGCTCATGACGAAAAGGTTATGAAGCGCATTACCAGTGCAAACATTGCCTGCGGTTTTCATGGGGGAGACCCTGCTGTCATGCAGCGCAGTGTAGATTTTGCACTAAAGTATGACGTTGCTATTGGGGCACACCTAGGTCTGCCCAACCTAATGGGTCTTGATCAGACAATCGCAAAGGTTTCTCCTAAGAAAGCACAGGTGCAGGCTCTGTATCAAATTGGTGCGCTTAGTGCCTTTGCTGCAGCTGCTGACAGGCGCATACAGCATGTAAAGTTGCATGGCGTTCTTTGTGACAAGGCTGCAGATGACTACGAGTTGGCACTTTCTATTGCGCAAGCTGTGGCAAGCATAGATAGCGAAATCATTGTGTTAGCAGCCGCTGATAGCCAGATGATTCAGGCAGGAAAAGATGTTGGCCTAACAGTGGCTTGTGAGCAGCTTATCGGATCTGTTGATGAGTTGAGTCTAGATTCAACTATAGACTCGATTGCAGTTGATAGCGAAGCTCCGTATGCTTTGAGCCTGCTTGATGAAATACACCGCACTCTTCACAAGGCAGACATTAAAGCCGCTGCCCTTAACTCGGATTAATGTGTACCATACAATGTTTGACTTCGGGGATGCGTTCTTCTACATCTAGATGGATGCACTCCGCGATATCATGAGCTTTCGTAATGCTAAAGTCACCGGGCAAGCTAATCTCGATATCAACATAGATCCGGTCTCCAAAAACGCGAGACATTATCTTATCGATGCTGGTAACTTCTGCATGTTCAAGAATGACTTCACGAATCTTTTTATCAATTTCTGGGCCAGCACTTCTGTCGGTCACTTGACCAACGGCATTGCCGATGATGCCAATGCCTGTCTTTATGATAAGTGCTGCAATAACTAAGCTGGCAATAGGATCCATGATGGGAATGCCCATTTGAGCAGTTGCAATGCCGATGAAAACACCCGAGGTTGCCAAAGCGTCCGAGCCGTGGTCTGCAGCTGCAGCTGCCAGTACGTCACTTTTATATTTTTTCGCACGTGTTTTCGTGAAGAGGTACATAAATACCTTGAAGACAATGACCGCCGCTGCCACCCACAGGGCTGCAGGGTCAGGAGCTTCAAGACCGTAGTTAGCACCCTGCCATATTTTCTGTATGCCGTCCCATCCAATGAAGAGGCCGGCAAGTACGACAACTGCTCCTAGAAGCATGGTGACAAGGCTTTCAAAGCGTTCATAGCCATAGGGGTGCTTATCATCAGCCTCGCGTCCTGCAAGGCGCACACCCACCATGACGATGATGCCATAGAAAACGTCACTTGCACTATTTGCTGCATCAGATATAAGTGCTGCAGACCCTGCAAGCACACCAGCAATGCCCTTGATTGCCGTTAGGGCAATGTTAGAAAGTAAGGTCAAGAATGTCAGGCGCAGTACGCCACGTCTGGACGTCTCGCGACAAATTACTGCAACTTGACCCAGGTCACTATTGCTTCGCCTGCTGCATTCGTCAGGACTTCCAGACTGTGTATTTTTGCTTTGTTTGACCATAGCTTACAGATACTATCACGGGCACTAGCTGTTAGTCACTGCTAAATTTATCGTGAATGTTTCTGGTGCGTCCTTACGCAGCAGGTATCTCTACGGTAAAGCTGCTGCCTTTGTCCAGTTCTGATTCTAGATAGACGGCACCCTTCCAGCGCTCTGCTGCTTTTTTCACCAAAGAAAGACCCAGCCCCGTACCTCCGTAGTCACGACTTCTGCTGCGATCTACCGTATAGAAGCGATCAAAAACGCGTTGCTGGTCAGACTCTGCAATTCCAGTGCCTGTGTCGGTAACGGTGAGCAGCCACTTTGCGCTGCCATTGCTACCATCACTGTCACTATCAGCACTTAGGCTTATAGTAATGCTGCCCGCACTTGTGTGATGTAGGGCATTGTCCAGTAAGTTATCCAAGATAATGCTTAAATCAGTGGGAGAAATCTTTGCCAAAGGAATGTCACTCACGTTATCAGCAATATTTACCTTGAAGCTGATGCCTTGTGACTTCGCTGTTTTCAGTGGCATGATGCTTGCACGCTCAATAGCATTGCGCAAATTGCTGACGCTGTCAGAATCGGGGTTTTCATCAAAGCGCGAAAGATCAAGCAGCTCTTCGGTAAGGGTTCGCATACGTTTTGTCTCTGCTTTGATGTGCGTGATGAATTCATGTGCAGATTCAAGGTTTCCATCAGCCATCGCCATTTGAAGGGCGTCTCCCAAAGCCTCGATTCCTGCAAGAGGAGTCTTGAGCTCATGGCTTGCTGCAGCAATAAAATCGGTCTGCATGTGTTCTATGCGCGCAGCTTTTCGTGTTGTTTCAGCACTCGCTTCAGCGCGAGCATCACTTTGTTTGCGCGCCGCTGACAACTCAGTCTGCAGCGCTGCCTCCGCATCATTGAGGTGCTGTATTTCTGCAAGCAGATTGCTGCGGGACTCTTGCATTTGCTGCGCAAGAATCTTTAGCTCAGGGTTATCAAAGCGTCCGTGTCCGCGCAGAGGCACATGTATGTCTTGTGCGCTCATATGTTGAAGCGCTTTCAGTTCATCATGGGGAATCAGATGCCAATTAAAAAGCCTCATTGCACTGCACCTAAGTACTGATACTTTCTGCGCTATTTGCGCTGTTCTCACCGTCTGTCTCAAAGCGGTAGCCAACACCATGAACTGTGCGCAAGTATTCTGGAGCCTCATGCTTTGCAAGCAGTGCGCGCAGTCGTCTCATGTGCACATCAATGGTGCGCGACGATTGCAAGTAGTCGTGACCCCACACTTCTTCTGACAACACCTTGCGACTGATTACCTCATTTGGTCTACTTGCTAGCGCATACAGCAGAGAGAATTCTTTTGCACGCAAAGAGATCTCTTCACCACGTACGCTTACTTTGTGCTTGATAGGGTCAATAATCAGCGTGTCATCAAAATGTAGGACTCTCGTGTTGGCTACTGGCGCAGCTTCTGACGATATGTCTGCACCGCGACTTCTGCTGCTGCGTCTGAGGTTTGCACGCACTCTCTCGAGCAATTCATCTAGTGAAAAGGGCTTGCTTACATAATCGTCTGCGCCCAAACGCAGCCCCGTAATGCGGTCTGCCGTCTCACCCAGTGCACTAATCATGATAATTGCGACACTGACATCAGTGCGACGCAATTCTTCACAAATGGCATGACCGCTAATTCCTGGCAGCATAACATCAAGCAACACCAAGTCTGGATCAAAGTTGCGCACAACACTAACAGCCTCTTTACCACCGTCAAGAGCTTTGACGATATAACCTTCGCGGCGCAAAGCAAATTCCACACTATTGCGAATCGCAAAATCGTCTTCGATTACCAGTATGCGCTGCGCTGAGCATTCATTTCGTTTAGGTGAGGGAGTTTTTTCCATGCCTTTTATTATACGCATGCTACGCTGGGCAAGTCGATGCCTGAATGAGCCAAAAGTATAAGTTAGAATAAAAGTACTTCAATGATGGGGGAGAGGGACCACTAATGACAGATTATGAAAATGTTGACTTCAGGCAGGTGCTTGCCGACCTTAAAGAAAAAACAGCGACTGATTCGATTGTGCTAAAGCCATATGTGGGAAGCCCCGATGATACCGATAGTAAATTTGGTGGCGCTCCCTATATGCCAAAGGACTTTGATTATCCGACCACGGCAGATGGGCAAAATCTGAAGTTGCTTGCTCAGCTTAACTTTGAACAGTTGCCGCCGTTGAAGAATTTTCCCACAAAGGGAATCTTGCAATTTTTTGTGCTGTCTAGCGAGGACCTTATTGGTGTAGATTTCGATAATCCCACGAAACAAGATAAGTTTCGTGTAATTTATTACAGCGAAATTCTGCCAAAAAGTGAAAGGAGACAAGACCTTTCAGCAATGACGATGGCTGATGACGAATATGCTCCGGTGCAGGCAGAGCTTGCTCTGGACGGACAGATAGAAACTTCTTTTGTTCGTTCTGAAGATTATCGCTTTGAGCAGATGAGCGACGTCGACATTGGCGAAGCTTTCTCACAACTTATCAAGAGACGCAATGAAGCAGGACCGGGCGAAGAGTTTGAGCGCCTAGATGACAAGGTTGCAGAGCTTGATGAGATTCTTGAAGAGTACGAAACAGAAACAGAAATTGGAAAAGGGCACAGGATTGGCGGCTGGCCAGGATTTACGCAAAGCGACCCGCGTGGGTATGCAAAAGATGACCTGAAGCGCTTTGACACGCTGCTTTTTCAAATGGACTCAGACTGGGCAGAAGATGAGAGTTTTGACATCATGTGGGGGGATATGGGAGTTGCTAACTTCTTTATCAATGCAGAAGATTTGCGCAACCTTAATTTTGAGAACGTATTGTATAACTGGGACTGCGGCTAAAGCATCGCACAGATGGATAACCAGAGATAATGTAGCCTTAACAGCGCAGCAAGACTGAGCAAGAAGAGAGGAGCCTATGCATATGTTGACAGTAAGAGTACGTAAAGCAGTGCTTGCCGTAGCACTTTCTTTTGTGTTGATGCTTGCCTTGTTTGCACTCGCTGCCTGCGCTGATGACTCTTATAATGCAGCTGGCTCTGACTATGATGCGACTACGACTGAGGTGGGCACAGAGGTAAGCATCATGCCGGCCATTACTATTGCAGCACTCTACGCGGATGACTTGCTACCACTGAAGATTGCTTACGCAGAAGGACTGCTTGAAGAGCGAGGTCTTGATGTAGCTGTTGTCAGGTTTGAGACCGTGCAAGAACAGCACGCAGCTTTTCTTGCAGGTGAAGCAGACGCACTAATTGCAGATTTAGCAGATGTTGCGCTGCTTGCAGACAGCGGCGCAGATATATATGCTATTGCAGCTATGCAAGATCTTTCCGGTGGGCATGGCAAGGACTTTGAAACCTATCATCAGGCACAATTTGAAGTTCCCCCTGAACTTCTTCCTGAAAGAGTGCTTGCTGTCAGTCGTGCCTTCTTATTGGGTGAGCTTGCTTCTGGTGAGGATACCGCCCCTGAATTTTCAGCAGAGGTAATCAGCACTTTGATTGCAGCATTGGGGCAAGCCGTAGGACGCGCAAATACTGCTGAAGGCAACTATGTACAACTTTTCGAAGAGCAAGGCTTTACTGTAGAGTATGCCTATGATGCGCCGCTCATGCCAACCTATCCCTTCCCAGATCTGCCTGACAGGGAATTGGGAGAGCCCTTGTTGCGCTGGCTCTACGAAAACGGGCATTTGACTGAAGAGATATATTATGATGATTTGATTTTTATTCCTAATGCTCCGTGATTTGGCTAAGAGATCCTACCGTGTGTAGGGTACAGCTTGCAAGCTGCGGTGCAATTGTCTATACTCTTATGTGCCCATTCTGGGCAGTGTATACTCCTCGGTAGCTCAACGGCAGAGCATCCGGCTGTTAACCGGAGGGTTGCTGGTTCGAATCCAGCCCGGGGAGCCAACAAAAATATGCAGGTCAGACGGTTAAAGCCTCTGGCCTGTTTTTGTTTTTCTTGGGGCGTTATTGCTGATTTGCGGCAAACTTGCGGCATTTTTTGGGGCTTAATGGACAAAATGTGGCTATTTACATCACTGGTTTAATAGCATAATCACGATCTGCCACGCACCCTATCCATGTGCTCTACAGGCGACCAGTCCGTAATAGGGTTATAGGTTAAATCTATAAACATAGTGCTGGATAGCTCACTCAGCGGTGAAATACAGCTAATTTGGTTATAATGCAGAAACAAATAGGCAAGATTTGTTAAGTTGACAAGCGGTATTACATCACTTATTTGATTGTTGCGCAAATCCAGAGACCTGATATTTGCAAGGTGTGAAAGCGGTACCAAATCGCGAATTCGATTCTCTCCTAAGTCTAGAGAATTGAGATTCGTCAGGTTAGCAAGGGGTGACAAGTCACTGACATGGTTTCCTCTCAGTCTTAGAAAGGTGAGGTTTGCTAGGTTAGCAAGGGGTGACAAGTCACTGATTTGATTTCTGCCTAACCCCAGCCATGTGAGGTCTGTTAGACCCGCAAGTGCTGTTATGTCGCTAATTTGATTGTTATACAAACGCAATTCTGTCAGGTTTGTTAAGTTTGCAAGTGGTTCTATGTCACTAATTTGATTGTCATTCAACACTAATAAATGGAGATTTGCGAGGTTAGCCAGAGGTTCTATGTCACTAATTTGACTACTCGTCAAGACTAGCCTTGTGAGACTTGTAAGGTCGGCGAGCGGTGTGATATCACTGACTTGGTTTTTGTGCAAGTTCAGAGACTCAAGGTTTTTCATATTAGTTAGTGGGGTTAAGTCATTGAATTCTCCACCGTCTATTACTAGCGCTGTGAGATTCGTCAATCCGGCAATTGGCGTTAAGTCGCTAATATAGTTTCTGTAGTCAAGGGATTCGCAGCTAGTCAAGAATAAGCGCGTCACATAGATAGGTATCTTTTCACTTTCTATCATCGCAACGAGCTGTTCATCATCAATGTTAAACAACTCTATGTCCACATGTTCTATCTCAGGTTCTGGTGTCGGCGTGAGAGTTGGGCTTGGTGCAGAAACAGGTGTGCATGTGGAGTCGTCGATTGTTTTCCCAATATTAGAAATACAACCCGCAACAACCAAAGCCGATACAAGTATCACGAGGGCTAATAATAGCTTTCTATTCTTCATAATGTGCTTCGAATCATACCATATTGATTTATGTGAAAAGCACTTTTGAAAAGGGACATCAAAACAACAACAAGTTATTACCTTAACACTCTAACGATGGTATACTTCTCAATGTGTGTAATCTATGTTTTGTGTGTGCGATTTATACATGTGAGGTATTTACGGGCTAGGCTTCTTCAGGGGAGCTGAAAGGTGCGAGGTATGGAAAAGAGAAAAGTAATCAGAAAAAGGGCTAGAAGCCTTAAAGGAATGAGAAAGTCAATTGCGACTTTTCTTGTTATTGCGATGCTTGCTGCAGCGGGCATGTCAGCAGGAGCAGCTGCGATAAATGCAGATGACTATGATGGTGTTGTTGCTACTGAAGAAGCAGTTGTCTATACGCCAGTTGAAGTTGCTGTTGAAGCAGAAGTTGCAGATGAGCCTGTTGTTGAAGCAGTTGCTGAAGCAGAAACTGCAAATGAACTTGTTGATGAGATCGTTGATGCATCTGCAGTTGCAGCTGAGGTTGCAGAAGGTGGATACATAGGATTTGCACCAGCGAGTCTTCATCAGATGTCCATCTCGCTCCAGATACAGAATCCTGTAAATGAGCCACCAAACTACAATCCTTCACCTACTGCTTGGGTAGATAATCTGGGAACTTTGCCTGACATCATTCCTGATGTAGAGGCAATCATGGCTCTTGACCACTTTGATAATGTTGACTGGTCAGAATGGAGAGTTGCTTTTTGGACATTAGGGCTTTCAGTCAGCCCAGCACCTGGTCAGCCAAACATACACATTGTTAATCAGCAGGAAATAAGAACTGGTCCTGTCCAATATACGTTGCCGTCGAGCGCAAACCTAGACGTTCATCACTGGGGTACACATCCAATATTTAGAATTTATTTAGAAGAAATTCCTGCGCCGACCTTGACAGGAACTCTAGTTTGTTCCGACACGGGTCGTCCGATTCCTGGTGTTACCGTTACGGCAAACGGAATGACGGTTGTAACTGACGAAGATGGCTTTTTCGATTTCGGAGAAGTTCCTGAAGGCGAGATTGAAATCTCATTTGGTGAGGTGCCGCACGGATACAGTGCTCCACAGCCTGCACCTGGCGATAACGGCTTTATCGTAGATATAATACGCGGCGAAGATCACCATCAAGACTTTGTAGTTGATCCGCCTGCGCCGCTCCTTGGAAAAGCAGTTACGCCTGCAATGGTTAACCCAGGTGATACAGTGACCTACACAATTACCGTAGACACAGATAACACGATGGGCACGTATAATCCTACCTTTACGACAGGTGACGGTGACGGGCCTACTTACTTCAAGCAGCTCGAGGTAGTAGATGAACTTTATCACTGGCTAACCTTCAATCCTGGCAGCCTTACTGTGGCAGGCGTAAGCGATTTCGATTATGACTTTGATTCGGCAACCCGCACATTGACTGTGTATAACATGGTGCTAGAAGGCAATGCTGAAGATGGCTATGCAACAGAGGTTGTTATTACCTTTACTGCGACAGTATCGCAAGATGCAACACAGGGCTCGATTCCAAATACGGCATATTTGAATAACGCTAATACCGGCACTACGATTGACACGGGTGACGTGACCGTTACCCTTACTCCACTCTATCCAGAATTAGCGATTATGAAATCGTCAAATCCGGCAGGTGGAGCAACAGATGAAAGTGCAGTGGCGGTAGGGCGTGGTGGAGCCATTGATTACGTGCTCACTATTGTAAATACCGGGGACGGTTCAGCAAGCAATGTGGTTTCTGTTGATGAAGTCCCAACTTACCTAACCATCAATGCAGACGAAATCAGGGGCAACTTTGGAGACAATGCACCCGTATCCGCTGAAGAGCTTGAAGCGCTGGGCGTAGGAATTGCAATAGAAGGCCAAGCAGTAACATGGGCAATCCAATACTTGCCGGCAGATGATTCATTCACCCTAGTCATTCCAACAGTGGTAAATAGTGATGCACCCAATGGGCAAATCCTCAGAAACATTGCAGCTATTGTGAGCGTAAATGATGTGGATGAAAACATTGTGAGTGGAGCCATTTATCACCAGGTAAGTGTTTTGGCAGCGGCTCCGGACGCAAAGCCTGATGCAGACGAACCTGATACAGAGCCTACTCCTGAGAGAAGACCAGCAACTGGTCCAAAAACAGGCGATGCTAATAACTGGTTTGTTCAACTTGCAGTTCTTGCTCTTCTTGTAGTAGCCGTTGCAGGAAAAGGATTGCTTCACGTACGCGAACAAGACTAGATCTACAAAGCAATCGCAAAAGAACATTAAACTCAAAGAGGCTGTACCACTAAGGTGCAGCCTCTTTTTTCGTATTGCCTTGTAAGTATTGGAAGTTTTGTTACACCGCGGATAGCTCCTCTATATCCCTTCGCCTCTTCTGCGCAAAGAATGCTAGTAGCATGGTGATAGCCACTACGACCATAACAAAAGGTGGACTTCCTAGTGCCAGCCCTGTGGGAGGAACGTAATGATGCGTGTTGGTAAAGGCGACAGAATTTTCACTGTCTCCTGCTATGTGCGTGCCTATTGAAAGGGCAGTGTCGGGGGCAGTGTTGGAGCCAACACTCACCATGTTTCCATTTACGGCTAGGTCTACCGAAGCTGAAAAATTAAGCGAGGGTCTTTCTATTACGGAAAATCTAGTACCCACTAAGAATTCGTCAAACACAAGTCTTTGTCCGTGTGAAAGCTGTATGTGGGTAGAAGTTCCTGATGGGAAGGCTATGGGATTTCCCATGGCTCCTTCGCTGTCATAAACCTGTCCCTCAAAGATGCTGTCTTCAGGACAGAATGCGGTTTTGGTAATAGTTACGTCGAAATCAAAGAGTGTTGAAAGGTCTGCGAATTCACCTAGTGCTGTTTTTGATATGGTCAGCGCCCCGTAATGGTCATCCGTCCCCTGAGTAGCCCTTGAGTATCTATTCGTGAAGAAAAAATCATTAGTCTTCAGAGGAGGATTTAGCTCTTCTCCTGCATCGTCACAGGTTCTGTACAGGGTAATTGCACCGACAAAAAGACTTCCTCCTATGCCACCACTTTTTCCTATATTGACCTGTAATATATACTCAGCCTGTGAATCTATGATTGTTGCAGGTGGAACTATTCCTGCTGTGGGCAGTTCTCGCACCTTCCAAGAGTACACCCCTGGTCGAGAAAAGGATATTCCCTCGAATATATTTGCAGCTCCTGTTGCGGTAGCAATGCTATTCTCTGTAGAAGAGGGGCTATTGGCATTGAGTGTTATTGTCCTGTTGGGAATTTCTGGCACAAGAACCGCGTCATCTAGATTGTCGTTAAAGCTGTAGTTGTCAAATGCAAAGGTGAAATTTATGTCGCCGTCTATGTCAGTGCCCTCTGGCCTTTGCAAGCATTTGGTAAGGTCAAACTCCACTTCTAAAGGATCTGTCTTTATAAGCGCAAGAGACTGTGTTCCCCCACCTGATTGCGAAAATCCAGCAAGCCCATAGGCTTGGAGTATGAAGGTAGGAGACGAGACAAATCCACCTATGGTGCCTGTGCCGACTTGGCCATGGCTATTGTTTCCCCAGGCCCACAATTCGAGGTCATTACTCATAACTAATCCTGTACTGTTTCCAGCACCGATTGTAATCCAGTCACTTCTGGTGCCTACTTTGCCAGGAAGGGTATTTGGGGCAGCGCCAGTGACGGGACGACCAAGTCTGCCAAGGTCGGCTTGCCCCCACGTAAACAACTCGCCATCCGAGTTAAGAGCAATAGTAGCACCAGCCATCTTTACGACATCTACCCAATTGTTGGCTGTACCAACACGAGTTGGCACATGCCTGCTGTCAGTGTCTCCGTGGCCTAATTGGCCATGAGGATTGGCTCCCCAGGTAAACAGCTCGCCATCTGAATTGATGGCTGCGGCGGCATTACCTGCAGTTCCCAAAACTTCCCAATTAGAAGCAGTCCCTACACGTTGTGGAGTGAGCTGAATTTCTCCCCCTACAAAACCTTGACCAAGCTGACCTTGGGGATTGCTTCCCCAGGTATACAAATGACCTTCGTCATTTATGGCGATTCCGTAAAATGTTTCTGCGGCCGCAGCGACCCAATTGGAGGCAGTTCCTACCCGCGTGGGAACATCTCTTGGGTCGGTGTCTCCGACACCAAGTTGCCCATTGCCATTGGCACCCCACGTATAGAGGTGTCCTTCGACAGTTATGGCTGTAACCTGACTACCAACAGAGAGAACCGATACCCAGTCGTCTCTATCACCGAGCCTCGTGGGAACAGTGATAATCCCCGCGTTAGGATTATCAGGATTTGCGCCTTGCCCCATTTGAGGTGCAGTCCATGCTGCTCCCCATGTGTAGATGTGACCCTCTGCGTTCAGCGCAACTGACCCTCCTGCTGCAGAAGATACTTGTACCCAATTGCTGGCTGTGCCAACTCTTGTGGGGGTAGGCCTTTGCGTGTCGGGACCAAAATCTCCCAGTCCCAATTGCCCATTGTCGTTGTTTCCCCACGTATACATGGGTGTTCCGCCAGGGGCAGGAGTAAAACTTCTGTCAAGGGGAGAAGCTTTTGCCGCATCAGGCAAAATGCCAACTGTTGCCACGACAGCAAAACAAAAAAACAGTGAAGCAATGGCGATTGCTACACTGTATACAAACTTACTTTGACTCTTCATTTCTTGCCTCGATTCATTCCTAGGATTAGTAGTCCCCTCGAGAATGAACCTCACCGCTGGATATATTAGCATAAAGATTGACACATTGCAGATAAATTTTCTGCAAGCGTATTGAAAGTTGAAATAATCTATCTGTTGGTGAACAGGGCACAAATTTTCATGAGAAAATAGAAGCTCATGATTTTAACTTTAAGTGACATATCCAAATCTTTTGGAGAGCGCGTTCTTTTCAAAGATGTTAACATGCGCATTCTCGCAGGTGACCGCATTGCCCTGATTGGTCCTAATGGTGCTGGCAAGACAACACTTATGGAGATTATTACAGGCGACGCTGACGCAGATGACGGGCGTATTATACTGGGCAAAGATGTCAAGATTGGGTACCTCGAGCAAGAAGCAATCGAGATGTCTGGACGCAGTGTCATCGATGAAGTCATGAGCGCTGCAGCAAGCCTCAAAGATCTTGAGACGCACATTCAAATGCTTGAAGCACAAATGGCGGAGCTACCCAGCGATCTTAGCGATTCCGGCGACCAGGAAGACGGCGCACAGCAAAAAGAACTTCTTGCAAAGTATGCACATGCTGTCGAGCGCTTCGAAGCTAAAGGCGGTTGGGACATTGACCACCAGGCTCGCGCGCTCCTGGGCGGACTAGGGTTTAAGCCCGCAGATGCAGAACGTGATGTCGGCGAATTTAGCGGGGGATGGCAAATGCGCATTGCGCTGGCCAAGCTCCTCCTGCGCCAACCCGACTTGCTTCTACTAGATGAACCCACTAACCACCTTGACCTTGCCAGCGTTACCTGGCTTGAAGGCTTTTTGAAAAGTTACGATGGTGCGCTGCTTATGGTCAGTCATGACCGTGCCTTCATGAATGGCGTTGTTACGCGCGTCGAAGAGATTTTCAATAAGACGCTCAATCATTACAGCGGTAACTATGATTACTATGAAAAAGAGCGCACGTTGCGTATTGAACAGATGAAGGAAAAGCGTGCGGCGCAAGAAAAAGAGATGGCGCACATGCAGGTCTTTGTAGACCGCTTTCGCTACAAGAACACGAAAGCCGTGGCTGCACAAGACCGTATTGCTCGTATTGAGAAAATCAAAAAGGAACTAGTAGAAATCCCTCCAGAGGCTCCGAAGCTGCGTTTTAAATTTAGACAGCCGCCGCGCACCGGCGACATGGTCATTCAGCTTGAAGAGGTCTCGAAATCCTATGGAGATATACGCGTGTACGACCAGTTGGACTTCGCACTGTACCGTGGCGAAAAAGTCGCGTTGGTTGGTCCCAACGGCGCAGGCAAGTCGACGCTGCTCAAGCTGCTTGCAGCGGCAATCACGCTTGATGCAGGCACGCGCAAGCTGGGCGTACACGTAACATCAAGCTATTTTGCGCAGCACCAACTAGAAGAACTAAACCTTGCCAACACGGTCTTTCAAGAAGTTGATGCCGTAGCTCCCGGCTGGACTCACGGCGAAGTTCGTGGCTTGCTGGGTGCGTTTCTCTTCAACGGCGATGACGTTAATAAAAAAGTATCGGTGCTCTCTGGTGGCGAGAGGGGAAGGCTCGCTCTTGCCAAAATGCTTATTGAGCCCACGCCTCTGCTGTGCCTAGATGAGCCCACCAACCACCTCGACATTACCAGTGCTGACGTGCTGGAGCAGGCCCTGCAGCGCTTTGAGGGCACGATTGCGCTCATCACGCATGACCGCCATCTGATACGTGCGGTCGCTAATAAAATTGTTGAGGTTGACCAAGGCAAAGTGACTGTCTATGACGGTGACTATGATTATTATTTGTGGAAGAGTAGTCAGGCTAGAGATACTCACTTTGCGATTCCGGGTCCCGGTTCCGCCTCCGACTCTCCAGACCAAGGTCTGGAGGATTCTACGGCGTCACCCCAAAGTTCCAGAGCGAACACTTCTGACAGAACTCCTAAATCGAAGGATGAAATACTCAGTATTGATACGTTTCATTCGGTGCCGGCGAGGAAGACAAAGGAGCAGAAACGCGCAGAGGCTGAAGCGCGTAATACCTTCTATCGCAAGACAAAAGACCTGCAAAAACAACTTGATAGCTCAGAAGCTGCTATCGAAACCATGAATCAGCGTATGGACGAACTCACCCAATTGATGGCTGATGAAGAGTTTTATGTGCAGCAAGATAAATTCCAAGAAGCAGTAACAGAATATGGCGACCTAAAGAAAGACCTCGCCGTGCAAGAAGAGCTGTGGCTTACCGCGTCAGAAAAGCTAGCAGATATCGCCGTTGAAAGTGGAGTAGACCTTTCATGAAGCGGGTGATACTGATAATCCTTGATAGTGTCGGAGTAGGTGCTTTGCCTGACGCTGCAGAATATGGTGACGCTGGTGCGGCAACTTTGCAAAATACGGCACGTGCGCGCAAAGGACTGCGCCTGCCGACCATGCAAAGCCTAGGGCTCGGCAATATTGTAGACATCAAAGGTGTGCCGCCAGTAGCGCACCCTCTTGCAGCGATGGACAAGCTCACCACCTTATCAAAGGGTAAGGACACCATCACGGGACACTGGGAGCTTATGGGCGTCGTGTCCAAGCAAGCCTTTCCCTTGTACCCTAACGGCTTTCCGCCTGCTGTTACGGACGCTTTTACAGAATTGACAGGTCACGGTTGGCTGGGAAACTATCCCGCAAGCGGCACTGAAATTATCGCGCGCCTAGGCGAGCAGCACGTAGCAACTGGCAAGCCGATTATCTACACCTCGGGCGACAGCGTCTTTCAGGTCGCAGCACACACTGACGTAATCCCACTAGACGAGCTCTACCGCATTTGCCAGATAACGCGCGACAAGGTCCTGGTCGGACAACATGCTTGCGCGCGAGTGATCGCCCGCCCCTTCATAGGGGACGCGAAAAATGGCTACGAACGCACCGCAGACAGGCACGACTACGCGCTGTCACCGCCCGTTCCCACAGCACTTGACCGCCTGCAACAGGCCAATGTGCGCACGTTGTGTATCGGCAAGATTAGCGACATTTTCAACGGGCAGGGCATTGACGACACCTGGCCGACAAAGTCGAATGCACAGGGCATGGAAATGCTTGACCATGCGCTTGCAGAAACGCTTGCTGCTGATAAAAACACGCTCATCTTTGCGAACTTGGTTGACTTTGACATGCTGTGGGGACATCGCCGTGACGCGCTTAACTACGGACGCGCCTTGGAGGAGTTTGACCAGTGGCTCACAGGCTTTTTGCCAAAGCTGCAAGAAGACGATATGTTGATACTTACGGCAGACCATGGCTGTGACCCCTGTCACACAGGAACTGACCATACACGTGAATACGTCCCCTTATTGGTGTATCCACAGATTTGTGACACGGGGACGGTTCTCCTGACACATTCTGCCCTTCCATGTCATTCTGAGCGGAGTGCGCAGCACGAAGGCGAAGAATCTTGTACATTTGGCGACAGTCAGACTCATTCACTGACAAAAGTTGCTACAATAATTGAAGACTATTTAATCGGGTAGCCGCACGCAAAAGTGCGCAGTGACTGGAGGAATCTCCTTTGGATTTTTTAACTACAGATGCCATACTAGGCTTTTTGTCGAACGTTGTACCTTTTTTACTTGCGTTTTTGCTGGTAATACCCGCACTAACAATGCATGAATGGGCTCATGGTTGGATGGCAAATAGATTAGGTGATCCTACGGCACGAATGATGGGAAGAATTAGTATTAATCCTCTGCGCCATATTGATCCGCTTGGCACCGTAATCTTTCCAATAGCAATGGTTATCTTTACAGGGATTGCTTTTGGCTGGGCAAAGCCAGTACCTTTTAACCCGCGCTATTTGAAAAATCCAAAAAGAGATGCAGCCCTAATTGCTCTTGCTGGACCTGCAATGAATGTTGTGTTGGCGATTGGCGCAGCTCTTATTCTTATTATTTTGCGTCTTGCTGCACCACAACTTATTTTCGATGCGAGCGCAGGCGGGATAGGATTGTTTCCTTCATTGACAGGTCTTGGATTTGTTTTAGCATTTTTCTGTTATATCAACCTAATACTGTGCTTCTTTAATTTGTTGCCGATCCCACCTTTTGATGGTTCACGTGTTGTTGCGAAATTCCTTACAGGGAATGCACGCCACTGGTACGGACAGCTCGAAAATTACGGCATGTTCATAGTTGCAGCATTAATCTTTATTCCACCACTGTTTTTTGGCTTTAGCATTGTCGGCATGTATTTTGCAGTGACAGCCCAACCCTTGCTTTTTGTGATGACAGGCATTCCTGTCTTTTCTGTCTTTGAATTTTTGGATGCAATAGCACTGTTTTAACCACTCTCGGGCTTGTTGTGCTGCAAGTGTGTGTAGAGAGAATAATTTGCAGTATCATTGCTTAGCTTATTAGTTTGGCGATCGCCTGTAAGGAGTAACAATATGTGGCGTGGTTACGGATTTGCGCTGCTTGCAGCAACACTTTGGGCAGCCGGTGGGCTTACCGCAAAATGGCTCGAAATAGATCCAGCAGCAATGACGGGAATCCGCTCAATCGTTGCTGTTGTTGCGCTGGGCATACTCCTCCTTATTTTCAAGCGTGATGCGTTCAAAATTGAAAACCCTCGCAAAGATATTCCTTTCTTGATACTTTTTGGTATTTTTGGGCAGGCAGCCATGTCATACACTTACTTGCAGGCCATTGCTCATAACCCTGTTGGGGTTGCCATATTAATGCACTACTTAGCTCCCGTATTCTCTCTACTCATTGGTGTGTTGTTCTTACGTCAGAAGCCTAAGTTGCTCGCAATTGGTGGTGTTGCATTTGCCGTGATTGGTTGTGCCTTGGTAGTAGGAGTTGTTAATCCTGCGGGCATGAACGTGACCATGTTAGGCCTTGCATGGGGACTTGCCAGTGCTTTCTTTTTCTCTTTGTATGCAATCATGGGCGGCCAGGTCAAAGAAAGATTCTCTGCCTTTACTTTGCTTTTCTACGGGCTTGCCATATCAACGGTGATTTGGCTCATAGTTGCAGGGCCCAGTGCGGTGCTAACACCTATATTCACTACTGAAACTACCTTGCCACTACTTGCAGTGGGCGTATTGTCCACCTTGTTGCCCTTTGCAGCCTTTTTACTAGCCCTGCGCTATATCCCTGCAGTTAATGCAGGCATTACTGCTATGGCAGAACCCATTTTGGGTGTTATTGGTGGGGCATTACTTTTTGGTGACCTGATAACAGGCAGTTTCATTGTGGGTGGCATAGTAATACTTGCCGCCATTGCAGCTATTCAAATCAGCGACGCATGGAGCGAAAGCACGTAGAGATCTTCCTGAGTACACTCCTATTTTTGAAGCAAAATCAACGTTATAATATTGATTTATCAAAATCAACGTTATAATATTGATTTATCAAAATCAACGTTATAATATTGATTGTGCAAACTTGCTTAAGGTTTTTAGGAAGAGGTTGCTTTATGTATATTGCAGTTATTGCAGACATAGTTGCTTCGCGCTCTATTGAAGATCGATATGTTGTGCAAAAAGCATTAAAAGATACGCTTGATACTATAAATAAAGAGTATGCGCATGCTCTTGTTTCTCCATTTACTCTAACCTTGGGTGATGAATTTCAAGGTTTGTTAAGTGATGTGTCGGATCTGTTTGAGATTATAGACCTTATCCGCTTTGAACATGTAGATATTGGCTTTCGCTTCGGCATTGGAATAGGTGAGATATTAACTGAGATTGATCCTCAAAGTAGTTTGGGGGCTGACGGTCCAGCCTATTGGAATGCTCGAAAGGCCTTAAAGTATGTTCATGATTGTAATGACTACGGCGCAACGAATATGCGAATAGAGTCCGTAAGCGTACTAGCGCTAATTAATGATATGCTGCGACTTTGCGGCTTTATTGAAAGTCGGTGGCGTACAAGTCAGCGATATTTCGTGATGGACTGTATACAGCTATATGGCTACAGTAGCCGCACTGTTGCGCAAAAAGAACTTGCAAAAGAGCTCGACATAAGTCCGCAGCTCGTGAATCAGCGAATTCGTCGATCTGGCCTGTATCAGTACCTTGATGCAAAGCAAGCGCTTGGTGAAAGCCTGCAGAAATACTTGCATTCGCTAAAGAACCAGGTTTAAAGAGGGGAAATCGAAGAGCTGTCGCTACAAGAAAGGAGGACGCGTTCATGACAAACGTATTTTTATTGGCACTATTGATTTGTCACCTACTGGGAGATTTTTATTTCCAATCGCGCGATTTGGCAGATCGTAAAAAAGAGGGTTTGTCTGACAATCTGCTTCATTGCCTGCTATACGCTTTCCCCTTTGCAGTACTTCTTGTGCTCTTTGCCGTTTTCTCGCATAGCCGAGACTCTTTGATATTTGTCGCAGCTATACTTTTTGCTCTTGTAGCAACACACGCAATTGTCGACATTATCAAGTGGATGCTTTTCAAAATAGGATGGCTGCAGCAAAGTTATAAAGTCGTCGCCTTTATAGTTGACCAGTTGATACACTTTGTCATTATTGTGGCAGTTGGGCTTAGCTTTGGTGATTTTCTTCAAGAGGTGCCGTGGGGTACAGGCGAAGAGTATTTAATTTGGTGGCGTATTGCCTTCTTCGTCCTTGCGGTTGGCAAGCCAGTCAATGTTGCATTTAAGATAGTGTTTGAACGCTTCGCAGTTGATACTGAAGTTGACAACGAAGGGACAAAGACCGTCCTCACTGAAGAAGGAGCAGGGGCGCTTATTGGAACCTTTGAGCGACTCATTATGGGAGCTTTTGCAATAATGGGACAATTTGCTGCAATGGGACTTGTTATGGCAGCGAAGACACTTTCGCGCTATGATCGCATTTCAAAAAACCCTCGCTTTGCAGAATATTATCTCATTGGTACACTTTGTAGCGTACTCACTATGATTATTCTGCACTTGTTGACCTTCGGCTTGCCCATATAGACGGACAGTATCTGACATGGACGTACTCCGCCAAAATGCTGGTATATCCTATAAAATAGATGCAGGTAGTTATATTAGCGAAAGCATACAGTAGGAGGGTCGCCATGAGCACAAAAGTTTTAAACCATCCCTTGCTTGATCATAAGTTGGCACTATTGAGAAGCGTTGGCACCAGCACGAAAGATTTTCGGGAACTGGTAAACGAAATCTCTCTTATGGTGGTCTATGAAGCTTTGCATGATGCTCCGACAATTGCCACGGTGGTAAAGACTCCGATGGGGCGCACAAAGGGCACTCTTGTTGACAGCGACAGTTTTGTGTTTTTGCCTATTTTGCGCGCTGGAATGGGCATGATGGACGGCGTGTTAAAAATTATGCCTAATGCAAAGTTTGGCCATATTGGCATGCAGCGCGATGAGCGCAGTCTTGAAGCACACAATTACTATCTAAAGATGCCACGTCACTTTGATGCGACAACAGTATGTATTCTTGACCCAATGCTTGCCACAGGAGGCACGGCAGAAGGTACAATAAGAGAGCTGAAAAAGGCAGGCGTCAAAAAGATTAAGCTTTTGGTAATCGTTGCTGCCCCTGAAGGCATTGAGCGTATTGAGGAAGAACATCCTGACGTAGAGATTTTCGCTGCGACCATTGATGAATATGTGAATAGTTCAGGTTACATCGTTCCTGGACTGGGTGATGCTGGCGACCGCATCTACGGAACCTAAGAAATAAGAAAGGCACTGCAGAATGAGCATTGGCATGAAAGAGCGCGTACTTACGGGTTATCGTCCGACCGGCAAGCTGCACCTAGGACATTGGTTTGGCAATCTGCAAAATATGTTGGCGCTGCAAGAACAATATGAAGCGTTTTATTTCGTAGCAGATTGGCATGCGCTCACTAGCGAGTGGCAAAATCCGGCAGACATTGCGCGCTTCACTGAAGAGATGGTGCTCGACTGGGTGGCAGCAGGCCTTGACCCAGAAAAATGCTTTATTTATCGCCAAAGTGACATTCCTGAAGTGGCCGAGCTACTACTGTACTTTTCGATGATTACTCCGATGTCGTGGCTAGAACGCACGCCATCATACAAAGAACAACAGCAGCAAATTGGTGATAAGAAAGATTTGTCGAATGTTGGTTTCTTTACCTATCCGGCACTGCAAACTGCTGACATTGTCATTATGGAGGCTTCTCGTGTGCCCGTTGGGGAAGACCAATTGCCACATATTGAACTAGGCAGAGAGATTGTCCGTCGCTTTAACAGCACCTATAATGCGGGCAAGAACGGCCTGGTAGAGCCAAAGGCGCTTTTGGCTAAATCTGGAGGCGACGATGCTGGCGCGCGTGTGCCAGGAACTGATGGTCGTAAAATGAGCAAAAGCTATGACAATTCACTGTTTATCAGTGACAGTCCTTGCGAGCTGCGCAAAAAAGCAATGGGCTTTATGACTGACCCTGCACGCAAGCAGCTTAGCGATCCAGGTGACCCTGAATTGTGTCCGCTACATCAGGTACATAAACTAGTCGCCAGTGATCCTAGTGCAATCGAGACATGGGAAGAAGCTTGCCGCGCTGCAAGCTGTGGTTGTGTGCCACATAAAAAGGAATTCGCAGAAGACCTCGTGACCTATCTGGCAGACTTTCAGGCACGACGCGCTGCTGTGGGTGCAAAGCCTGGCTACGCACAAGAGGTGCTCGAGGCAGGTGCTGCAAAGGCTAGACCTATTGCACAGGCCACCATTGAGCGCTGTCGTAGTCTTGTTGGGCTGTAGTAGGTTTTTGCAAAGTTCTTCCACTAGGGTAGCCAGTTGACGAAACATCAGATACAAACAGATTACTACCAAGGTCCCTTTGACCTTTTACTGCACCTTGTCTCAAGGCAAAAGCTAGACGTTGGTGCAATTTCTGCAACAGAGATTGCTGACCAATATATTGCCCATATTGAAGCTATGCAAGAGCTTGACCTTGAAGTCGCAAGCGAGTTCTTGTTGCTTGCAGCAACATTGCTTGACATTAAAGCAATGGCATTGCTGCCAAAAGAAGACCATTACGTAGGTGATGACTTAGACGATTTAAGTCCTAACGAAATGCGTGATGTCTTGGTGGCGCGCCTTATTGCCTACAAGCAATACAAAAACATTGCAGCCGCCTTAGAGCTGCGTGCTGAAATCGAAGGTAACATGCATCCGCGTCAAGCTGGTCTTGACCCCGAGTTCCTAAAGCCACTGCCCGATTTTCTTGAGGGTGTGAGCCTGCACAGCCTTGCCTTGATTTGCGCAGAGCTCGAGTTTCGCAAAGAAACCTTCTTGCTTGAAGCAGAACATATTGCAAGCAAGCCCATATCGCTGCGAGAACATGCTGATGGTGTGCGCACTATGTTGCAAAAGAATAAGAACCTCAATTTTGGCGCACTCATACCAGAAGACGCTTCACCTGAAGTTATCGTAGTGACATTTTTGGCTGTACTAGAACTGTATAAGCATGGTGCTCTTGACTTGACGCAAGAAAACCCTGATGACGATTTGACCATTCGCAGACTAAGCAGGCGCGAGGCAGAAAAGCGCGGTGTTAACCCAGACGAATTAGAGGATTTCGATGACTACAACTGACAATGCCATGGCTAACAATACAGTAGCGAACAACACAGCAGCTGATACTGAACAAAATGAAGTCTCGCTACAGACTGAGACAACAGTTCAAAGCGCGCTCGAGGCTCTGCTTTTTGTAAGTGATGAGCCCGTAACTTCTGCGCAGCTCGCAAAGATACTCGATCACGACCTTATCGAAGTCGATGAGGCATTGCGCACTCTGGCAGAAAGTTACGCACAAGACAATCGCGGCTTCCAGTTGCGTGAAGTAGCAGGTGGATGGCGTATGTATACACATCCTGCGCATGCACCCATTATCGAGGCCTACGTATTGTCATGGGATACGCGCAAGTTGTCGCAGGCGGCCTTAGAGGTGCTATCAGTAATCGCCTATAAGCAGCCCGTTACCCGTGCAGGCGTTAATGCGGTACGCGGAGTAAGTTCTGAATCAGTTGTGTCATCCCTTATCGAAAAGGGACTTGTGCGCGAACTAGGTCGTGACGCCAACGCAGGAAATGCTATTTTGTACGGTACAACAACAACCTTTCTTACAAAGTTTGGTCTCAAATCGATTGAAGACTTACCGCCGCTCGAAGACTTTGCGCCTGACGAACAGACTCAGGCAAGTATTAAGCGCAGGCTGGGTGTTACGACAGATTTGCCCGAAGACTTAAGCCCTGATGACCTGTCGGAAGAGCTCGCTTCTACTAGCAGTGCTAGTAGTGCTGCCTCCGCTGCAGCCGTCAGCGATGATCGTGATGACAGCGACGACGACCTTAGAGTCGTCGACTAAGACGCCAGCACACGCAAAGGTATAGCACAGTGCGCACGCCGCATGAAAACGCTCAGTATCCGCAACGCTTGCAAAAGTTTCTTGCGCGCGCAGGCATTGCTTCGCGTCGTGGTAGCGAAAACCTTATGACTGCAGGGCGCGTTACGGTTAACGGACAGGTAGTGCGTGAGCTGGGCACGAAAATCGATCTCACCACAGACATCGTTGCCGTCGACGGCAAAGTCATCGCCGTAGATAGTAAGCCCGTCTATATCATGCTGAATAAGCCTACCGGAGTCCTAACTACCATGGACGACCCTCATGGTCGCCCAACAGTGGCACAGCTTATCGCTGAGACTTCCAAAGACGATTATCCTGGCCTCTTTCCCGTGGGGCGACTAGACCTGGACACGAGCGGACTTTTGCTTATGACAACAGATGGTGACATGGGGCATAAGTTAACTCATCCAAAATTTGAGCACTATAAAACATATGAAATCACCGTACGGGGGAGCGTAAGTCCAGCGTCCCTAAAATCCCTACAGCAAGGCGTCATGCTCGAAGATGGAATGACCGCGCCTGCAAAAGCCAGCTACGCAGACGACATTTTGACCCTGAGTATTCGCGAGGGTCGCAACAGACAGGTACGTCGCATGTGCGAGGCGATTGGGCATCCTGTGGTCAGACTCCACCGCACACATTTCGCAACGCTAAGCCTAGGTGATTTGCCTTTGGGTGAGTACCGCCACCTAACAGATGAAGAAGTTCAGCAACTATGAGAATCATCGCAGGAAAATGGGGCGGCAGACGCGTGCAGGCTCCAACAGGCAGAGATACGCGCCCCACAGGTGACCGCGTCAGGGAAGCACTGTTTTCCAGTCTGCATTCGCGCATCGGCTCCTTCGATGGCTTGCGCGTATTGGACGCTTTTGCAGGTAGTGGCGTATTAGGCTTAGAGGCTTTGTCACGCGGTGCAGCTTTTCTTGCATCAGCAGAATACGACGCGCGAGCATGTCGCATTATTGAACAGAATTACGCAAGCCTGCAAGGCGTGCAACCTAGTGAGGTGTCCAGTGATAAGAACTTCCTCTTGTATCGTGGCGATATCTTTAAAGCGTCTTCACGTCTGCGCAACCTTGCCATCGACCTTGCTTTCTTTGATCCGCCTTACGATGTTCCTGATGGCAAAATCTATCAACTGCTGGACAAGCTCTGCCAAGAAAAGACTTTTTCTTATGGTGCGCTTATTGTTATCGAGCGCGCAAAAACAGCGCAGTCAGAAGACATGTTGCCAGATGGATTCGTGAGCCTTGATATAAAATATAAAGGTGAGACTTCACTTCATTTTGTGGCGTTTACTCCTGTTTTGGAAAGTAATAGTAAGCACTAAGGAGCATTCATGGGAATACGCAAAGCAGTCATACCGGGGACTTTTGACCCGATAACCAGCGGACATTTAGAAATTATAGAGCGCGCCCATGCCCTGTTTGATGAAATCGTACTGGGGGTTGCTAGCTCATGGTCAAAGCGAGGCACGGGGACGCTGTTTACCTTGGAAGAGCGCTGCGAGCTTGCTTTTGCGGCAACGAAGCATTTGGAAAATATACAAATCCAACCTTTTGAGGGAATGTTGATAGACTTTGTGCACAGTCAGGATGCTCAGGCGATTGTTAAAGGCCTGCGCGCAATGACTGATTTTGAGAATGAGTTCCAGATGGCAGCGATAAACTGGCGACTGGACGCACAGATTGAGACAATCTTTATTATGGCGTCACCTGATCACATGTATCTTTCTTCATCCGCCGTAAAAGAAATAGCTTCTTTGGGAGGCCCGCTATTTGGCTTAGTGCCTGCCAATGTTGAAGAACCACTGCGGATGAAGTACAGTTGATAGTTGGAAATAGTTCGATTTTGAGAGGTTGAGATGAAAAAAACATTTAGATTGATTCTTGTTCTGTGTCTCGCACTGATGTTGGCAGCAGGCCTTGCGGCTTGTAATGGCGATACCGAACAAGAATATGCTAACGGACAACAAGAGCCAGAAACACCTGCTGTTCAGGCACCAACTGGAGAGCCAGCTGATCTATGGGAGGGCGAAATGACAAGAGTAAAGATTGAATTTGAAGATTTTGGTGATGTAATCGTCGAGCTAAACCACGACGCAGCACCACAAACAGTTGATAATTTCCTGAGTCTAGTAAACGATGGCTTCTATGATGGTCTTGGTTTCCACCGCATTATTGAGGGCTTTATGATTCAGGGTGGTGACCCATCTGGTGATGGTACGGGTGGCTCTGGTGAAAACATTGTAGGTGAATTCGCAGCTAATGGTATCGAGAACCCCATTATGCATAATCGTGGTGTTATCTCGATGGCACGCTCGATGGACTTTGATAGCGCAAGCTCGCAATTCTTCATTATGCACCAGGACGGACATTTCCTTGATGGTGAATATGCAGGCTTTGGTCGCGTAGTAGAGGGCATGGACGTAGTTGATGCAATCGCAGAAAATACACCAGTTACTGATGGCAATGGTTCTGTAGCAGCGGAAAATCATCCTAAGATGGTTCGCATTAGCGTAGTGGACTAATTCGCAGCTGCTGACAGCCTTGTGCTGTTAAGTCTTGCTTATATTTGAAGTCGCGCAAGTCTTGAGCTTGTGCGGCTTTTTATATGGAAAGCTCTCCTGTTTGTGAGGCCGCTGTCTGTTAAAATTAATCGCTATGACTAAAAACACTGAAAACATACGTAATTTTTCGATTATTGCCCATATTGACCATGGAAAGTCGACCCTTGCTGACCGCATTTTAGAGTCAACTGACACAGTGGCTCAGCGCGATATGCAAGAGCAGCTACTTGACAGTATGGACATCGAGCGCGAACGTGGCATTACTATTAAGGCTCAGGCTGTACGTGTTATGTATACAGCAAAAGATGGGCAGCAATATCGCCTGAACTTAATTGATACACCAGGACATGTGGACTTCACTTATGAAGTGTCACGTGCCTTGGCTGCATGCGAAGGCGTCATATTGGTCGTTGATGCCTCTCAGGGTGTTGAGGCTCAAACAGTGGCAAACGCCATGCTTGCCATGAATGCTAATCTTGAAATTATTCCCGTTATTAATAAAATCGACCTGCCTGCCGCAGAGCCAGAACGGGTTCGTGCAGAGATTGAAGAATCGCTGGCAGTCCCTGCAGAAGACGCAGTCATTACCAGCGGTAAGACAGGGCAGGGGATTGATGACTTGCTCGAAGCTGTTGTAGAAAGAATCCCAGCCCCAGATGGCGACCCTTCGCCAAATGTTCCTTTGCGCGCTTTGATTTTTGACTCGTGGTTTGATGAGTATCGCGGCGTTATTGCGCTGGTGCGCGTGGTAGACGGTACCATGAAAGCAGGCGCCCACATAAAGATGATGGCAACGGGTGTGACAGCTGACGCTGAAGAGGTCGGAGTACAAGCACCAGAAAGTGTTGTCTTGCCACAGTTAAGCGCAGGCGATGTCGGTTACCTTATCACCGGACTAAAAGATCCAGCCTTGGTAACAGTGGGTGACACCGTGACTACGGTGGACAATTTTGCAACTGAGCCGCTACCGGGATATCGCGAAATCAAGCCTATGGTGTATGCAGGCATCTACCCGCTTGACGGTGATCAGTTTACTGACTTGCGCGATGCGCTTGATAAGTTAAAGCTCAACGATCCAGCCTTAGAGTACGCGCCAGAGACTAGCCATGCACTGGGTTTTGGATTCCGCGTAGGGTTCTTGGGCTTGCTCCACATGGAAGTTATTCAAGAACGCCTCGAGCGCGAATTCGATATCGGTCTTTTGGCTACGGCTCCTAGTGTGTCATATCACGTTTATTTAAATGATGGCACTATGCTAGATATTCACTCACCTCAGGACTTTCCTGATGCGAGCAAGATTGACCATATCGAAGAGCCTTATCTGAAGGCAACAGTCTTAGTGCCACCAGACTATGTCGGCGCGGTGATGGAACTCTCGCAGGGGCGTCGCGCGCATTTCATCGACATGCAGTATCTAGGTCCAAATACCGTTGAGATGCATTATGAAATTCCCTTAGGGGAATTAATCCTAGACTTTTTTGATCAGCTGAAGTCACGCACAAAAGGCTATGCTTCTTTGGACTATGAGTTCAGCGGCTACAAGACCAGCGAGCTGCAAAAGCTAGATATTCTGCTAGCAGGTAAGCCAGTGGATGCTTTGTCGTTTATTGTTCACAAGGACAAAGCGTACGAGCGCGGTTTAGTTTTGACCCGCAAGCTGAAAGATATTATTCCACGTCAAATGTTTGAAGTGCCTATTCAGGCGGCCGTTGGCAGTAAGGTGTTATCGCGGACCAACGTAAAGGCAAAACGTAAAGACGTGCTTTCGCGCTGCTACGGTGGTGACGTTACGCGTAAGAAAAAATTGCTTGAAAACCAGAAAAAGGGTAAAAAGCGCATGAAGAGCATCGGCTCAGTCGAAGTTCCGCAAGAGGCGTTCATGGCGATACTAAAGGTAGATGATTAACATGCAAGAACATCAACATGGGCAGCAAACTCACCCAGAACAACAGCCAATGCAGCAGACACAGTCACCGCAGTATCAGCAGCAGCCAGTGCCTATGCAGGCTGTATCACAACAGGTTGTACAAATGCAGCCAGCAATTATGCCTGCGCCAACAGCGGTGCAGACTAAGCCAAAAACTAAACTGGGGGAGAAAACCCAGTCACCAATTTTTTCAACTATCGTAAAAGCCCTGTGCTTACTTATTTTACTTGCAGCTTTCTTGCCTTTTGGCACGGTTTCGTGTGGCCCAATGATGCAGGTGTCCGTTAGCGGTTATGATCTTGCCCTGGGTAATGCGGCATCTGATGCAGAAGCCTTTGCAGATATTGGTCAGCTAGGCATGGGCATGGGTGCAGGTCAACTCGCAGCACTTAATATGCTCGCCGGAGTCAACCTTTTGCTTTTGGCGGCTTTTGTGGGAACAGCAATGCTGTTCGTTTTGTCTTTGGGACTAGGCAGAACAAGGCTTGAGATGACCTTTGCTCTTATGGTGGCTGCTTTTTCTTTGGCAGCTTACTTACAGTGGCTAGGAATTTTCTCTGCCTTTACGGGTATGTTTGATACCGCTGCTGAAAGAGGAGGTGCGATGATGAGTGCAGGTCCAGATATTGGGTTGTATGCAGTCATTGTCTTTAGTAGCCTGCTTTTAGTGGCTGCAGGACTTGAGGCGATTGGCAAGTTACCAACCTTCCAATCTGATGTTCCTGATGCAATGCAGCAAGTGCCACAAGCAGCGCCAGCGAATGTGTACTATCAACAAGTGCCACAGCAACAGCCTATGCAGCAGCAACCACAGCCACAACCTGTGCAGCAACAGCAGCAACCTGTGCAGCCACAGCCAGCACCTGAACAGCAGCATCCGCAGCAAGGTACTCCCACTCTGTAGATGCGCTATCTTGAGGCTCTAGCAGAAAATCCCATATTGCAAGCACCTATGGCAGGTGTTGCAGATGCACCTTACCGCGCCATCAATAAGCGCCTTGGCTCTGGAATTAGCTATTCTGAGATGGTCAGTGCTAAAGGCCTGTACTACGATAAAAAACAAAACAAATCACACATGTTGCTTAAGCTGGCCCCTGAAGAAAAGGGTAACGCGCTTATTCAGCTCTTTGGTTCTGACCCGCAGATAATGGCGCAACAAGCATTATTTGTTGCAGACTTGCTGGGGGACAGCATCTTAGGTATCGACATCAACATGGGTTGCCCTGTTCCTAAGGTCGTCAACAAGGGTGACGGCAGTGCTCTCATGAAGACCCCAGAACTTGCAGCACGTATTGTTTCAGCTATGCGCGAAGCTCTTGACGCACAAGGCTATAGTGAACTTGCTCTTACGGCAAAGCATCGCAAGGGCTGGACACCAGATGAAGTAAATGCTGTTGAGTTTGCCAAAGGGCTAGAAGCAGCAGGTGTTACTGCCATTACGGTACACGGACGTACGCGAGACCAGTTTTACCGCGGACAGTCAGATCGCGGCATCATCAAAGCAGTTAAAGATGCAGTCAAGGTACCCGTAATCGCATCGGGAGATGTTTTCAGTGCAGATGCCTGCTTCGAAATTATGGCCCAGACAGGTGCTGATGCAGTCATGGTTGCACGTGGCTCTTATGGGAATCCGTGGATTTTTGAACAGGCTGCTGCAGTGCGCGCTGGTCAGACTCCGCCACCTGATCCAACACTGGCAGCTCGTTTAAATATGCTGCGCAATCATGCACAGGAATCTGTTGACTGGCACAGAGATGAGCACCTCGCACGTATGCGCAAGCACGCTGCTTGGTATGTTGCGGGGCAGCCAGCGGCAGCGGTGTTTCGTAGGCGTTTGCAAACGCTCAGTACCCTAGAAGGGTTGGATATTTTGATTGCAGAGTATCTGGAGCGTCATGGATAACTGCAGACAGGAGCAGCAGCGTGATGTGGCATTGTATGTTCATGTGCCTTTTTGCGTGAAGCGCTGTAACTACTGTGATTTTTACTCAACGGTGGTTGGCAAAGATTCTGCCAAGAACGCTTGCCTTGTTGACGATTACTTTGTGACCCTGATTCAACACATTAAAGCAGCCAGCCAGCAAGAACGGTATGGCTGGGATAACGCAAGGATAAGCTCTGTTTATTTTGGCGGAGGAACGCCGTCACTTGTTTACCAGTATTTACCTGCGGTGCTTGATGTCATGCGTGAATCATTTACCCTCAAGGGTGACTGCGAAATAACCCTTGAGGCTAATCCTGAAAGCTTTGACCAGACGACTGCACGCACGCTTGCAGACGCTGGTTTTAATCGCGTGTCTTTGGGTGTTCAAAGCTTTGATGATGACATGCTTGCCTTATTGGGTCGTGCGCATAACTCTGCGCAAGCACTCGCGAGCATGCACGCTGCAGTTAATGCTGGCATGCGCACTTCTGTTGACCTGATGCTAGGCCTCCCTGAGCAGCCGTTGCCCTTGCTCTCGAGTGAAGAAAAGCGCGAATCGCTGCTGTGCACTGACTGGAATGCACTGCTTGACTTAATTGATCATGTTTCTGTGTACCCGCTTACTGCCGAAGAAGGCACGGCGCTCGAAGAAATGCTCGACAGTGGGCAGCTAGTTTTGCCCAGCGAAGATGAGGTGGCGCAGCAAGTTGTTCAGATACAGTCGCTGCTTGCAAGCTTTAGCTTTGAGCGCTATGAGATTTCCAGTTACGCTCGCGCCGGCCAGCACAGTCGCCAGAACATGCATTACTGGCTGGGAGGGCTAAGCAACACAGGCGGCGACTATGTGGGCTTTGGCCCCAGTGCCGCGAGCATGCAAGACCTACCAACTGATACTGCTGCTGGTACTCGCAGGCGATTTGTCATGTATGAAACGCTGGACACTTTTCTCGCAGACCCAACAGGAGAGAACTGGTCGCAAGACGCACCCGAACAGTCAGAGCTGCTCAGTTCACAAGAAATACCGCGCGAAAATATTATGCTGGCTCTGCGCACCAATATCGGTGCAAGTGCTGATTATGTTGCAGCCGCTGGACAAGCTCTGCTTTGTGATGAATTGGTCGAAAAAGGTCTACTTCAGCGAGTAAAGCATGAAGCGGCGGAGCCTGACCATTACCGCTGCACGCAACAGGGTTGGTTACTGGGCAATATCGTGTTTTCTGCCATTTGGGTTAGTGGTGAATAGTTAGCCTTTGCAACATTTTGATAACCAGAAGCCAACGTCAAAGTAACACGTGATGGCATTTTGGTAACGCGGCATCTGCTTGACCTGCACTTATCGTTATGCTGTCTCTATGAATACCTTGCTACATAAGCGCACGAAAGTGCTGCAACTGCTTGTTTTTGTGTTGATAGCACTGTTAATGTTCCCGTCAATTCTTATGGCTATGCCACAAGAACAAAGCGAGGGGAGCGCTGAAAGTGCTGCGCAATCATCAGAAGTTGATGTCTTGCAGCGTCGTGCGACACAGGCGCGATTGCGCCTAGACCAGCTAGGGTTCGAGACAGAGCTTGCTTCTGAAAATTACTTTGAAGCTCAAGAATTGCTCGAGGCAACACTTGCAGAAATCGAAGAAGCTGAAGCAAGGTTAGAGGCTAACCAAGAGCAGTTGGATTATGTTAGTGGCCTTTTGTCTGACCGCGCGGTAGATATGTATCGAGGCGGTGAACTATCCTTTGTAATATTCCTCTTTGGGTCTAACAGCATTTCAGAGTTGGTAGACCGCGTAGACATCGTACAAGGCATCATGGAAAATGATGCAAATATGATGCGTGAAACACGCATTCTTCGTGCAGAAATCGAGAATACGAAATTTCGCCTTGAGGAAAATCGCGAGATAGAGCAAGCTGCAGCAGAGCGCGCTCAAGAAGAATTTGAAACGATACAGAGCTCACTTACTGCTCAACAAAATCTACTTGGTTCGCTTGATGACGAAATTTACGGACTGATTGAAGCGCAGCGCGCAGAAATAGCAGCTGTTCAAATTGCAGAAGCTGAAGCAAGGCAGGCAGCAGGGCAGACATCGGGAAGTGAAGATACTCGTGTTGCTCAAGCTACGCCACCTGCTAATAACGGCGGCACCAGTGGTAATGGCAGCAATGGTTCTGCTGGCAATAACAGTAGCAGTGGCACTACGTCTAATCAGAATACTAACAGACCACCTGCTGGTGGAACGGGCAACAATTCAGCAAACAATAATGCTAACAATAACAATAGTTCTGGCAACAACAATGCTGGCAGCGGAAACAATTCAGGCAATGCAGGTTCAGGCGGCTCAGGTTCGACTGGTGGCGGTAACAGTAGTGGTGGCGGCTCTACTCCAGCCCCAACTCCTCCTCCTGCTCCTCCGGCAAACAACAACCCATCGCTTGGACGAGAGCGCCCCGGTGTTGTTCCGGTGGCACGCAGATTTGTGGGAGTAACTCCCTATCTTTGGGGAGGCACGACTCCTGCAGGATTTGACTGCTCTGGTCTAGTGCAGTTTGCTTATCGCGAAGCTTATGGCATTAACCTGCCCAGAACTTCACGTCAGCAATTTCACGCAGGTGTTTTTATCCCGCCAAATCGTATGGACTTGATGAGACCAGGAGATTTGGTGTTCTTCAGTTCGACAGGTCGTCCTGCCGACATTCATCATGTGGGAATTTTTATTGGGAATAATCGCATGATTCATGCACCCAGTAGTGGACGTTTTGTATCAGAGCAAGCCATTTGGCGCCACGACTTCATCGGCGCCGTCCGCCCGTAATTTCAAGATTTTGAAAAAAATTTAAGAAGGTGGCTGGGGTACTAGGATTCGCATGTCTTGCCTTCGGCAATCCATGGTGACCTCGCTTACGCTCGGACTTGAATGCTCCTAACCGTCGCATTCAGCCTTCACAGGTCCGAATCCAATCAGGCAAATTTAAAAGACCCTCTGAAATGAGGGTCTGTTTCACTTGAAGTGGCTGGGGTACTAGGATTCGAACCTAGACAACTGGCACCAAAAACCAGCGTCCTGCCATTAGACGATACCCCAATGTGAATGCAGCGTTGGCGAAGCCTTTTAGGCTCTAGCCGACTGATTAGTGTACCATATATTAAAGGGGAAAAGGAATAACTATGATTAATCTAAAAGAGTACAGAAAAGAAGAGTTTCCAAAAAGTGCATCTGTTGCCTGCCAGGGGGTAAAAGGTGCTTATTCTCAGATGGCAGCAGACATCTTGTTTGAAGAGCCAGACATTATGTACATGCGTACTTTTGACGGAGTCTTTCGTGCGGTAGATGCAGGATTGTGCCAATACGGAATATTGCCTATAGAAAATTCTAATGCAGGATCTGTAACAGATGTCTATGACTTGATGAAGGCATATAACGCATACATTGTAAGAAGCGTAAAGACGTCTATTGTCCACATGTTGCTTGCCAATGATGGCGTGTCGATTGGCGACATCAAAGAAATATATACGCACGAACAGGCGGCGCGTCAGTGCAGCAGCTTTATTGAAAAATACCCGCATATAAACCTTGTGATGTGTGCAAATACTGCAACTGCGGCACAAATGGTGGCCGATAGCGGCAGAACCGACATTGCAGCAATAGCCTCAGAGAATTGCGCAGAGCTCTATGGTCTGACCGCCCTGGAAGAAAATGTTCAAAACAATAGCAACAACTATACACGCTTCATTTGCATCTCTAAGAAATGTGAAGTGTACGGAAGTCCTGACAGAATCAGTCTCATGCTTACCGTAGAGCACAAGTCAGGTACGCTCTTTGAGGTAATCAAGCAGTTTGCAGACCTCGACTTAAACCTGGTAAAGCTTGAATCGCGCCCGCTGGCAGACACCGACTTTGACTTCATGTTCTACTTTGACGTGCAGGCAAGTATCGATGATGCGAAGGTGCACGAGCTATTCACGCGACTTAATATGTGCACAAAATACCTCGCATTCCTGGGGAATTATAACGAAATCGCATGTCCTGTTACTGCTGCAAACGGTGACAATAGGTAAGCCTTTACCGTCAAGGATTTAGCTGCTGTGAAAACGAAAGACCATGTGCTTGCCCTGCTTGAAGAAAACAGAGGCAGCAGTATTTCTGGTGCTGCAATTGCCGAACAGTTGCAGTTAAGCCGCAATGCGGTATGGAAAGCAGTTAAAGAGCTCGAAAAGGACGGCTACAAAATTACCGCCGTCACCAATAAGGGGTATTCTCTTGATGGCGACAATGATATTTTGTCGGCGCAGGGCATACTCCCGCACTTGATGCCAGAAATCGCAGAAAAAATTGCGGAGAATAACTTTGAAACCATTCTTGTATACGACAGCTTAGAGTCTACAAATAAAGTTGCGAAAGAACATGCTCTATTAAACTTGCAGCATGGAACTGTTGTTATTGCAGACAGTCAAAGTGCAGGTGCTGGTCGCTACGGTAGGAGCTTCTATTCGCCACCTGGCAGCGGAATATATATGAGCATAGTGCTTGACCCTAAGCAGCTTAGTTTTAGCACGCCAACGCTTATTACTTCGTTTATCGCCCTTTGTGTCTGTGAAGCTATTGAGGCAGCCACAGACAAAGCAGCAGAAATCAAATGGGTGAATGACATCTTCTTAGATGGAAAGAAAATCTGCGGCATCTCAACAGAAGCTTCCATGGATTTTGAAAGCGGCAGTACCCAGTGGATTGTTGTGGGCATTGGCATAAATGTTATTCCACCCAAAGGAGGCTTTCCCAAAGACGCACGCAATGTTGTGGGTGCGTTATTCGAAGAGGGCATACCTAGGGCATCTGATATAAGCAGAAATCGTCTTATCGCGCAGGTAATGAATCACATCCTTTCCTCAGATGCGCACTATTCTGAAAATGAAATGTTGGAAAAATATCGACAGCGCATGTTCCTTTTAGGACAGCAGGTGCTGGTGACAAGGGGAGAGCAACAATTTGAAGCTCTTGCCGTAGGTATTGATGACAGCGGGCAGTTGGTCATCCAAAATAGTGACGGAAAGAGGGAAGCGCTTTCCTCTGGTGAAATCAGTATTAAGCCGATGTAGGTCTTTATAGTCTTATTGTCACCCTAAATTTAAATAGTAGTTGACAATACAATTTTTCTCCTGTATAGTCTTCAAAAACCAAAAATACAGGGGGAGTTTGACCATCGACAGAAGCTCAAAAATGACTATACGCGACTTGACTCTGATTGCTCTTTTTGTAGCAATCATAGCGGTAATGGCGCAAATAACGATTCCTGTACAACCCGTTGCCTTTACCATGCAAACTTTTGCTGTCTTTCTTGCAGGCCTGGTGCTAGGTGCTAAGCGAGCTGCGATTGCTGCTGCGCTCTACCTTTTGTTAGGTGCAGTAGGAGTTCCCGTTTTTTCGGCCTTTCAAGGTGGCTTTGGCATATTAATCGGCACACATGGAGGCTATTTATGGTCATTTCCCCTTGTTGCTTTTATTGTTGGTTATGCTGCAGACAAAGTTTTCAGGCAAAAAGACGCACCTGCAGTAAAGTATGTCTGGTTAACTGCCGCACTTGCACTAGCTTCGCTCGTTAATCTTTCGATGGGAACCTTGTACCTTGCCTTTTTCTTACAAATTGGTATTTTCGCTGCGTTTCTTAGCGGCATGCTGCCCTTTTTAATCCCCGAGGCGCTAAAGGTTGTCCTTGCTATTGCTCTCGGCCCCAAACTCCGCAAAGTCATCGAAAGTAGAGATTTGTTTTAACCCGCCATTGACACTCGAGGAAAAGAAATAAAAAATTTGAAATAATTGTTACATTGCTAAAATGACTGGTGATTTCATGCTAGCATTTACCAATCGTCCACATATATGCTTTTGCATTTTTTAAGCGGCCGCCAACAGTAGCGAAATGCGTGAGACGAAAGGCAGCACCGCCCATGAAGAAGCTAACTAAGAGATTTCACACTCCCGAAACAACTACCCACTTATCATTTACTCCCAGAAGACGATTTCTTGCGTTCGCACTTGTTTTCTTAATGGCCTTCACTAGCGTACCCACCCATTTATTTAGCGGTGGGTTTTTTAATTTTTGGGCTGCCTCACCCACTTTTACCTCACTATCTGAACTTAACCAAGCCCAGGCAGCAGAGCAAGCTCCTCTTGAGGACTGTGCCCTTTGCTCTGATGCGCACAGATGTGAAGAGCATAGGTTCGAAAGGTCTTTGCGCAGCGAGACAGATGATCGCTATCAAATAGCTCCAGAAGACTTCTACTTTTCTAATGAGTCTACCTCTGACTTTATTGACTTAGAACTTGTTGAAATATCTGAAGACTCAAATATCTTCTTTGACGCAGTTAGTGGAGAAGAGATTGAAGAGTTTTTCTCAACACCTGTGCGCGTAGAAGACGCGGACGGATACTTTATAGAAATTGATCCGTCTCTCGTTACTAGTGATGAAACAAACTTTGTTTATGAAACTGCTGTGGGAGACATGATGAATTTCTTCCCAGAAGTTATAGATGAAGTTACCCCTTTCTTACTTACCTATCAAGATTTTGAAATTCGTTTTGCTCTTATAACAGATGAAGAAGTAACACTATCTGAAATAGAAGACTTAGAGTTTGCAGACATATTTGAAGAGGTTGATGAAAGACCACTAGCTGCACTCTACAATATTGATGAAGATAAAGACTTTAGAGTGACTTCTTCTGATATTGGAATCAAGAGTGAATTTGTACTTAGTGCATTACCAGAGTCAAATATCTTTTCTTATGAGCTGCACCTTACAGGACTTAGAGCAGAACTTTTTGAAGATGCTAGTTCAGTACTACTTTTCTGTGTAGACAGTGATGAAGAGCCTGTAGCAGTTATTCCTGAAGGCATTATGTGGGATAGCTCAAGTAATGGTGCTTATTCTAACGACATTGAATACGCACTAGAGAGGCTAGGTCCTGGCAGATATATACTTTCACTCATTGTCTGTGAGGAATACTTAAATTCAGAAACGCGCGTATTTCCCATCACCGTAGATCCAACAATTACGTGGCAAGGTACTTTTGGATCTCGCGATGACGGTCGCGGATTTACAACACATTGGGTAAGAAGTGGGGCTGATGCTGACACTGTTATTGGAAACACTTACTCGCTACCTATTGGCAGAGGTGCAACTACAGGTAGAGTTCACAGGTCATTTATGAGAGGTGACAACATAAATGCAACTCTTAGACACAGAACTATTAACTCTGCAACTTTGCACTTAACGCAAAGAACTACTGCAAGTGGTATCAGTGTAAGTGTTCGCCGCGTTAATGACCCAACAGATACCCAAACTAATGCCTACGGTCAAATGACTTGGAACAACCAACCTGGCTCTACAGAAATCACCACCTTTTCTACAAGAGCTGCAAGAACTGTTCATAGTATTAATGTGCTCACTTGGGCAAGAGATGTTGCAAGTGGTGCGCGTACAGGGCGCGGATTTTCACTAAGAGCTGTAAATACTGACCAGTATGCAGAGTTTTACGGCGCGAGAGACGTTCATGGTTCAAGAAGGCCAAGAATTGTTGTTGCGATGGCAGCTCCTGCTGCCCCGGCCACTCTGAGCATTAGTAATCCGCATGCGCGCCTAAGACAAGATCAAACAATCTCTTGGGGAACAATAGCACCAAGCCAACATATCAGAAGAGTAGAGTATAGGCTTTATAGAAATGTTGCTGCTACAGATGGTACGCATAGTGCTACAGGCACCTTAGTAGCATCTGGAACTTTGAGAAATGTAACTAATGGAAACGCGGGAAGTGCAGCACTACCTAATGCAAACACATTAGTTCAAGGCTGTTACAGAGTGCGCGTTAGAGGAGTGGACTCAGAAGGTGTAGCAGGTGCTTGGAGGAATGTGTATTTCCATCTTGATAATGCACCTCCAGTACTTAATCTATCTCAAACACCTATAACCCCTATAACAAGTGCAAACAGCTTCAGTAATCAGCTTCCGGAAGTACATTGGGATAGTGCTACTGACACTCCCATTTGTGACGCTAGACGTGTAAGCATTCAAGTGCGCGCTATAAGACCTGACGGTACGACTACAAATTGGAGAGAGGTAGCCAATGCCTTATCCCACGATGCAGGTTCTGCTGCGTTTAGTGCAACAGAATTACCTGCAAATTCACCAGGCATCTACACCCTAGAGATCCGTGCAGTAGATAGAGCTGGTAACGCGTCACCCACAAGAAACTTTACTTACTTCTATGACGCAGTAGCACCTACCATAGAAAACGTTGGTCTGTATCCGCAAGCTCCTTCTGGCTGGCATACAGATACAGTGCCCTATATTACTTGGCAAAACTTAGACGATTTACCGCAATTTGATGGAAATAGTTACAGGCTAGAAGTTGCTATAAACAGAGAAGATCAACCTATTCCTGACTTTAGTGAGCTTGTACCTCAAACCGCTTTTTCTATTCCTCATACGCCAGTATCTGGACAAAGTGACATGCCGCTATCTTTCTTCTCAGAACTTTGCGACGGGGGCAAACCTCTTTGTGGCAGATATGAAGTGCGCCTTCGTGCCATTGATTATGCAGGAAATGTGGGACTTTATAACAACATTCAGTACTGGGTAGATAGAACTGCCCCAGAACTTTCTGTAAGTGTTGAAAATCCTCACAACATGGATATACCTTTGGCAAGCAGTGAGTACCATACTCACTTTACGAGAGCCCCGATTGTAGGCGGAAGTGTCAGGTTTGATTTCCAAATTGACAATGAGTGTCCCGACAACATACGCACCAGTGGGTTCGATACAAGATTTGGAAAAAATGGCAAATGGGAAATTGTAGGACTTTCTGCAGGTGCCACGCGGCTAAGAAGCGAATATTTAGGACAGAGTCGCTCGACAACACTTCCATTTAATACTGCTTGTCCTATTAACGGGCTTAATGATGGCATTTACCGCATGACCTTTTCTGGTCAAGACCATGCAGGAAATGAAGCAGAGCCTGCCATAATGTATTTTGAAGTAGAGAATGCTTTTCCTAGACCTACTGTTCGTCGTAGCTTAGGAACAGACCTCACAAATAACTCAGGGAATTTTTTCCTTGAGTGGGAATTTACTACTCCTCGCTGGAATGGTGACGCTGTTACAGGCATTCAGTGGGCAATAGTAAGCTCTAATGCAAATATTGAAGATAGAGACTTTCTCAACAGTCTGGATTGGACAAGTGTGTACAGTCCTTCTCCTGCTTTAAGTAGGATGGGAAACTTTACAGCTACTACTCCGCACAATCAAGATGGTAGCCCTCAGGAAGGCAGATTCATTTTGCTGACACGGGCAATACTTGCAGGGGATGAGGATTCGTTTACCCAGATTCAAAGTACGGTACTTAGAGTAAGAATTACTGCTCCTGAAGTTGCAATCACCTCTTTCTCTGCTGGAATTATTACCGGAATAATTGAGGGAGAATATCTCAATAACTATGAAGTTTTTATTAAAAAGAGCACAGCTTCTGATGAAGACTTTGAAAGGATCGCTGAGGGGCAGGCACGAGCGGGCACTTCCGTTCTTGGCTTTGTTGACTTAGCGAGAGACTATCCCGCAGGTTACTTCTACACTTTAAGGCTTAAGGCCTATGATATGGCAGGCAATTATGATTACTATGATTTTGCTGTTTATAACGCACTGCCAGACACTTTGCTCTCAAACTCTGTCGATTTGAGTCTTGAGCTTCCGCTAAATGGCATTATAAGTTCGCGTGAGGCAACCATTGATGTTGTAGGTGAGAGCGCACTTAATTTCTCAAGCTTTAATTGGTTTATAGATGGAGTGTCGCGCCAGTCAAATGATACAGTGAGTACACCACCAGTCTTTACTGATGACTTTGCCTATCAAGCATATTATCCCGAAGGTAGCTATCATACAATTTTTGGCACAACAGAATCACGTACGCAGTGGCAATCAGGTACTCCTGAGGCGACCACAGCGAGGTCGGGCTCAGCAATTATTTCCTTTGCAGACCGGAGCAGCTTTGAGACGTATAGTGGCGGTAATTTTAGCAGTGATGGCACTAAATTTACTTTAAATTCAGAGGCTCAAGTAGCTCAGCTAATAACCCCGCAGATTACAACAGCACTTCCATTCATTTCGGCTACTTTAAACACACTTGGGGAACATACACGTGCCTACATTTCTGTCGACGGGCAAGATTGGGTGCCTTTCCAAAGCGCTACTGACACGCACCTTTGGCATCTTGGTGTAGAAAAAGATGCTGTGTATGCTACAAGTTTTAGACTAAAGATTGAAAGTAGTGCTACACAAGGCATAGACTTGTCTAATTTTGATATTACCTTCAATTTTATATCTCCTGATATCTTCCATATCGACTTCTTGTCTGCAGCTACTCCTATCAACTTCAGCGTGCGCGACAGACTTGATTTAAGAACACACTTTTATTGGACAAGTTCAGACGCAAGGCCAGATGACCTTACTTATGAGATTTACTATGTGCAAAGCATAAGCGATATAACTGCAGAAAATATCGCGATGGTTCATTGGGAGAGAGTGGCAGTAGGATTAAGTGAGAATTATTTTGCAACTCCCAATTTGCACTTTTCGGAGAATTTTTTCTATCGCCTTTTGCCAGTGAGAACTAAGTATGAAGATGGCGTGCAAGTAAGTAGAGTAGTAGGTACTCCATCTGTAATCAGGGCTTCTCGCGTAGCAGATGAAAATGAGTTTACAAAGCGTCTGGGTATACAAGACTACTGGGCATACGAAACTATAGATACGCCTATAGGAGTTGTAAGTGTAGAAAAAACAATGGGCAATATGGTTTTCCAACAAACAGATCGCGAGCTTGAATTTGATATTATGTTGCAAGATGGGATTACGCGTACCCATAACTCGCAGTCTTCCCTCCTATATTCCTTTGGGCAGGGGACAAGCTTTACCTATGGCGTAGAGCTAATTCGCCAGTGGCGAACAAATGACGATATATATGAAGAAGAGCGATATCTAGACGGCGACATAGCACTTGCGAATTATAGGTACATTTTTAAGGACGAAACAGGAACACTCAGAACTTTTGTCCAAGACGGTCAAGGTACTTTCTTTACGCATGATTCTAAAAGAATTAGATTAACAAGCTTTGATGATCCTGTTAGGATCTCTGTGCGTACTGCTTTTGGCACAGAGGATAATCCACATCAATATGAAGATTTGTTGGTTGGATATGTTGTAACGTCACACAGGAAGCGTGAATACTGGTTTAATCAGGGCGGACAGCTCATCTACATTACAGAAAAACCAGGACAACTAACTGCAGCACTTGCAGAGGACGCTACGTATAGAAGGGCAGACCATTCAAGTCCAAATCTCACCTTTACTTATTGCTCAACCTCTGGACTAATCCAAAGTGCTACCTCAAGAGGAATGAGGACTATTCATTTTGCACATAATGATGATCGTCAAATCTCTGCTATTTGGCTGCCAGACAGGTTGGCAGAAAATGGAACTGGCATTATAGGTTCAGTTATTACCTATGCTTATGACGAATATACAGGCCAAAGGCTTATTGAGGTAAGACAGCATGCAAATACTATAAGTGAAGAAGATTTTCTTAATCACAGAAATGCAGGGACTGATGTTGTTAGTGTGGTAGGTATTAGCAGTCAAGATATTTACCACAGCTATCGTTGGGAATCTGAAAATTATTGGCGTAGAGATGGTGGATTTTTAAACAATCTTATAGGAGCGCTCTTATTTCCTACTAGTCCTTTTGACAGGCACTATATCGCTGAAATCAGCAGTATGCCTAGAGGGAGCGGGGCAGAGCAAGAAATACCTAGAACTACGTTTTCCTATAATCCTGACAGCAATCCTGTCTCGGTCGTTGCAGCCACAAACCCGCTAGGAGATCGCACTGCCTTTAACTACGATTCAGAAATGACGTCTGCAGGCAGGCTTTACTTTACTACAAATGTTTTGCGAACACCTTACGGGGCAAGCACGCCTGCGGCAGAAACTGTGTCAAGGGCAAGTCATTTAGGTCATCCTGTGCGCACCGAGGTAGGCACACCTGATGATATTGCCCAGGGAAGTGCTCAAGTCATAGAGCAAAGATGGTCAAATCATTTGCTGGATGCCATTTATACAAGTGTTGAATACCATACTCTTTCTGAGGATGGCACAGTAATAACAAATAGGGCACAAAATTATACGCGAACAGAGCATAATGCACTTAGACTGCCAACTGTCACAATAGAGTGCAGCGGTGTAAGAATTCTTAAAGAATATACAGGTACTGGCATAAATGACGAAGAAGTTACCGAAGAGAAGGTTATTGACTCAGAAGGCAATATTGATTGTTGGATGAAATGGGATTTTTGCGATGATGGCTTTGAAGTGTTTGAGGCTGAAATTAGCTATGATCTGGTTACGACTAGAGCTTACTTTCCTGATGGCACCTTGCACTATGAGCTAGTCTCTCAGCAAAGGTATGAGGACTGGGTAGCAGTAGGCGAGCCTGTTGTGCAAAGTCGCACTGTTTTTAGTTACGATATTTGGGGAAATACTACTAGTGAGGTACGCACAGAATATGGAGAGATAAATACCGTACATGAAACTCACCAAACCTTCGACTGGAAGGGCAGAGTAATCACAGAGCGCACAGGGATGCGTGTGGGCACTACGTTGAGAGAAGAGCGAACTACCACCAATGTTTATGACATTTTCGGAAGGCAAACAAACAGTACTGTGCGCGAACTTGACACTAATGGTGTAGAGACAGTTAGAGAAACCTTTATTTATTTTAATCCTGATGGATCAATTGCTGCAGAAATTGATGAACTGGGTATTAGAACTGACTTTGTCTACGACATTTCAGGCAGAGTTATCTCTACTACCGTAACAGATTCAGCTGATGCAGAACCTAGGGTAAGTGTGGTTGAATACGGCCTTGCTGATGAGATAGAGATATTTTCACCAGAAGGCACAAGGATATACGCCAACGTGCAAACTACGACAAACATTGACCCTGCAGGACTTGTTACTCGTGCTTATTTGGATGTTTTTGGGCGCACGATAAGGCTATCTGCCTCAGGTGTTAACACAGATACGACCTTTACTGCATGTGATAAGACCTTTGCTGTTATCACAAGTCCTGAAGGCGGTGTGCGAGAAGATGCGCGCATAGGACTATCTCTGCATGATCGCTTAGGCAATGAAACGCATACCATAGATAGGCCAGAATTTGCTTATGGCAGCTTTAGAGTGGCAGACGAAACTGTTGTTACCTCTTCTGAGTTTGATGATTTTGGACGCGTTATAGCAACTACTGACGGAGTTGGTAATACTACACGCTTTACTCATGACAGTAGCGGAGAGATGGCATCAGCTACTTTCCCTGTTGCAGATCACATTATGCCAAACTCGCGAGAAGTAGAGCGGGCAGCTGCAACAGTTACCTTTATCAATGAAGAAGTTTCAGAAGATGTCAATGATGGCGCGGGAGGCACGAGAAGTACTGCGATAAACGCGCTAGGATATCGCTCAATCACTGAAAGTGATGCCGATGGCAGAGTAATGTCAATATCTGACCTTGGCAGAACCACTGCAGAGGCTACGTTAGATGATTTGAGACCTGTTACCACAAGTTATGAATATAATGCTCAAGATCAGCTAATTCGCGAAACATTTTCAAATGGCAATTACAAGACTTTCGCTTATGATGCAGCAGGAAATTTGATTCGAACTGAGCACAGAAATGCGACTACTGACCCCAGTACTGTTGAGTTGACCACGGTAAATACTTTCGATCGACACAATCGCATTATTTCTACCACAGATTATAGTGGGGTACCAGCCGCAGAAAGCGTTATCTATCATCAGACATTTACCTATGACGTTGCAGGAAAGCTTATCGCAAGCTTTGAGGGACATAGCCGTCCTGAAAACGTTACAGAAGCACAGCTAACACGCTTTCACTTTGACGCAGCAGACAGAATCACTGGAATAGATTTTCCAATCCTTCCTGCACTTGAAGTGCAAAATGGGCAGCAGAGTGCAAGTGAAGATGCAGTTCAGATTGCAGCTAGTGGCAACTTTACCATTGCTCTGCTAGCAGATGGTACTCTATGGTCATGGGGTAACAATGATTTTGGCCAACTAGGTCTAGGAGACAACACCCAAAGAGCAACTCCTGTCATGATTCCTGATACGGGAGTAAGTGGTGACAGATGGATTTCAGTCTCTGCTGGAGTTAACCACGTTATGGCACTTCGTGACACAGGCGAATTGTACGGGTGGGGAGGAAATGCAAACGGTAGACTTGGTACAGGAAATACGACAAATCAATCTTTGCCTGTACAAGTATCTACTACAGGTGTTAGTGGAGACAGCTGGACAAAGATAAAGGCAGGGCGTAGCTCTACGGTAGGAATAAGAGATGACGGCAGCATGTGGTCATGGGGTGCTGGTACTTCAGGACAGCTAGGAAACGGTACTGCTACACAAAGAACAACTCCTACAAAAGTTTCTGATGCAGACATTAGTGGAAATACCTGGATATATGTTGACATTGGCTCACATCATACCTTAGCGGTTCGCGATAATGGAAAACTGTATGTATGGGGTGCTGGCAATAACGGGCGCCTAGGACTAGGTGATAACAGTGAACAGCTCTTACCCATCCAATTAGACGATACAAACATTAGCGGAGACAGTTGGGTGTCAGCTTCAGCAGGAGATGGTCATTCTTTAGCAATTAGAGATGACGGCAGTATGTGGGCATGGGGTAACAACAGTGCTGGAAGACTAGGACTGGGCAACTCTGTTCAAAGAAATGTACCTTATGAAGTAGTTACTACAGGAGTTAGCGGAAGTGCATGGACAACAGTATCGGCCTTTAACACTCACAGTGCTGCCCTAAGAGATAGCGGAGAGCTCTACGTTTGGGGCACCAACACAAGCGGTCAGCTAGGCCTTGGCGACATTATCATGAGAGGTATACCCACTCGTCTCGGCTCTGCAAATAGTGATGGTAATAACTGGGCAGCACTCTCGCTTGGTGCAGCAGCACTTCACACGACTGCAGCGCGTGACAGCGGATCACTATGGTCATGGGGCAGTAATACCCACGGACAGCTTGGCAAAGGGTTTGTGGGCGACGGAGATGACGCTGGCATTAGCAACCGAATACCACAACGCATAGACAGTTTGCCCCAAGTAAACTCTTCAGGCAGTCAAACAAGCTTACAATCAGAGAGCATTACACTGCTCGGTCAAAGATTTAGCTTTGATCACTTTGGAAGACTTGACACTATTTATGCAAGACTAAAGGTAGACGGCTCTGTCATATCTACTCCACTTAGACAATATTCTTATGATTCTTGGAACAGAGTCAGTGAGCTTCGCGATTTCAATATTGCCAGAAGAGATGGCTCTTACATTCTCAAAAGTTACACTTACGATGATTTTGGTCGAGTGATAAACATAAGCTATGCTCTAAACGCAGGCAACACCAATGCAATTCCAAGCTTTGTCGCTGAACTTACAGGACACAACACAAGCACAGGAGATGTCTTTGAGTCATTTACTTACACCTTTAGCAAAAACAGCAGCATTACATCAGAGCGTCACGTTGTTGCGTTGCCAGATGCTCCACCGCGTGATGAGACTAGGTACTACACCTATGACACAATGGATAGGCTTATAAAGTCAGAAACGGTACAAAATGATGATGATAGCGTCGAGCCTGTAATTAATGAATATGGTTGGGACAAAGCTGGAAACAGGCGCATGACAAGCATTGATGGTGTTGTTGAATGGTCAGAATTTAACGGACTTAATCAACTGACCAGCAAATACAATGTAAATACAGGCACCACTACTTACTACCAGCATTGTCCAAATGGCAACCAGATACTTGAATATATATTGGTGGGCGATCAAAGGCTAGGCAGAAGCTTCCACTACAATGTTGATAATAGGCTCATAGATGTTCGAGAAGGTGGCATAGATGCTGCAGATAGAGCTCAAAACAGCATAAACGCCAATACATTTAGAGGGGACGGTCAAAGAATATCAAGAGTGGAGCTTGATAGACACACCAACTACATCTATCAGGGCGGTACAGTACTTTTCACAGCAGATGACTCTGGCAATTTGATAAACTTCCATATAAACACGCCAGACGGAACCCTAATCTCAAAGATGCACTATAGAAATGATGGCAATCCCTTCTCTAACTTTACTACCGACCTAAGAAGGTCAATACATACCGTACTTGACGCACGTGGTGAATTCTCTACAGGCTTTAGATACACAGACTTTGGAGAAACCACAAGACTTGTTGACACCTATGAACTGCATGAAGTGGCATATACGGGTGGCATTTGGGATGAAAGTACGGGGCTCTACTATCTAAATGCACGCTTCTATAATCCGGTAGATGCAGTATTTCTAACTATGGATACTGAAAGGAACGGGGGAGATTTAAGGGCTACACTAAGCCTTTACGGATATACAGAAGGCAATCCCATAAATAAGATTGATCCGTCAGGGCATATTGCCTTTATACCTTTCCTTGTCATTGGAGCAAAGAAGCTAGGAGGCTTTGCTGTTAAAAAGGGAGGAGCAGCACTAGCAAGAAGAGCTGCAGCACAGGCTGCAAGAAGGGCCGCACAAAGAGCTGCACAGCAAAGAGCAAGACAACTGGCAGCACAAAGAGCTAGAGCAGCTGCACAAAGAAGAGCTGCCGCCCTTGCTAGACAAAGAGCCAGAGCAGCTGCACAAAGAAGAGCTGCACAAGCCGCAAGACAGAGAGCTGCAGCAGAGGCAAGAAGGGTAGCACAACAGAGAGCGAGAGAAGCGGCACAAAGAGCTAGAGCAGCTGCGCAACAGAGGGCTAGAGCAGCTGCGCAAAGAGCCAGAGAAGCTGCACAACGCGCTCGACAACAAGCACAGCAAAGAGCGCAACAACAAGCACAGCAAAGAGCGCAACAACAGGGATGCTTTGTTGCTGGCACTCTAGTCAAGACCAAATATGGTCATGTTCCTATAGAGCAGATAGAGGTAGGAGATTATGTATACGCTAAAGATCCTGCAACAGGAGAAGTAGGACTTAGGCCTGTAGTAGCTACCTTTAGATTTGAATCAAATACTTTGATTCGTATAGAGGTTGATGGGCACTATATAAAGGCTACCCCGTATCATCCCTTCTACACGCCAGATAGAGGATGGATAGCTGCAGCAGAGCTTCGTCCAGATGATAGAGTATTATTAAGTGACGGGCGAGTAATGAGTGTTTGTGAAGTACAGCTTTACAAAGCAGATATACCTGTCTTTGTGTACAACTTCACTGTCGGGGGTAAGTATACTTACTTCGTAAGTAGCTCCAATGTGCTTGTGCACAATAAGGCTATGCGTGCAAGACCCAATTCTCCTAATAGGGTTTCCGATGGACTTTTGAGGAGAGAAGGAATTGATGCTCATGCTCTTAAGCGGGAAGTTCTAGGAAGAAACGCAAACATTTCACATTGGAATATACACAGAGATAAAGCAACTGGACAATTGTGGCTTAGGAATAATAATTCTGGTGCATGGGAACGGGCATTTAGGACAATAAATCCACGATGATGAACTGCATATGGACGGATTGGAGCATTAGCGAAATGGCAAGAGAAACTAGAATTATGGCCGGCTTGGTACTAACCTTTGACAATTATACAGATATGGAATTGATAACCAAGGAAGTCGGATTGGATCCAACCAGAGTGCGTAACAAGAGAGATGCGAGAAGAAATCCTTTTTATGGCAGAGAAGATGTGCCAGATGATTGGTCTGGGGGAGAATATCTAGAAGGTAGTTGGGATTTGTATACAAATTATATTTGTACGTTAGACCTGAGAGATGTTTCCGCTGTATTGCTGGAAAAAATTAAACCTCGTGTTGACACTATTAAAGTAGTCTTGGAAAAATATGATGGTAAGGCAGGATTTTATGTGGTTCCAGAGATTGCCCGAAATAATATACCATCTCTACTTTTTGATGAAGACTTTATTAAAATTGCAGCTGCCTTGAAGGCGCCTATAGAAGTTGATATGTACTTCTAAGATTAATCATGACAGTGTCATGCTAAAGAATCTAAGAAAGTCTGATGTCATTGATGCTGCATATTTTACCAATTCGAAGCACTAGGAGCAAGATGAAAATTCATGAACTGCTTATCAGATCAGAAGAAGACTTTATTCAGGCAAAGGAGCTTATTAATGAAGTCTTTAACATAGATAGAATTTTGCCCAACCAAGTTTTTCGTGGAGGATATGCAAATTTCAAGTTTACATCTTCAGGTTGGGTGATGGCTCTTCAGGCAGACGAAGGAAAAGATTTTTGGGATATTCTCAAAGAAATTGCAGCAGTGACAAAAGATGAATATGTCATTTTTGCAGTGCTTGATTCTTATCCGGGTAATTTTTTTTTGAGGGAATTTGCTTACAATAATTGGCTGAAGTTACCTATAGACCTTAGCAGTATGGAGTACAAAAATGCGCTATTTTTAGATGCTCCATCTGATGAGCCGGGCTTTCTTCCCTCTATGACATATTGCGCTGAATCCTTCTTTTTGACAGGATCTTCAATGCAGTGGGGAATTTGGATTGATGCAGACTGGGAAATGTGTGTGCTAGGATTGAAAGAAGGCGTTGGCGCCGAGCCTATTAGCCAGATAACCAAAGACTGGAAGTCACTAGAAGAGGTACTTTTGGAGGGTGGAGGAGTGACAATCCGCTTTGATAGGGCTGATGAACTTTACATAAAGCATAAACAAGAGATGATGCAGAACTATGGTAGCCAGAACCTGTGCTAAAAGACATATTGTAAATTTAGCTATACGCAAAGAGGGGCGCAACCTAGCGCAATTTGAGTTAGGAAGGATTGCCCGGGGAAAGATGGGCGGGATTAGTGAGTAATCCCTATTTTGATTACGGAGCGGCTCAGTCAAATAGCAGGAGATGTTTCTGATGAAAATTCTACACAAGCTTACACATAGACGATTTGTCGAATTTGATGATATATTGCAAGAAAAAGTTTATAGCACTACAGTACTTGGCTTTTTTCGAACAGAAGAGGAGTGCAGAAAGGCTATACCTGAATACATAACACAAGAAGATATTTTTTACTCTCCGGGTGATTTTCGAATGGAAAAAGTAAAGGTGAGTACTGATCTTAAAGAAAGTGTAGATGAGTTTGTTTCGACAGTGTTTGAATTGGGACACGATCGATACGATGAGATAAATGAGCAGTTTACAACCTTAGGATATTACTCGACAAGGGATCTTGTGAACAAGGCGTTGCAGCAGTATGTACGTGATGACACCTTTCAAGACCATCTTGATGGATTTTGGGCCTTTGAGTATATAGTTGAGGATACGCTGCGCTAAATCACATTCTATTTAAAGCGCATTTCTGTTGACGCATGGTTATTGCTGCATCACCCTTTCCTTTTTAGATGCAAAAATGACCGACGATGAAATTGAATGACAAGATATTTCGTCATTCATTGTGCTAGCATACGTATATGAAAACTGTGACTACTGCCGCAGAGCTTGAATCTGCCATTTCTATACTTTCATCTGCCACTGTGCTCGCTATTGACACAGAATTTATGCGCGAAAAAACATACTATCCAAAGCTTTGCTTGCTACAAATTGCCTGCACGCACAATGGCAGTGACGAAGTGTTTCTTATCGATCCTCTGATTAATAAACTTGACTTGAAGCCGCTCGCGCAGCTCTGGTCAGACTCCTCCACAGTAAAAGTATTCCACGCAGGAACACAGGACTTGAAAATTCTTTTTGACGCTTGCGGTGTTCCTCCTAGGCCATACTTTGATACGCAAGATGCCGCAACACTTATCGGTCAGCCAGAACAGGTTGGTTACGGTGCCCTCGTAGGTCGCTTGCTGGACGTAAAGCTGGACAAGGCGGACAGTTTTACTGACTGGGCAAAGCGCCCCTTAAGCAGGGACCAGCTAAAGTATGCCGCAGAAGATGTTACTTACTTATTGCAGCTTTATCCTCTTATCGTTGCCGAGCTAAAGTCTTTAGGTAGGGAGACCTGGTTACAGGCGGAGTTTGACCATAAATCCTCACCACAGACGCTCATCGTAGACGAATGCGTGCAGTTCCGTAGGCTTAAACGTGTTGCATCACTAAAGCCTCGTCAGCTTGCTATCGCACGCGAGGTGGCAGCCTGGCGCGAAAAGGAGGCTATGCGCAGAGACATTCCGAAGCGTTGGTTGCTGTCTGATGAGTCTATTCTTGATATCTCGCGCAGGGCGCCAGCAAACGTTAAAGAGCTTGCAGCGCTGCGTGGCGTGGACAACAACGTGAAGCATTCGTTGCCCGACATTATTGCAGCAGTTGCTGCAGGGGTGGCATGTCCAAAGGACCAGCTGCCACAGCTACCAGAACGCCGCAGGTTAACAGGGGAAGACAGTGCTGCGATTGAGCTTATGGCGGCCATTGTGAGAAAGCGCAGTGCAGAGAATCGTCTCTCAAGCTCAGTGCTTGCACCGCGCGCTTTGTTAGAGGACTATCTAGCATCACGCAGCGATGAATGCGCCCTGATGCAAGGGTGGCGCAAAGAATTGGTGGGCGATGAGATAAAGCGTCTTCTGGCAGGCGAAGTTAGCTTGCGCTACAAAGATGGCTGCCTCGTCGTTGAGGAATGATATACTAGCAGTAAGTCAATTGTCTATCAGGTAAGACGATGGGAGAACTGTATGACTACTATTACATTATCAAGCAGGGGACAAATTGTCATACCCGCAGACATTCGAAAGCGTCTGGGATTAAATGTGGGCGATCAGCTTACTGTTGAGGTGAACGAAGAAAATAGTGAAATTACTCTTCAGCGGGCTGAGTCAATCGAAGAGATGGCGGCAAGATTTACTTCATGGATTCAACCAGATACTCCACCTCTTATGGACACAGGCGAGCTTTATAGCACTCGTGACTTTAGGGCTTAGCGCATGAAAAGAGAATCTTTGGACACTAATGTTTTGCTCAGGCTGATGTTGGCAGATGTTCCCGCTCAGTCTGAGGTTGCAAGAAAGCTCGTCGAATCACGCGCAGTACGCTATTTTGTATCAGATGTCGCCATTGCCGAATTTGCACATGTGCTGGTGCGCCATTATAAATTTTCACGTACCCAAGTCACAGAGGTAATAAAAGGGCTTCTCAGCCTAGATGCGATTGACTGTAATCGTGAACTTATTTTAGAGACATTACAACATTTCGCTAAGTATAGAGCACTTTCATTTGAAGATTGCTACTTAGCTGCAAGCGCAGAATATATGAACACACCTCCTCTTTGGACTTTTGACAAAGATTTGGCTGCGAAAGTTCCCTCTGCAAAGCTGTTGAACACTTAATCTCTTGACATCAAACACTACTTATTTGTGTGTTAGCATTGCTTCATGAATATTGATTTTCTTGTGATACAGAGGACTGGCTAATGCCTAGTGCGCCTGAACAAAATGCCATCAGTGTTAGCGAGGCTCTAAACATTGCAAAGATTGGGCTCGAATCAATCCGTCTGCGCATCATAGGTGAAGTATCTGGCTTTACGGGAAATAAATACACGACAAAGTATTTCAGCTTAAAAGACAGCGATGGTGCCATGAAGTGCATCGTCTGGGGAAATGTCTATAAAGCGGCCGATGTCGACATCAAAGACGGCTTAGAAATCGAAGTTGAAGGAAAGTTTTCTGTCTATCCTCAAAGAGGAGAGATGAGCTTCCATGTATCAAAAATCAACATTGCAGGAGAAGGGCAGTTACGCCTTGAGCTTGCGCGCCTGGAAGCTAAACTGCGTGCTGAAGGACTTTTTGACGACAGCCGCAAACAGTCCTTGCCATTGTATCCGCAGAAGGTAGCGGTAGTTACGTCTCCTGCAGGTGCTGTCATTCACGATATTACTAAAACTTTGAACCGCAGGTGGCCTTTTGCAGAAATCTTGCTGTATGGCGTGCGCGTTGAAGGGGCAAGTGCAGAAGACAATATTGCTGAAGGCTTACGTGCGGCAGATGCCTCAGATGCTGATGTGATAATCCTTGCGCGAGGCGGCGGCTCATTTGAAGATTTGCTGCCCTTCTCGAGTGAAGTAGTTGTGCGTACTGTTGCAGATATGCAAAAGCCTGTTGTAGCAGGTATTGGCCACGAGCCAGATGTAAACCTTGCTGATCACGCAGCAGACCTGCGCGCACCAACGCCAACAGCGGCAGCAGAGGCGGTTAGCACTCCCGGTACAGATGAATTGCAGCAAATAATCCTCGGTAGTGCGAACAGTGTGAACTTTGCCCTGCAAAAGAAGACACGCCTGCTGCGCCAACAACTTGAAGCGTACTCAAATCGCCCGGTGTTTGCAGGCCCCGAAGCACTGTTGCAAGTACGCGCAATGATGCTTGATGCTGCTTTGCAGCGCATCTCACAGCACATGTCTCGTGGTTTTGATACGCAGGCTGCGGGTTTGTCGCGACTAGAAGAGCGCATGTGCAGACTTGCACCAACAATTACTGCGCAAAGGCGCTCTAAGATAGAGCAAAACGCTCAGGCGCTGGACGCACTCTCCCCCCTGAAAGTTTTAAGCAGAGGGTATGCGGCAGTTTTTGACGAGACTTCGGGCGAAGTGCTTGATTCAGTACAAAAGGCCAGCAGCGGCCAAAACATACAGGTGAAGTTAATCGACGGTCAGCTTGACTGCGAAGTGAAAGGGGTAGGGCATGGAACCACTCTTCGATGAAGTAGATGAAACTGCAGAATCAGTAGACGCTGCGGTAGAAGTGGCAGCGGCAACAGAGGCTGTAGCAGACGATGGTGCAAAATTTGGTGAGCAATTAGCGCAGCTTGAGGCTATTGTAGTTCAGCTTGAAAGCGGGCAGCTCGACCTTGAAGACAGTCTGAAAAGCTATGGGGAGGGCGTCCAGCTCATTCGTTCTTTGCAAGCAAAGCTCGTGGATGCTGAACAAAAGGTGCAGGTTATGATGGGTGAAATCGCTCCAGGAAGCGAGGATTAAGATGAGTAACTTAAACGCACAGGATGATTGTATTTTTTGTAAGATAGTCGCAGGTGACTTTAACACAGAACTTGTCTACGAAGATGAATATGTCGTTGCTTTTGATGATATTACTCCGCAGATGCCGGTGCATACTTTAGTTGTGCCTCGCCAGCACGTGGTTAACCTAGAAGATAATCCTGACCCAGAGTTATTAGGGCAGATTTTTTCGGCTGTAAGCAAAGTTGCAAAGATTAAAGGCGTCGATGAGAGCGGTTATCGCATTATCCAAAACAACGGAAAAGGTGCGGGTCAGACAGTGTTTCACCTGCATGTTCACGTACTAGGTGGCGAGCGTTTCAAAAAAGGCATGGTTTAAGTTCCAGCACCTATCCCGATCTGGCTAACTTAGATATAATTCAACATTCTTATATTTTTACTACTAAAAACAAAAAAGCCGCCACAGAGGAGGAAGCAATGAGTTCATTTTTAGAGAAAACCATTGAACGTGCCCGTGCTGCCCAAAAGCACATTGTATTGCCAGAAGGCAGTGACCCTCGTACTTGGGAAGCGGCGCAACAGGCGGCGGCACAAAATATAGCAGATGTTACCGTTCTTGCTGCACCTGCCGATGTTCCTGCCGGCTTTGTTGCTGACGGAGTCACGGTTATCGATCCAGCTACTGCTGACTACAAAGATGAACTTGCAGTGCAATTGCTTGAGTTGCGCCAAGCAAAAGGCATGACACGCGAACAAGCCGACGAGCTAATCCTCGAACCGCTTTACTTTGGCACTATGATGGTGAAGGCAGGATATGCTGACGGTGCAGTTGCCGGTGCAGTGAACGCTACTAGTGCAGTACTGCGCGCAGCATTGCAGATTCTCAAAACTGCCCCAAATACAAAGCTGGTATCAAGCTACTTCATCATGGACGTGCCAGATTGTGAATACGGCGAAGGTGGCGTATTCCTCTTCTCAGATTGTGGTCTTGTAGAAAATCCTGACGCAGAGATGCTCTCAGAAATCGCCATATCATCAGCAGGTTCTTTTGAGGCTCTTGTGGGCAAGCAGGCACAAGTGGCAATGCTGTCCTATTCGACTTATGGCAGCGCGAAAAGCCCCCTCACAGAAAAAGTGGTTGAGGCAACACGTCTCGCAAAAGAAAAGCGCCCTGACATCGCACTGGATGGCGAGTTACAACTAGATGCAGCCATCGTCGAGGCCATCGGCAAGTCAAAGGCTCCTGACAGTACGGTTGCCGGCAAAGCAAATTGCCTTATTTTCCCAGACCTTAACAGTGGAAATATCGCCTATAAACTAACAGAGCGCCTAGCGAAAGCAGAAGCGTACGGACCGATTACTCAGGGAATCGGCGCTCCGGTAAATGATCTGTCGCGCGGCTGTAGTGCCGACGACATTTTGGGCGTAATCGCAATCACTGCAGTACAAGCAGCAGATAAGAAATAGGAGTACCTTGATATGCACGAAGATATGAAAATTTTAGTTCTAAACGCTGGGTCTTCTTCACTGAAGTACCAGCTTATGGATAGCAACACCGAAGACGTACTGGCAAGAGGTCTTTTTGATCGCATTGGCGTCAATGGAAAAGCCACTCACTCATGGTCGATTGGTGACAAAAAGGACAGCGCAGATTTAGCACTTGCAAATCATGAAGAAGCACTGCGAGCAGCTATTGATGTGTTAAGTGCAGACGGGGGAGTAATCCAGAGTCTCGAAGACATTAGTGCTGTTGGACATCGCGTCGTACATGGAGGAGAGCATTTCTCTGCGTCTGTTGCTATTGATGAAGAAGTGTTAACAAAGCTTGACGAAGTCTCACCTTTGGCACCCTTGCATAATCCTGCGGCAATGAGCTGCATTCGTGCTGCACGTTCGCTGATGCCAGATGTGACCCATGTTGCGGCTTTTGACACAGCGTATCATCAAAGTATTCCGCCAGAGGCACATCATTATCCGCTGCCACGCGAGCTGTATGACAAGTACAAGGTGCGTCGTTATGGATTTCACGGAAACTCTCACCGCTATGTAGCACAGCGTGCTGCAGAATTGGTGGGCGTGCCACTGCGAGACCTGAAAATCATTAGCTGCCACTTAGGTAATGGTGCTTCGATTGCTGCCATTAAAAATGGTGTATCAGTTGACACCAGCATGGGCTTTACGCCGCTTGAAGGCCTTATGATGGGGACTAGAACAGGAACTATTGATCCAGCCATCGTTACCTTCCTCATGCGTCAAGAAAACTTGAGCCCTGATGAAGTCGATAATATGATGAACAAGAAGTCAGGACTACTGGGTGTTACGGGCATTAGCAGTGACCTGCGCGACGTGCTAGACGCACAAGAAAGTGGCAACGAAGAAGCAAAGCTCGCAAATGACATGTATGCCTATTGCATTAAGCGCTATGTTGGGCAGTACATGGCAATTCTTGGCGGCCTTGACGTCATCGTAATGACAGCAGGCGTTGGCGAGAATAGTCCCGTGATGCGTGCAGCTGCGCTAAGCGGCCTTGAACATTGGGGAATCGCAATTGATCCATGGCGCAATTTTCAGAAAACGCGCACTTTCAAAGATGGCTTTGAGGGCGAATTTAAAGTTTCTGCACAAGGTTCACGTGTAAAAGTTTTGGTGATACCTACTAATGAAGAGTTGATGATAGCCCGCGATACAAAAGCACTATTGTAGGACACCCTGGGCTTGTGGTGCACACCCTAGGCTTAGTAAGCGTTAACAATTATTTAACATAAGTTATATTGTGGTTAACAAGGGCACTTTACTATAATTTTGTCCTGCGAAATAAAGAATATATGGGCTCAGTGATGACAGGCCTAAATGGCCGTTATTACTGAGCCTAATCTAAGGACTGGGGACTACATATTGAAACATATATATAAGCTCTTGCTCATAGGCTTGATTATCGCGTTTGCCTTTGCACTTTCGGGTTGTGCAGGGCGTGATATTCAAGGCACAATCGTAGTCTCTGGGTCTACGACACTTTTGCCCATTGCAGAAGTTGCAGCGCAAGAATTTGAAGTGGCAAAACCTTACTATCGTGTACTGGTTTCAGGAATGGGGACCTCAGCAGGTATTGAGGCTGTGGGAATCTCGGGAACAGCTGATGTGGGAACATCATCACGTGAGCTGCGTGGGACTGAACTAGAGCTAGACCTACTAGAAATCCCTGTTGCCTATGATGGCATTGCAGTGATTGTGCATCCTTCAAATCCCATCAGTGATTTAAGCGTTGCACAGGTACGCGATGTTTTTTCTGGCAATATCACCAATTGGAGCGAATTGGGCGGCGATGACCTACCCATCGTAATTGTTAACCGTGATGAGGCCTCGGGAACGCGCAGTGCTTTTGCAGGTGCCGTCATGGAAGATGAAAGCTTTGAAGTAAACTCTGTTGTTTTACCAGGAACGGGGCAGGTTCGCGAAGTTATCGCACGTACTCCTGAAGCTATTGGCTACATTTCAGTAGGCTTTGTAGCTCCAAGGCATGTTCACACAGAAGTCAAAGCACTTTCGATTGACGGAATTGAGCCAACTGATGAAAATATCATCGAAGAGGTTTATCCAATTTCGCGAGCCCTGCATCTTCTCACTAATGGTCTTCCTACGGGGGCACCATTAGAATATATTGACTTTGTTCTGTCAGAGCAAGTCCAACAAGGGGCAGTAGTTGATGCAGGCTTCTTGCCAGTACCAGAAAGAGACCTTATTCAGATTAGGTATATGCTCGGTCTGGTTGAGGGCGGTGGCAACTAATGAGCGAAGAAAATAAAGATAGTATGCCTGTCACCGATGGTGATACTGCTCAAGACGAACAGGTTGCCCCTGGCAAAGAAGGCTTGCGCACCGATGCAAACCCACAAAAGAAAACACTGACGCATACGCCTAATGTTGTCATGAAAGAACTTGCTGACACGGCTTCAAAGCGCGAAGCTGTTCCAGAAGCACGTCCTGCAACAAAGCTGCAGCTGGTATCGCGTAGTACTCAAATCAAAGAAGCCTCACTGGCGACGCTGTTTTTCATCTGCGCCTTTCTTGCAGTATTAGGTGTTGCACTCATCTTTGCCTTTGTGGCATTTCGCGCTTTTCCCATTGTTCACGATATTGGGCTTTGGAACTTCCTCACGGGCACTGAGTGGTCGGTAGCAGATAGTACCTTTGGTGCAGTTCCCTTTATTTTGGGAAGTCTTGTAGTGGTGGGCGGCTCGCTCATTATGGGTGTGCCTCTTGCGGTTCTTACCGCTATCTTTATGTCAGAGGTGGCAAGCCCGCGAGCAAACAGCATTATTAGACCTGCAGTAGAATTGCTTGCCGGTGTTCCGTCAGTAGTAGTTGGTTTCTTTGGCGTAGTAGTCGTTGTGCCCTTAGTATCAACACTTATTGGTGGCGCAGGCTTTGGTCCGCTTACGGCATGGATAGTACTCTCTATCATGATTATGCCAACTATTACCACTCTGTCAGAAGACGCTCTGAACTCTATTCCTATGGGCATTCGCGAAGCGTCCTATGCTATGGGTGCTACCAAATGGCAAACTATCTGGAAAGTGGTAATACCGGCAGCACGTATCGGTATCATTGACGCGACCATCCTCGGCATGGGTCGTGCTATTGGTGAAACGATGGCAGTGTTGATGGTTGTGGGTAATGCCCCGCAACTGTTCGCTGGCATTTCTGCACCAATCTCAACTATGACAAGTCAAATCGTACTGGAAATGGGTTACTCCTCCGGTGAACACAGAACAGCACTCTTTGGACTTGCGGCAATATTGTTCCTGATTTCAATGAGTCTGGTATTGACCGTGCGCCTCTTATCAAGAGAGCAAACTATGAAACGCAAGAAAGTGAAGAAGGGGGGTGTGGCATAGTGAGCACTAATAACACTAATAATGAGCAGCGCAAGACAGGCATGCAGGTTTTGAAAGAAATCAAAGAAGAGAATAAGAAATCTGACAGTGGTCTTGGGCGCGCACACCTGACCAACCGTGTTGCCTTGGGGGTACTGTGGGGTGCTACAGGAATCACCATTGGACTCCTTGCCGTAATCCTCATTTATGTAAGCTATCACGGCCTGGGCGTAGTCTTGCAAGACTTCCCGCGCTTTATTTTTACCTGGCCTGAAGGTGTTAACGCAGAAGGTGGTATTTGGCCAACTATTGTGGCAACGCTGTACTCAACAGGTCTTGCTATGGCAATCGCAACACCTATCGCAGTCCTTGCCGCAGTTTACCTAGCCGAATACGCAAAACAGGGCAGAATCGTAAAGACAATTCGCTTTGCCGCAGACTCTTTGGCAAGTGTGCCAAGTATCGTAATGGGGCTCTTTGGACTTGCTTTCTTTGTCGAGACATTAGATATTCCGCTCTCGATGCTCGCAGCTTCATTGGGTCTATCGCTATTGATGCTGCCCATTATTATGCGCGCAACAGAAGAAGCTATCCGCGCAGTGCCGCGCTACATCCGCTGGGGTTCATACGGCATGGGAGCCACAAAATGGCAGACCGTAAGCCGCGTTGTAATCCCTACAGCAACGCCACGTATTATTACGGGTCTCATTTTGGCACTGGCACGTGCAATCGGTGAGACAGCAGTAGTTTTCTACACAATGGGTATTGCCATCAACCTGCCGATAATCCCTACCGATTCAGGCAGATCGATGTCGGTACACCTCTACCTCATGGCAGTAGAAGGTATTAACTTACCCTCTGCCTACGGAACGGCATTCTTGCTGTTGTTAATCATTTTGATACTAAACCTAAGCGCGCGCTGGATTTCAAAGCGCTACTCAAGCATCGAGAACGCCTAATAGAACGCAACCTACTAGGCATAAGAAAGGGCAATAAATAAGATGAGTGCGTCCACACACAAAACAAAGTATTCAACCCCACTGCAGACTGACCCGCTAGTAACTAGTTACTATGTGCGCGACCTCGAGTTCTGGTATGGGGACTTTAATGCACTAACTAATATCTCTCTCGATGTTATGCCTTCAGCTATTACGGCATTCATTGGACCGTCAGGCTGCGGAAAATCAACGTTCTTGCGCTGCATGAACCGCATGAATGATCTGATTCCAGACACAAAGGTCGGCGGAAAGATGTTGCTAAAAGGTGCTGACATTTATGGCTCTGGGGTAGACCCGGTAGATTTGCGCCGTCGCGTTGGCATGATTTTTCAACAGCCAAATCCGTTCCCGCAGTCAATTTACGATAATGTCGCATACGGACCACGCCTGCAAGGTGTAAAGAAAAAGAGCGACCTTGATGACATCGTAGAAGACTCATTGAAGCGCGCTAACTTGTGGAAAGAAGTTAAAGATATCCTAGATAAAAATGGTCTTGCCATTAGTGGTGGTCAGCAACAACGTCTTTGTATTGCGCGCGTACTTGCCGTACAACCTGAAGTTTTGCTGATGGACGAACCTTGTTCTGCTATTGACCCAACGTCAGTGCAAAAGATCGAAGACTTGATGGCAGAAATCAAAGACGAAGTAACTATCATCATTGTTACTCATAATATGCAGCAAGCTGCGCGTGTTAGTGACTATACTTCGTTCTTTTTACAAGAGGTAGCAGGAGAGCCTGCGGTATTGGTCGAATCGGGGATGACGAGTGATATTTTCACTAATCCAATCGACAAACGAACCGAGGACTACATCACCGGCCGATTCGGCTAGGAATACACCAGATGTCCAGATTCGGCGTCGAAGCACATAACCTAAAAATCCACGTAGTTACTACGCTAGGATTTCCATGTTATGCGCTCCTCCTTGACTCTGAACATCTGGAGCATTCCCACCAATTGGAGATTTAACCTGTTTGAAACATTTGCTGCTTTAGCGAGTGGTATAGTAAGTACAGTTACCTATAAATTCTTTTAGCGAAGGGTTGATTCAATATGCGTGAACAATTTAGACAAGACATGCACGATGTTCAAGACGATGTCGTCGAAATTATGGAAGAGCTTCTCAATACGACTAAGCTTGCCGTTAATGCCCTTATCAAAGGTGATGAAGTTGTAGCTCAAGAAATTATTGATGACGATGATCGTTTTGATTCTCTGACACTTGGTATTGAAGAGCGCGTGCTAGAACTTATCGCAACACAGTTTCCCGTGGCTCGTGACTTGCGCTTCTTGCTGTCAATGGCGTTTATTGCAACGTATCAAGAGCGCATTGGAGACTATGCCCAAACTATCGCAAAAGCTGCACGTCGTAGCGCTGACAAGCCTGTGCCACAACCTTTGATTGACCTTATCAAGGCTCAGGCAAACTTGGTATATCGCGTTATGGATGCTGCACGTGAAGCACTGGAAGAGCGTGACCTTGAGCTTGCGCTGAAACTGCCAGAGCTAGACGAGCCAGTGGATTCACTCAACAAGCAGTTCTACCGCGAACTAGGTCGTCTTACTGACGAAGATGAAATTGAAGCAGCTTCAAAAATGGTTATGTCTGCTCGTGCGCTTGAACGCATTGCAGATTATAGCGTTGATACCGGTGAGCGCCTTGCATTTTTCCTCACAGGCGAGCGCGACCTGCTTGAGGCAGTAGAGGCTGACCTAGAACCTCAAAAGATTATTTAGTCGCTATCTGCTAGACCAGCATGAGCAATTTGCAAACAAATTTTGCGCAGGTGCAGCGCCGCATAGATGATGCTGCACGTCGCAGTAATCGCGACCCTCAAGAAGTCGCTCTTGTTGCTGTTTCAAAATCTGTGAGCAGCGATACCGTGCTGCACGCACGTGATGAGTGCGACCATGTGCTGTTTGGCGAGAATCGTGCTGACGAACTAGTGCGCAAAGTCGCGGCTTGTCCAGGTATTGACTTTCACTACATTGGTCCGCTCCAGACTAATAAGGTTCGCAAAGTCGTGGGCAATGCCAGTCTGATTCATTCAGTAGATTCAGAGCGCCTGTTGCGTGCGATAGATAACCGGGCAAAGCTTGCAGAACTAAAACAAGCAGTGCTGATTCAAGTTGACATTAGCAAAGAAGAAGCAAAGCAAGGCATAGACCCTAGAGAATTGGACGCGCTCCTCCACATTGCAAATAGTGAGCTGAGCAACGTTCAAGTAAACGGCCTTATGACGATGGCTCCTTTTGCGAGCGCCGAAGATGTACGATGGATTTTTGAGGATTTGCGCAAGCTGCGCGATGAAACTAATAGTGATGGTCCGTCGGTGCTACTTGAAGAACTTTCGATGGGCATGACGGGTGATTTTGAGGCCGCCATAGAAGAGGGCGCGACCTTGGTGCGTGTGGGCACAGCACTTTTTGCCTAGACGTCACACTCTGCACGACGAGAGGACTTTGCTTGTGAGCGACAAAATCGAAAAACTAAAATCTCGCTTAGGCCTAGGAACAAGCTGGGATGCAGAATATGTTGAAGAAGACGACAATCCCAGCGTTGCGCCAGAGGTAGTCAGCGACTATGATGGCGAGGCAGCTGCTCGCAATGCAACAGTAGAGGCAGCACAGCGGGGGAGCGTGACCGCTACTGACGGCGGACGTCGCTACGCAAAAGACTCCCCTTTCGCATCAGGTGCTTCACCCAGTGCTGTTACAAAACATGTGCGCAGACCAGACCTTAAACGCATTTCAGAGATTACGGGACGCGAAGTTCGCGAAGTTCACGATGATGGTGGCAGACGCATTGCGAAGTCAACCATTGCTCCTGATGGCAGTACGGTTATCAAGCCCAGAGACTTTGAAGAGGCAACGGTGATTGCTGACCAGCTAAAGAGTGGCAAGGTCGTTCATGTTGACCTGTCACTGGCTTCTAGTTCGCAAAAGCAGCGCTTTATCGATTTTATGGCAGGACTGGTGTATGCTCTTGATGGGCACCTCGCACGTTCTTCTTCGAATGTGTACATACTAACGCCCAGATAATCAATGTCATATTAATGGCAGACGACAGCGCAAGTAGAGGAAAATATTCTAGTGAATGATATGAGCAATATAAGCAATGAGGCGAAACTTATCGAAGGACGAATGCTGGTCGTTGGTGGCGGAGCAATGGGCGAAGCAATACTTTCTGGCGTATTAAAAGCAGAAAGATTGTGTCCTTCGCAGGTAATAGTAGTCGAGCCTAATTACGATAAAGAATTATTGCTGCGCGACCGCTATGGTATCGAAGTTATTTCAAAGCTTGACTACCGTGATTTTGACTCTAATGATGTATGTCTTTTTGCCGTAAAGCCACAAATCGCCTTTGAGGTACTGTCGTCACTAACAAAGCGCCTTAACGAAACACTCTTTATTTCTATTGCCATTGGTGTCACCATTGATGATTATTACAAGGTCTTAGATAGTTCCGTGCCTGTAGTTCGCGTTATGCCTAATATGCCTATTTCTATAGGCGAGGGGATGTCGCTGATTTCTTGTGCGGGTAACGTAAGTGACGCACAAAAAGATATTGTGTCAGGGCTCTTTGAGAGTGCTGGAAAATGCGAGCATATTCCAGAAGAATGGCAAAGCGCAGGTGCTACCATTTCTGGGTCAGGACCAGCTTATTTTAGCTATGTAATTGATGCCTTGATTGCTGCGGGGACAGACGCAGGTCTGCCCAAAGATTTATCAAAGCGACTTGCGGCACAAACTGCTGTTGGCGTGTCAAAAATGCTGCTAGAAACCAGTAGAAGTCCACGTGAAATCATGCAGGCAACGGCAAGTCCTGGTGGCATTACAGAGGCTGCACTAAAAACGCTTGATGAAGAGGGCGTCCATGACGCTATTGTGGCAGCCTTTTTAGCGGCAGTGCAGCGCGCTGGCGAACTCGAAGATTCTTTTGGAAAATAGCACGAATTCTTTATATAAACTGCTTACTTTGACAGCATGCCTTATGCTACTATTATCTCTGTTCAGGTAGGTAGGATTTCTTAAATCTTACAGCACAGTTTAATAGTTCGCTTTGTAAGGAGTAATGATGAATAGTCGCACGCGTAATCGCCTGATAGGGATATCAGCAGTAATGGCTATTGCAATGGTAGCTGTTTTGGCCATCATGTTCCAAAGTGCCTCACTCAGCCTTGACGTTGATAGGCTCTACAATAATGATGGATATATCGGAGAAACAATCCAGATAAGCGGCAGCGTTGTTGCCGGGTCTTGGGATAGAGAGTCAAACCCAATGAGGTTTAGAATCTTTAACGAAGAATCTGATTCTAATGCTGAAATCGAAGTCGTCTTTAGCGGGCTGCCACCAGCAAACTTTGGTGATGGTACTCAGGCCATCATTACAGGACTGGTAGAAGATACCAACCTGGTCACCTCAACTCAGATGGTTACCGTATGTCCTTCGAGATACGAAACTGACGAAGATACGCTTCCTGTGTTTGCGCTGTTTGATGAAGATTCAACTTTGGACATGGTGGGCGTACCTGTTCGTGTAAGTGCTCGTGTTGTTCCTGGTTCAATCACGCCTCCAGGCACAGACATTCGCTTCCACGTTATGGATATTGAATACTCTGAAGTCACTATGCCGGTAATGTTTAGTGGTGGACTTGCAGACAGCATCGTTGACGAGACACCTGTTGTAATAATGGGGATACTTGGCGAAGATGGTGTTTTCACTGCAGAGACTGTTGCCCATATTGCCGATTCGTAAATAACCAACTAATATCACCGCTCTCACCACTTTTGGCAAGGAGCGGTTTTTAATAGCGAAGCACTACGAATGTACTACATGATTTTGCAAGTGAAGTTAGGAGAAGTTCTATGATATTGCTCGGACAATCAGGACTCTACTTAGGATTAATAGGTGCAGCAGCAGCTGTCATTCTATATATCGTAGGTTATGTCCGTACTCGCCAGAATGCCAGAGATCCTTTGGGCAAACAGCTATCAAGCGGAGGGAATTACGCAACTCTTGCTTCAATGCTTGGCTTGACTATTGCCTGCATGGTTCTTTTTGTAGGCTTTGTTACTGAAGATTTTAGTATGCTCTACATTGCAGAAAACCATTCTAAGGACGTATCAAATCTTGCGTTCTTCTTAGATATTTCTGCGATTTGGGCAGGACAAGCCGGTTCATTGCTCTTCTGGGCTTGGCTCATGACACTCTTTGCAGGATACCTTGCTTTCCGTAACTCAAGACGCAGCGACGAAACTGGTTTGCACGGAATGTCGTTGATGGTTCTAAACCTGCTTATCTTGGTCTTCAGCTCGTTCATGGTTCTTACCAAAGGTCACATGCCCTTTCTCGAGACCCCGGCACACATGTATGTCGATGGGAACTTGGTAGGTGCAGCAACCAGATTCGGAATGAATCCGCTGCTCCAGCACTGGGCAATGATTATTCACCCGCCAACGCTCTTCTTGGGCTACGCTGGTCTTGCAGTGCCTTTTGCCTATGGTATGGGTGCGATTATTACGCGAAATCTTAGTTCTGACTGGATTAAAGCCTGTGACCGTATCACGGTATTCTCGTGGTACTGGTTGGGTATTGGTATTTGGGTTGGAGCAATCTGGGCATACGTAGTACTAGGCTGGGGTGGTTTCTGGGCCTGGGATCCTGTCGAGAACGCTTCGCAGCTCTCCTGGTTTGTAGGACTTGCACTGATTCACTCTATGACGGTATATCGCCGCAAGGGGAACATGAAGATGTGGACCCTGATGTTAGCGGCCTTTACTTATACGATGGTAATTATGGGTACCTTTATCGTCCGTTCGGGGATTATCGATTCGGTACACGCTTTCCCCGAAGACCCTGTTGCAAGAAATATGTTCTTTGCCATCATGGTAGGCTCGATGCTCGTTATGATTTTCGGTGTTATTTGGCGTCGTAGTGACCTTAAAAATAACAGCGATTTCGACTCGCTTACGGGTAAAGACGCAATGTATTACATCAACAACGTTATGTTGACCTTGATGACGCTTATTTTGTTGTTCATGACAACGGCACAGGTAACTATCGACCGTGTATACGCTATTAGTCAATATGAGGTTATTGCACGCTTCTTAGGTATTATCTACATTACGATGATTGCCCTTTGTCCAATGCTTAACTGGGGTAGAACTGACGGAAAAACACTCTTTAGCAGAATCTGGGCACCAGCCGCATGGAGTCTCATACCCTTTGCGGGACTGGTATGGATTTGGTGGGACATGCTGCGGCCAATCTACGGCATCATGGCAGCAAGTGCTGACTTTACTGCAGCAGAGAGCTTTACCATGTATCCAGAATGGCTCTACCACGCTATTGCACTGGTAGCCTTCTACCTGTCATGCTTCTTGATTACTACTAATGTTGCTCTCTTCATCCGCGGAACAAAAGCGCGCATGAAAGCGACAGGCGAAGCAGCGCTAAAAGCCTTTGGAAATATTTTGATTAAGGCACGCGTTCAATCAGGTGGATATATTTCTCACCTTGCTATTGGTATTACCGTAATCGGTCTTGTTGGCTCGATTATGTACGTTCAGTCTGATCGTTTTGACGTACCTCTCGAAGAGGGCGCAGTCGTTGGGCTACAAGGTTCGCCCTGGGAATTTACCCTCAGAGACTACACCATCGGAGAAGTTGTGTACTACCACGATAACCAAGAGGTTAGAGACACAGCTATCTTCCAGATAACTTATGATGGCGATCATGTTGGATATATTGAACCAACTAGATATAACGACCCGATTCGTGACATGAACCGCATTAACGCATCAGTTATATCAGAGCCATTGCGTGATATCTTCCTCACCTTTGGTAATGAAGAAATCGAAAATACGATTCCTATCACCATTATGATTAACCCACTGATTTGGGTTATGTGGATTGGTTCAGGTCTCCTTCTGGTAGGTAATGCCTTGGCTGCGTGGCCAAAGCCTACACCAAAGGCTGCCCTCAAATCAGGCGGTAGTAAGTCAGGCGGCAAGAAGAAGTCTGGTCCAGTTAAGGCGAAGAAGAAATAATAATGAGTGAGTCTGCGACAATGGACCGAACTGCGAATTTCGAAGGTGCTGCTGGAAATTCCCCAGCAATTAGTGCCCAAAGAGTTTCACGCAGCTTCGGTCCTCGCAAGGCAGTTGATGACGTTAGTTTTGACCTGCCAGATAAAGCGTTCTTGTCCATCTTTGGACCTAACGGTGCTGGAAAAACAACCCTGCTCAAAGTTCTCTCAACGCTTCTTCCCATAACGGGGAAGGGTAGTGCTTCGGTAGCCGGATTTGATGTGAAGACAGAGGCTGAAGAGCTTCGTCGTCGCATTGGCATCATCAGTCATAACCCGCTGCTGTATAGAGACCTTAGCGCAGAGGAAAATCTGCAATTTTTCGCAGAACTCTATTGCATTCCTAATCCCAAAGAGCGTATTGACGAGCTGCTTGAAGCAGTCGAGTTAAAGCATAGACGCTATGATGTTGTGCGTGGATTTAGCCGCGGAATGACTCAGCGTTTGTCGATTGCTCGTGCATTGCTGCCAAAGCCAGAAGTGCTGTTTCTGGACGAACCCTACTCTGGGCTTGATCCGCATGCTTCTGACATTTTGGATTCGCTTATTGCTAATATTCGTGACAACCATACCTTTATCATGGTCAGCCATGACCTTGATAAAGGTCTTGAGCTTGCAAGCCATGCCTTGATTTTGTCACGTGGACAAATTGTTCTTTATGATGAGTGCCAAAATATTGATACGGGGGCATTTAAAGCCCTGTATCACGATGTTGTTGGCTTGGGGGTGTCATAGGTATGGACGCACTCCCTAAGATATCAAGCTGGCGTCAGTATAAGGCACTCTTGAGAAAAGATATTGCTCAAGAGCTGCGCACCAAAGAAATGGTGACATCAATGGGGCTCTACGGCATGTTGGTGCTGGTGATTTATTACATCGCGACATCGCAAACGGGTACTGATTTCAATATTACGCCCATTGCTGCAGGACTTTTGCTGCTGATGATTGTCTTTACGTCAATGCTGGGGCTGAACAGGTCGTTGATTCATGAGCATGACCAAGGACAGCTTGAGGCTTTGCTGCTTGCACCAATTGACAGGCCTATAATCTTTTTGGCAAAGGGAACAACAAATTTACTGTTCCTGCTAATCGTGCAAATTGTAGTAGTGCCCTTCTTTTACGTGATGTTCGTATCGAGCTCTTTGCCGATTCGACTGGGTGAGATTACGCCAGGACCCTGGTGGATGATAGCTATTGCTCTTTTTGTGGGATCGGTTGGCATTGCAGGTATCGGTACTTTGCTTGCAACTATTTCTGTAAATACTAAGGGACGCGACTTTATACTTGCGGTCCTGTTTATTCCTGTTATGTATCCGCTGTTACTGGTTTTGGTGACAGCACTTAACGCTGTAATCATGGGTACTTCCGGCTTCGAGGCAGTTTTTTGGCAAAACGTTGCCGCTGCCGCTGGATTTAATGCCGTAGTGATTGCAGTTGCGTTTGCTCTTTATGATTTTATTTTAGGAGTGTGATTTCGCCATGTCGACCAAGCTGCGAGATACGCTACAAAAGCGAGAGTTGCAGATTGCTGTAATTCTTGCAATTGTTGGTGGCATTCTCACAACTATTGCCTTTGTGATGGCCTTTACGACGGCCAACATGCAGTACCACAATTCGATGGTAACTGTTGAAGGCTTCATTAACCCGGACTATTCCAACACGCCTCTTGCCCCGCCAGAGCTGCAAACGGACGAAGAGGGAATGGTTAACTACCGCAACCCTTGGTTTTCGCAAAAAATATTCTACTTCCACGTGCCCATTGCACAGCTATCACTGGTGATTTTCACACTAGCAGCTGTGTTTGCGGGACTATTCTTAAAAACACGCGATCCCAATTATGATTTGCGCAGCCGCGTTGCCATGGAAGCAACCTTGCTCTTTACCCTGGGTACGATGATATCGGGCTCGATGTGGACACGTGCTGCATGGATAGATAGTTGGGGAGCGCTAGGTCCAATGCTTTTATCAGAGCCTAGGCTGGTAACCTATACTGTCATGACTATTTTTGTCGTAGCCTATTTTGTGCTGCGCAGGTCAGTTGACGGAGAAGAAAAACGAGCAACCTATTCTGCAGTTTTTGGAATTCTTGCATGGGTTATCGTACCTTTCTCTTTCCTTTATACACGCCTTACCCAAGAAGTTCAGGCACATCCAACTGATGCCTTGAATCCTGGCATGGATACTTCAAATCTGATTCCTTTCATTGTTGCGATTATCGGCTTCTTACTGTTGGGATATGCCGTTTATACTCTGCGTGTTATCGAAGAGAAGAAGCGCGCGCAGCTGGCAGCCATTAAAGAAGATATCGAAGATGCGCTGGCAGACGCTGCAAAGCAGTCAGCACCACAGGGTGCAGCCGCTTATTCAGCAGCAGCTGTACTGGGAGCATCTGCCAAAAATAGTGACAAAAGTGACGCAGAGACACCCGTAAATAACAGCGATGATACGCCTGCTGATACGCCTAAGGAGGCATAGCTATGAACTTAGTACACCCTAGCATGACAGAACTTTATGCCCTTGCATTGCATGACGCACCTTATGTAGTTGCGGCTTACGCCATTATCTGGCTAGGGCTTGCGCTCTATATTGCCTTTGTTGTGACGCGCATGAAAAAGCTCAGCCAAGAAGTTCAGGTATTGCAAGACACCGTTGATGAAAAATTGGCAAAGCTTGATGCTCGTAAGCCTAAGTAGAGATTGATGCAGAGATTGACCACGGTCCGCAATGATTTATGAGCTAGCAACATATTCGTACTGGATTGCCTTTTGCGGCATGTTGATGGCAAGTGCTGTCTACATGCTTGAAATTACGCGCCGCAAAGAGTTTTCTTGGCCAGCTGGACGTGTTGTACTAGGCATTGCTTGGGTTGCGCTAACAGCTTCCATTGGCCTGTCTTCTAGCTATCATGGAGGCACCCTTTTCTCAGGGTCTAATGTATTAGTACTAATGGCCTGGGCCTTCGTATTGGTGTACTTCATCTTTGGCACCTTTATGAAGTTGCCTCGCTACGGGTCAGTAATTGTTCCTGTAGCAGCTCTGCTGCTTTTTATTGCGCAAATTCTTGCACCAGAAAGCGGGAATTTTGCACCTTATCCAGAAATGATTACAGAACAAATGGATTCTGTTCTGATTAATTATCATGTACTGCTTATTGTTTTTGGTAATGCTCTTTTCTTGGTGGGCAGTATTACTGCGGCTTTGTATGCCTATCAAGCGCGTGCTTTGCGCAGCAAGACACCACCAACCTTTTTGAAGTCTTTGCCGCCGCTGGCAAACATTGAAAGGCTTTGGATTCGTGTACTCTCAATTGGATTGCCCATTTACTTTGCGGGACAAATCTTAGGCGTTACCCGCGCCATAATGGTAGATGCACAAGGCTGGTTTGTTGATATTAGAATTATTCTTTCAGGTGCGATTTTAATCATATTTTCGCTGGTGCTGTTTTTGTACTATCGTGCGCAAACCGACAGCATAATGATTGCGCGCATTACCTTGATAGGTGCTGCACTGATTATTATTCTGATGGTGCTTGCTAGAACACTGCCTACAGGCTTTCATGTTTTCGGGGTGTTCAACTAGCATGAGCACCGTCAGTAGAACATACTTGGTAAGGTCACAAGAAAAGCAGGAGCAACGTCCTGTTTTGATTACGGGCGCAAACAGTGGTATCGGACTTGAACTTGCGCGTCATTATGCCACTTTGGGTAAGCCTCTGATATTGCTTGCACGCAATACTGAGCGCCTTATGCAAGCTGTTGATGAACTTACAAAACTTAATCCGCTCTACAAAGATAAGCCAGACCTCATTACGACAATGTCGATTGATGTTGCAGATGCAGATGCAGTTGATACCTTACTCACGAAGGTTCTTCAGGCACGCGGGATTCCAGAATTGCTGATAAATGCTGCTGGCGTAGTAAATGTAGGACGCTTCATCGAGATGGAACGCGATTATTTCGACGCAAACCTACGTATCGATTTTGAGGGTACCGTTAATGTTTGCCGCGCTGTTGCGCCCCTTATGGCAGACATTGGCAGCGGACATATCGTAAACATTGCTTCGGTTGCCGGATACATGGGCATTTATGGATACACGGGTTACTCTGGCGCTAAATTTGCAGTCATGGGCTTTACTGAAGCACTGCGATTCGAAATGAAACCGCTAGGCGTTGACGTCAGTGTTGTTTGTCCACCTGATACAAAGACGCCAGGACTTGAAACTGAGCGTGCTGCCAGGCCAGCAGAAACCGAGGCAATCGCAGGCAGCATTAAGGCATTGTGCCCAACACTTGTAGCGAACAAAATCGTAAAAGGCATTAACGCAAAACGCTACTACATCATTATCGGGGCTACGTCGAAATTTTACTTTAGACTGAAAGGTCTGTGGCCAGAAATATATTTCGCCATTGTGGACGGGGAAGTCCGCAAGGCTCAAAAAGTGAAACTACCACGCAAAAGCGTTGCACATAGTAATGAACATGCACTATCCACCTTTGGTCATCAGCAGAACTCTGTTCTGCATGACATACTTGCCCCCTCGGCCTGCTTACCTGAACATCTTGCATTAAACCGAGGGGGACTCGACACTACTTTCAGCTGCACGGGCGGCGCACATCCAGACCAAAGTCTGAATGAGAGATGCGCCAATCTGATACCTCGTGCGGCTGGGTAACATAATGGTTCGTGAGCTTATATGCAGCTTGTACTGATAGGGCTAAGCCACAAAACTGCGCCAGTAGAGGTTCGCGAATCACTTGCGCTGACGACAGACGATCAAAAGGCAATCCTGGATAGGTCTGTCGCTGACGACCGAGTTATCGAGGCCGTCGTTGTTTCAACCTGCAATCGTAGCGAATTCTACTTTGTAACACACCCAGAAATTGATTCGAAGCAGCTCTTTGATGACCTTGTTGCGAGCCACCTGCCAAACCAAAGAGAAGGAATTGCAGATTATCTGTACTATGAGGCAGGTGAAGCAGTTGTAAATCATCTTTTCAGGGTGTCAGCGTCGCTGGATTCGATGGTGGTAGGTGAAGCTCAAATCTTAGGGCAACTAAAAGATGCCTATGACCTTGCTTTCGAGCAGGGTGCTACAGCGCGCATTTTCAACAAGCTGTTTCGCCTATCTTTTGAAACGGGCAAGCGCGTTCGCAGCGAGACGAATATTGGCAGCAGCGCTGTTTCGATTTCTTATGCTGCAGTCGAACTGGCAAAGCGCGTTTTCGACACCCTTGAAGGCAGAAGCGTACTACTCTTGGGCGCAGGTGAAATGTCAGAGTTGACAGCCTTGCACATGCAAAATAACGGAGCAAAGCGCGTAGTCGTTGCCAACAGAACCTTTGCGCGCGCAGAAGAACTTGCAGAAAAATTCAAGGGCGATGCGGTAGAGTTTGACCAGCGCTACGAAGCACTGCGCACAACAGACATCGTCGTGTCAGCAACTGCTGCCACTGAATACGTCATCACAAAAGAAGAGTTAAGCTCGGTGGTGTCACGCCGCCGTGACCCGCTATTCTTCTTTGACATTGCTGTTCCGCGCGACATTGATCCAGCTTGTGCCGACTTTAGAAACGTTTACGTCTATGACGTTGATGCCCTTGACGGCATCGTTGAGGCTAACATGGCAGAGCGCATGGTCGAAGCCTCAAAGGCAGAAGTCATCATTATCGAAGAAATAGCAAAATTTGAAAAATGGCTTGAGTTGATGGAAGTCGAGCCAACTATTGCTTCTATGCGTGAGCAAGCAGAACAACTGCGACAAGCAGAGCTAGCACGTGCCTATAAGCGACTAGGTGACCTTAGTCCATCTGATCGTGATACGGTGGACAGACTCACTCAGTCGATAATTAACAAAATGCTGCATACCCCAACGAAGAAGCTGCGCGAATCTAGTGGTGGGCGTAAAGGGGTCGCAGCAGTTGAGACGGCTCGCTATTTGTACGGGCTAGAAGAAGAGCAAGATTCGCAAAAGGGCTTCCGTCTGATTCGAAACCTATTAGGTAAGCGCCCTGGCGGCTCTGCATAAACGATTTAACTTTGCACACAAACGATGAAAGAGGTATCAATGGCAACACTAAATACGGCAACGGACAGAGAAAAACTTGTTATTGGTACACGTGGTAGTCAGCTGGCTTTGTGGCAGGCCAACTACATTAAAAGCCTTATTGAAGAGATCACAGACCTTCCTGTTGAAATTAAGACGATAAAGACTACGGGCGATAAAATTCTTGATGTTCCACTGGCAAAAGTGGGCGGCAAGGGGCTTTTCACCAAAGAGCTTGAAGTAGAGCTTATGGCAGGCACGGTAGATTTGTGCGTGCACTCGATGAAAGATGTGCCGACAGATTTGCCCGAAGGCTTGGTCATGGCAGGGATACCTGTGCGTGAAGATGCACGCGACATTATGATTTCGCATACAGGTGCAGGCTTTAGCGAGCTGCCGCAGGGGGCACGCGTTGGAACAAGCTCGTTGCGCCGCATTGCTCATGTGCGCAATGCACGCCCTGACATCGAAATTGTTGACGTTCGCGGAAACCTTGATACGCGCATGCGCAAGGCAGAAAGTGGCGAGCTCGATGCCGTGATTTTGGCAGCTGCAGGCATTCGCCGTCTGGGCTGGGGGGAACGCATCACGACTTACCTGTCGACAGATATCATGATTTCTGCAGTAGGACAGGGTGCTGTTGGCGTTGAAATTCGTGAGGATGACCAGTACATGCAAGAGTTGTGCGCACATATCACTGACCCAGAAACCATGACCTGCATTACTGCAGAGCGCGTTGTTATGAACCGACTTGAAGGTGGCTGCCAGGTGCCTATTGGCGCATACTGCCGCTACAATGGTGATGGGTTTTTAAGGATTGATGCGATGGTTGGCTCAGTAGACGGAGCTACTATACTGCGTGTGACGCAAACAGGTAGCGACGCTGACCCCGTTGCTTTGGGCGAAACCGTTGTTGCAGAGCTAAAGGAATTAGGTGCAGATGAAGTGCTTGCAGCAGTACGCGCTGCTAGTGATGCAAGCGAACTGCTGCAATAGATTGTGTCAAAGCCTCTTGAGCATAAGACGATTGTACTGACGCGCACACTAAAGCAGAGCGCACCTATGAAGGCTGCACTTGAAGATTTGGGTGCGCGCGTTGTGCTATTTCCTACTATTGAAATTGTTTCACCCCCAGACGAAAGCATTGTCGAGCAAGCTATCGAGCAGCTAGATATATATGAATGGATAATCTTTACCAGCACGAACGCAGTAGAACATTTCTTTGATTACCTTGCACGCCTTAATCCAGAAGCTTTGTTTCAGTTGGTTACGCAACAGTCGTTGCCAAAAACAGCTGTAGTAGGGCCTGCGACAGGGGAGGCTTTGGAATCCTATGGCGTACACCCAACTCTTATGGCAGAGAGCTTTCAGGCAGAAGGATTAGTAGAATCTTTTGCTGCATTGCAGGGCGGTGCTGGCAGGAAGGTGCTTATTCCGCGTGCGCTTGAGGCTCGCGATGTGCTCGAAAGGGAACTGCCGCAGCTAAGCTATGAAGTAACAGTTGCCCCTGTCTATCAAACGGTACAAGCTGATGTTCCAGCAGAGGGCATTACTGCACTCGCAGGTGCTGATGGCATTGTTTTTACGTCTCCTTCAACAGTGCGCAATTTCATAAACATCTTTGACGGAGTATCAGAAGGTGAAAGTGCTATCGATTATGTAAGCGCACGTAAAATATTTAGCATAGGGCCTGTGACAACAGCCGAGTTGCACAAGCATCCGCAGTTACAAGATTGTATTTTTGAAGCGCCAGAATTTACGACCAGTAGCCTTGTAGAACTTATTGCTCACACACTTTAGCCCTTTGTCATTCTGAGCGAGCGTTAGCGAGTCGAAGAATCTTGCCCTCTAAGCAGCAACTTCATCCTTTTTAAAGAGCTTCTTAATGCGGTCACGTATCGCATCAATCTCTTCGTTTTTATGGACGCGCTCCTCCATGTCTTCGTCAGTCAGCTCGCCATTTCTGTGCTTTTGAACACGTTTATGAATGGCGATAGCAATGGCAAGGAATGGCGCACCTAGGGCGGCTCCTGTAAGTCCCATTGCGACGGTACCAAAGAGGGTTGCGATAAGCACCGCTAGGGGGTGCAAGCTTAGATAGTCACCCATTAGTTTGTTGCTGACAAAAGTTTGCAGCACATTGTTTGCGATAAGCATGATGACAATGGCGATTAGTGCCATTTCGATTCCACCATGCGCCAGTGCAATGAGGACCGTAAAGACACTTGCGATTAGTGCCCCGATAAACGGAACATAGGCAGTAAGCGCAGTGATGATAATAATCGGAATAATTAGGGGTACACCTAGTATCCAAAGCGGAATACCAATAGCGACTGCAACGATAATGGCTGTTAGGGTAGTTGCACGGAAATAGCCACTCAAAGAATAAACGACATCGTTGATGGCACTGGTTCCCAGACGCTTGTCTTTAAATATGTTTTCACTAAGCCACTTGCGAATTTTTTCGAAATCAGAGAGGAAGTAGTACAAAAATACGATAAAGATAAAGATGCTAAAGATTCCCCCTGCGATGCCAGACAGCACACCGCCTACGAAGTTCGCCCCTTGCAATATCGTTGAACCAATATCGCCAACGGCTGTTGCGTCAACTCCGTTGCCGTAGGGGTCAGCTCCGTTGCCATAAGGATCAGCTCCGTTGCCATTTGCGTTGGCAAAGCCAAAGATTCCAGATAGTCCATCAGTAAATTGACCAATGTAACTATCAACTGTTTCTTCAGGCACGCCTAGTTCTATTAGTGCGTCTTGAGAAACGCTCGCAAGTGATTCTGCACCGTCCATTACTTGTTCTGCAATATAGGGTGCTTGATGGATTACTCCATTAACGGTGATTTGAACAGTCGCCCAAACGAGACCTAAGATAAGTGCGATTGCTAAAACTGAAGAAATCACACGAGGTAGCTTTATTTTGTCACCCAACTTGACTAGGGGGTAGGCAACAACAGCAACTACTGCTGCAAGTAGCAAAGGAATAGATATGGCAGCAGTTAAATTAAATAGATAAAGAGCACCCGCAATACCAATACCCCAAAGCAGAGCCATAAGTGAGGTGAGACCACCACTTACCAGCCACTTTGGAACACCCAACGATTCAATGAATTGCTGGGTTGCTTCACGCCTTGATTGTTGTTTAGGTTCTTCAGTCATTTTCGCTGCCTTTTGTCTCGCGTGCCCTCGTTAGTCAGCATGACCTGCAGCGTTACTGCGAGTACCTGGCTGCCTAACAAATCTTAATACGTTCTAAGATAAGATTAGCGCAAGCAATTTGGTCGGGGATAATGCCGTTACTATCCTGTACCCTCCAGATGTCAGGCGTTACCTCATCGACAACTACGATGTTGCGATTTGCATCAAAACCTAGTTCAATTTTGAAATCAACTAGCTTTAAATCGATAGCAGCAAGTTCTTTTTGCAGTACATCCCCTGTGCGGCGCAGAATGTCAAGACATTGGTCAAACTCACCCGGCTGCAAAAAGCCCTTCATAATGCACAGGCGCTCACTAATCAGAGGGTCACCTTGTTCATCATTTTTCAAAGTCACTTCAATGTAGGGAGGGTCAAAGGGCAGCCCCGCAGGCAAGTCAAAGCGTCGCACCATGCTGCCAGCTACTTCGTAGCGCAAGACGAATTCAAGCGGTGGAACCTCGACGGGACGAACTTTCATCAGACTTGCATCAATATCTGCGCCTAAGTAGTGGGTCGGAATCCCCTTGCTTTCAAGCAGCTCAAAAAAGTAGGCACTGATGGCAAGACCCTGTTTGCCCTTGCCCTCAATGCTGCCGCCAACCGTGTTCGAGCCAGGGTCAAAGACACCGTCTTCGCCCGTCGCGCTATCTTTGCACAGCAGATAGGTGTCGCCTGTTTGCTCGCAGCGCAGCACATCTTTTGTCTTACCGCTGTAAATTATGTTGAGTTTGTCCATTGTGTAACCTGTCATATTTTTTCCTTGTCTCGCACAGGAAAGATTATAGCTTAGTGCTTAATCTGTTTTGAACAGAGAGTTTCGAAGCTTTCAAAAAATTTCATCCAAAAAAGTACCTGTTTAATACATTATAATAGGCTGCATGAACAATCAGTCAACTCAAGGAAAAGTCCTCGTCATTTCAGGCCCTTTTGGGTCGGGTAAGTCTACCGTAAGTAGCTTAGTTGCTTCTGCCTTGCGCAGTGCTGGCAAAGCAGTGCAGGTAGTTGCCCTAGACGAGGTATCTAAACAAGTCGTTAACGAGAGTCAAATGTTGCGCTTTGAACTAGCCGACACCTTTGGCGAAGAAGTGCTGAATGAAGATACCAGTCTTAATCGCTCGACACTAGCAGATATCGCTTTTGTCAATGACCAGTCGACTATGGCACTTAATAAAATCGTTCACCCGCCAACAGTCGAACTTGCTCGCGAACATGTGGCATCAGCCTTAGAAGTAGAAGGGGTGCCCATTATCGAAATGCCCTTTCCTGCCACGCACATGCCAGGAATTTTTGAACAAAGCGACGCAAAATCTGTCATTTGGGCAGTAAAGTCGCATGAAGATGCACGAATCGGACGTGGACTCTCAGAAGGATATACTCTAAAGGACATACTCCGCCGCATGAGTAGACAGCCGCATGAAGATGACTACGCTGCAGTAGCAAATGCGGTGATTGAGAATAATGGCAGCCTGGCAGATTTGCTCCTTACGGTACAAATTAACCTTGAAGCAAGCGGCATCGTTTAACTGCTAATCCAACCACGTCACTACCGCAAAAGCAGGACACGATATGAGACAACACACAAAAACTGATAGCAATCGTGCGCTTGCGCAAAACCCTCTAGTCGTCAAAGCTCCCTTTGAGCCTTCGGGTGACCAGCCAAAGGCAATTGCTGAATTGGCAAAGGGAATTCAGTCCAATCTGCGCACTCAAACCCTGCTGGGGGTAACGGGCAGTGGTAAAACTTTTACGATGGCAAAGCTGATAGAGGCGACCCAACGCCCAACACTCATCATGGCTCCTAATAAGACACTTGCAGCACAGCTTGCGGCAGAGCTCAAAGATTTCTTGCCAGATGCTGCAGTTATGTATTTCGTGTCCTATTACGACTATTATCAGCCTGAAGCCTATGTGCCTCAGACAGATACTTTTATTGAAAAAGACGCAAGTATTAATGAGGAAGTCGAAAAGTTGCGACACGCAGCAACGGCAGCACTGCTGTCTCGTCGCGATACGATAATCGTTGCTAGTGTGTCGTGTATCTATGGTATTGGTTCGCCACAGGACTATGCAGGTATGGCAGTTTTCCTTGAGGTCGGCACCCAATACGACCGAGACCAGATAATCGCTGACCTTATCGAGACTCAATATGACCGCAATGACTTTGCACCAGAACGTGGTACGTTTCGCGTTCGCGGTGATGTCATTGATGTTTTTCCGCCTTATGCAGATAATCCTTATCGCATTGAACTCTTTGGCGATGAGGTTGAACGCCTGACGGAGGTTGACCGCCTAACGGGGGAAGTCATCCGCGAGTACCAGGAACTGCCTATCTGGCCTGCAAGCCACTATGTTACAGAGCGCGAAAAGCTACGTCGTGCTGCAGGTGAGATTCGAGACGAGCTGGACAAGCGCCTTGCAGAGTTCCGTGCTGAAAATAAGATACTTGAAGAACAGCGCCTAAAGATGCGCACTGCCTATGATTTGGAAATGATAGAAAACATGGGCTTTTGTTCTGGGATTGAGAACTATTCACTGCATCTTGACGGGCGCACGGCTGGTCAGCCTCCGCAAACACTGATTGATTATTTTCCTGATGACTTTTTGATGATTATCGATGAGAGTCATGTAACGGTGCCGCAGATCCGCGGTATGTATGAGGGAGACCGCAGTCGTAAGTTGACGCTTGTCGAGCACGGTTTTCGCCTGCCCACCGCTTTGGATAATAGGCCTTTGCGCAGCGATGAGTTCGAGCGCAAAATCAATCAAGTTGTGTATGTGTCTGCTACTCCTGGTGACTATGAGATAAGCATTTCAGACCGGGTGGTGGAGCAAATCATTCGACCAACAGGATTGGTTGACCCACTGGTCGAGGTACGTCCGAGCCAAGGACAGATTGATAATTTGCTTGATGAGATTAAGTTAGAAATTGAATCAGGCGGCCGCGTTTTGGTCACAACTCTTACCAAAAAGATGGCTGAAGATTTGACGAACTACCTCTTTGAGCATGGCATTAAAGTGCGCTACCTGCATTCAGATATCTACACCTTTGACCGCGTTGAGATTTTGCGCGAGCTGCGACAGGGGACGATTGATGTTGTTGTGGGGATTAACTTGCTGCGCGAAGGCATCGACTTGCCAGAAGTGTCGCTGGTCGCGATTCTTGACGCTGACAAGGAAGGTTTCTTACGTAACTTTAGGTCATTAATTCAGACAATAGGTCGTGCAGCACGTAATGTGAGTGGTCGCGTGCTTATGTATGCTGACAGAATGACAGATTCGATGAGCAAGGCCATCGAAGAAACAGAACGCCGCCGCGAAATTCAGCTTGCCCATAATGAAAAGTTTGGCATCGAGCCACATACGGTTCGTCGTGCTGTTGCTGATATCTCTAGCTTTATCCAGCAAGATGGGGAAGAGGAAGGCGTTGACGTCAAAGAAGCGGTAAAAGAGCTTGCAAAGCTGCCCAAAGACGAGGGCTTGCGCATTCTTTCTGCAATGGAAGAAGAGATGCATTCTGCTGCAACGGGTCTCGACTTTGAAGAAGCAGCACGCTTGCGTGACCAGATAGTTAAGCTACGTACAGAGCTAGAGGGCAGTGAAGAGGGCGAGATTATTACGAAGCTTCGCACGGGGGCTCGCAAAGGTTCGGTACACGCAAAAGGCCGCCGCCGTAAGCAGTATAAGCGGAAGTAAATAGAGAGCAAGTGCCAGATAGCAGGATACTCTGCACAGTCCTCATACCCAATAAATAGGTTTACTTCGAAGTCGCTTTATTGCGGAGCGTGCTGAGTACCCTCTATCTGTCACTTGTTTAGATAGCATGCCGCTTACCGAATACTAACTTCACCCAGCTAAAGTTTATATAGTAAATGTGACTTGCGAGAAAGAAATTATGCTACACTCGGTCACTTGTAATATTCCTTTTTTGGCAGGAGAAACGATGGAAAATAAGAATGAATTAACACGAAAATACGGACTGCTGATGACCTTTTGCTTGGTCGTTGGAACCGTAATCGGTAGTGGGATTTTCTTCCGTAACGAAGCAATCCTTGAAGCTATCGGACACAATATGTGGTACGGGGTAGCTGCATGGGGCATTGGTGGTCTCATTGCCCTTGTTATTGCCTATGTATTCGCAACTCTGGCAGTACGACATACTGAACATTCAGGGCTGGTAGGACTTTCTGAATATTTAGTCGGTAGGCGATATGGTTACCTCTTTGGATGGTTTCTTGCAACCATCTTCTTTCCGTCTCTAACGGGTATTTTGGCATGGGTAGCAGCACGCTTTACCGTAGAGCTTTTTGGCTGGGACGTAAACCAATTCTTTAGTGCCCAGACCTACATGATTGCTCTTTTCTATCTAGTTGCAGTTTATGCAATGACGGTACTGAGCCCAAAGCTGGCCTCATACTTTCACATCTCTTGTACTGCCATTAAGGTAATTCCCCTTATTGGTATGGGTGTTGTAGGTACAATCGCTGGTCTTGTTAATGGCACTACTCTTGAAAATGCTAATCAGATAAGCTTTGAGGTAACACATTCTGCAGTAGTGGCAGGAGCAAATCCCTTCTTTGTTGCGCTCGTAGCAACAGTTTTTGCCTACATTGGTTGGGAAGCTGTACTTAATGTTGCAGGCGAAGTGAAGAACCCTAAGCGTAATCTGCCCATCGCACTGGTTGGTGGTATGTTGGTGATTATCGCCATCTATGTAGCCTACTTCGTAGGACTCTTTGGCGCAGCGCAACTGGATAAAATTGCAGTACAAGGATCAGGAGTACTCTATGCCTTTGTAAATGTCTTTGGCAACTTTGCAGGTACGGCACTCTTTGTATTCGTAATCATTTCATGCCTAGGTACGTTGAATGGGCTAACAATCGGTGGTCAAAAGCTCTTTTATGCACTTGCTACTAAAAAGAGCGGCTTTAACCCAGACCTCTTCTCGCAGGTTGACCGCAAAACAAACATCCCCAATAACTCTGCAACCTTCTTCTTGCTTGCAGTAGCTGTGTGGATGGTAATCTTTGGTGCAAACTTTGCCGGATGGTACGGAGACTTCTTCTCTAACCTTAGTGGGGGAAGAGTGGGAACGTTCGACATTGCAGGCCTTGTGCCGATTACCCTGAACGCTTTCCTTATCCCTGTATTTATTATGGTTATCGCAAAGCAAAAGGAAATGGGTTGGTTTAATCGTTTCGTTGCACCGATAGCAGCAATTGCCGGTGCTAGCTTTCTTATCTATGCAGCAGCGTACACCCAGTCATGGGCAGCAGCTTTCTATCTGGGCGCTTTTGCAGTAGTAATGGGAATTGGCCTATTGTTCTACAACAGAAAAATGGCTGATGACGATTCGCCAGATGCAGAATCAAAGCAGCTAGAAGAAGCAGCTTAGTCAAAGCTTCATCGAAGTAAAATAGTACAAAAAATAAGAGGGAGTCTGACCATTCAGACTCCCTCTTTCAATTCACCGATTGAATCTTTGCCAGCAGACCTACTTCTTTTTCTTAGGTGCAGCTTTCTTCTTTGCAGCCGGCTTCTTTTTATCAGTGCGCTTAACACGATAGAATCCGCTGCAGCAGTAAACCTTAACACCCTTTGCTTCAACTTCATCCATCAGCAAGTTCATGCCTACAGCATCACTTGCAATATGTCCTGCGATAATTACGTTGATGTTGTTCTTCTCAGCAAGCTTGCGGTGCGATTCAGGAATGTGCATCATCACCATGGTGCTTACACCTAGACGACTTAGGCGCTCGTAGGCGTCTTCAGAGCCACTAGTGCCGCCAGTCATGTCAACTACTACCTTGCCTGCGCGCATCTTGTCACTGCCCAGTAGAATCTTTGGACCTGCGTTAACAGGTACTTGCTGAGCATACTCTGGAATTTCTTTAATGGCAGCAACTACGTCACCCAAGGTTTCTGGAGCCTTTTCATCAAGATGATTTTGCAAGAAGGTTGCCACCATGTTGTCGGTAGGGGTGTGAACGCTCATCATGGCAAAATCAAGCAACTTTGCAGCGTCCACGGGTCTATTGTGGTTCACTGGCCAAATGCTGCGGTCAACTTCACTTGTTCGCTTTGCCATCATGCCTTCTGCAGCTGAAATTGGTATACCCAAACGGTTCAAAATATCTTCTTGCATTTTCATGACCTCTGCAAGACCGCCCAATGCTTTCCCTTCTGGATGATGTGTCCAGATAAGGTCAATCTCCTTACCCTTTTCACGTAGACGGTCAGCTAGCAATATTTCACCAACCTCCATGTCGACACCGATAAGAATACCTTTGATTTCCTGATTTAGGTCTCCTGCTAATACCCTTGAGTCAGCATAGGGATTTGTCAGTTTATCCTTATCGAAATCCTTCTTTTTATCCTTGTCCAAAGCATCGTATTCTTCTTTTGCCAGCTTCAGCACTCTGTCTACAGCTTTTTTTCCACGTGGGTCGTTTTCAATCCCGCGCTTGATGGCCAGCTTATACAAATCTCCTAGTTTCAAACTAATCACTCCTCGATGGTTGACTTTTCTCTGCGATGATACAGATTTATATGTTAATGTGTTGCAATTATGGTGTAATTGTGATGAAATAGTGTAACTAACCGCTGTTCTAACGATTGTCACTAAGCAATAACCACATAGCAAGACCACAGTATTATATCGCTTATCTTTGCTTTTATAGCGAGATGATACGTCTTCGTCTAACACATTTTGCTATTTCCCTGTGAAGGAGGCAGATGCTATGCGTAAAGTGAAGTCAAGCACCTTTGCCATTGCGATAATCGCTTTACTCTTTTTATTGTGCGCGCTGATGGCAATACTTTTCTTTGCTACTTTCGCCATGCACAACTATGATGCAATTGCAGAAGACTTTGATCGCATTGTCGCAGAAGACAGAGTGGCAAAGTCACTCTTTGATGCAAACATCAGAGTAGGACCCAGCATGCACATTCGCGAAACAATCGCAGATGCCGTAGAAGACGATGCCTGCATGCTTAGCCTGGGAGAAGCTGCCACCCTCGAAAATGTTGACTTTTTAGTGCAGCCCAGTAGGGCAGTTGTGCGCGCACCAAATGCAGCGGCGAGTGTAGACATTACTATACAAAATAATTCTTCACAGCCCCTGACCATTCCCATCGATGGCGGATGGACAGCTCTCTGCCATAGAGGCAACAAGCTGACTTATACCTGGGATGGATGGGATGACAGCATATCTTTGAGCCCTCAGAAAATGCGCGGTCAAGTTGATCCTGGTCAAGCCTATCAAATCACCTTAGCATTTTCGGATTGCAATGGTGAGGTCGCAGACGCTGTTGTGGTGTCTGCGGAACTGGACAGGTCGCTTGACGGAGTGAATCAAATTTACTGGCTTGCAGAATAGTGTACAGTTATCCTTGTTGCAATTTGACGTCACGATAAGTCAAGCAAGGAGCACCCAGTGACACTATCTGAAAAAACACTAAACAATAGAAAATTCATGCACTGTCCCTCTTTTGAAGGAGCAATGGATCAGTCCGACCAGTCAAAAGGTCAAACTCATCCGCCTCATGCAAAAATAATCGAAGACTTAGATGAAGCTGCCGTTATTACACTGCCAGCTTTCGATGATGTTGTTACTTGCGACAGCTATAGTAAGCTGCTGGACACGCGCCGCAGTAAGCGTGCATATCTGGATATTGCATTGACGCAAGAACAGCTTGCTCTAATGCTGTGGAGCGCTATTGGCATTCAGGAGTTCCGTGGGGTCAATGACGCGGCCTCTTTGCGCCCCAGTCCTAGTGGGGGAGCACGTCATCCTTTCAATCTGTATGTTGCCGTTCGCAATGTTGAAGGACTTCAACCAGGGCTATATTTGTATCTGCCCTTGCTAAATGTGGGCGAAAAGCGTGTTTCGATTGTGCGCATAGCAGATATTGATGACTATTCGCACACAATGAATGACATGATGGTTGGGCAAAGATGGACTACAAAAGCTCCTGCAGTAATAGTGGTGACCTGTGACGCTTATCGTGCAGAATGGCGCTATGGCACAGCCGCACATAGGGTTATGCTGATAGATTTGGGACATCTGGGTCAAAATTTGATGCTCAGTGCTACTTCGATGGGATTGGGCAGTTGTTGCTTAGCGGCATATAGCCAAGACTTGTGCGACAAAGCTTTGGGTGTTGATGGAATAAACGAATACACTGTTTATGCAGTATCTGTGGGTAAAAGCAGGGATTAAGTAACTTTTGTTACATGTTTAATTATTGTTGCGCTACCTGTACTCTAGTAGAATAGAACCACGTATTTTATAGTGCTTTATTCGTTAGATATGGGGAAGATGTCGATGAAGCTGATTCATGCAGTATTAGACGCGTTTAAAAACAAGCGTTCAAGACCCAGAGCGATTATTTGGCTAGGGACCGTTTTGACCGCCCTTATGCTAGTTGTTGCGCTCGGTGTTGCGGTAACTACCACCTATTGGTTCTGTGCGGCAGTATGCCATTATCCGCAGGCCGATGCAGTATCTTCTTATGACAATTCAACACATACAGGTGTAGCTTGTATTGCTTGTCATAAGCAACCAGGTGGCGACCCAGTATCGTTCTTGCTGTTTAAGGTAGAAGCACTCTTGAAGATGCCGCCGTCTATTGCAGGTACGGTAGATATGCCCATTAATCCAATGAGCACGCTTGCTATGGATCCAGTAAAGCAACCTAGCAAGTATTGCACTCAGTGCCACAGGCTAGATAATCGTGGCGGGCTAGGCATGCGTGGTGAGCCGAGCAGCAGCCAGGGAATCATCATGGATCACTGGGCACATACCGATCTTGACATTACTTGTGCAGCTTGCCACAACCGCGTAGGTCACTACGAAGGTGGCGACTGGCAACCTTTCGGATTTGATTTGACCTACACCTATGGTGTTCGTAACGAGCCACTACATGATGACTTCATGAGAATGGATGCATGTTTCCGTTGCCATCGCTTTGAAGCTTATGACGGAAATGATCCTTTGGTAAGCACTCCTTATCCTATTGGCCAATATCCAGGTGCTACAGGCGAATGTGCAATCTGTCACACGCCAAGCTTCGAGCTTGTTCCTGACAATCACCTCGAGCCACGTTTTGTTGAAGACATTCACGGACCTTGGTACGAGCGTGAGGTTGCACGTGTAGCTGCCTTTATTGATGGACCTATTCCAACCTACAATGAACTTGTTGGCAAGTATGACCCAAGCATTCCTGGTGTAACTGCACTTGACGGTGTACCTAGTGTTCGCGCTATTAACTACTGCTACACTTGCCACAACACCAGATTCTGTGATGATTGTCACGGTGGAATCAGAATGCCTCACCCAGAAGGTTACAGACTCCAGCCGCACTTGGATGATTCAGCGAACTATCCAGATTCATGTGCAATCTGTCACGTAGCGTCACCAGTTAACAATACTCCAGCAGCAGCGCTCGAGTTTGTGGGAACTTCTGCAGGCGACACTTGTTCAGCCTGTCACCACAGAGCACTGTACAATCCTGGTTGGGACTTCAATCCTGACGTAAACTGGGAATGGATTCAGCATGCAGAAGCACTAGAAGTTATTAGTGGCGATTCATGTATGGAATGTCATGAAATCAGAACGTGTGAAGCCTGTCACGTAAACTTCGACAGAGATGAACTTGCAAGATGGCAACAGATGGGCACTCCATAAGAGTCACATTCTAAATATAGCTTAAGTAGCTGCCCGGGCGCTTTGCTCGGGCAGTTTTGTTGTTTGGTACGGAATGTCTAGAAACTTCTCAAATGAAACTATTGTTACATTTTGCAATTTCAGCTACACTATACGCATAGAGTGTGCGGCAACTTTATTTGTGAATAAGGAGGCTGCTACGTGAAACTCATCTACGCAGTGCGAGACGCGTTCAAAAATACTCGAACAAGGCCACGCGCTATCATTTGGCTAGGAACAGTGGCAGCAGCACTTACGCTTGTTGTTGCTATCGGGGTCACCCTAACAACTAGTTATTGGTTCTGCGCGGCTATTTGCCACTACCCTCAATTCGACGCAGTTGAAGCCTATAATAATTCCACTCACACATCAGTTGCCTGTGTCACCTGTCATAAGCAGCCGGGCGCTGATCCTGTTTCTTTTCTCCTTTTCAAGGTGGAAGCTCTATTCACAGAGCTTCCACCCACAATAGCCAGAACCTCGTCTATGCCTATTAATCCCTTGAGTGATTTGGCGATGAATCCAGAAAAGCATCCCAGCAAGTACTGCACTCAGTGCCATAGGTTAGAGAATCGTGGAGGACTCAATCAGCGCGGAGAACCCAATACCAGCCAGGGAATTATCATGAATCACTGGGCGCACACTGATCTGGGTGTTACCTGCACGACCTGCCATAATCGTGTTGGGCACAATGAAGGGGCAGGTTATCAGCCGCATGGTTATGTACTGACAGAATCTTATGGAGTGGTTAACCAACCTCTGCACGACAATTTCATGCGCATGACTGCCTGTTTTCGCTGTCATCGCTTCCCGGAAGACGATGGTCAGACAGTTTCGACGCCTTATCCAATTGGTCAATATGCAGATGCAACGGGTGATTGCTCGATTTGCCATACGCCAAGTTTTGACCTTGTCCCCAGCAATCATAAAGTGCCACATTTTGTAGAAGGTGTTCACGGACCTTGGTATCTAGAAATCGCACAGAGTGTCGAAACCTTTATTGATGGTCCTATTCCTACTTATAACGATTTAAGCAAGTATGACCAGTCGAATCCGTCTGTAACTGCACTTGATGGTGTACCCAGTGTTCGCGCTATTAACTACTGCTATACCTGCCACACAACTAGATTTTGTGATGACTGTCATGGCGGAATTAGTATGCCGCACGCAGAAGGATATAGACTGCAGCCACACATTGAAGATGGCAAGGCAAAAGCAGAGGCATGTGCGACTTGTCACACTGCTTCACCTGTCAATAACACTGCACGTGCAGGTGGAGGGGATACCTGTTCTGCCTGTCATCACAGCGAAAAGTATACGGGTGCTCCTTTTGACGCCAGCATAAATTGGGAGTGGATCCAGCATGCCCAGGTGGCATACCAGATAGGTTCAGAAGCCTGCTATGACTGCCATTCTGTCACCAGTTGCAGCAGCTGCCATGTTAATTTTGATAGGGGAGAGCTGAACAAGTGGAGACAATCAAGCAGTACACCATAAAAAGTTACTGACAGACTTAGTGCAAACAGCATTGCATTGAGTATGACAATCAACCCTGAAATTTTCCTCTCAGCAAGTGTGAACAAAATATAAATCAAATGTGTTGAAATAATGTAGACAATTTGTTGTAACCGTGATATGGTGGTCACATCCTACATGGGAAGGTGATCGCTATGTTAGACCAAATGAAGGGTAAACTTACCCTGCTCTCAATTGTTCTTTTTACGGCTATTCTCATTATTGCTGTGGCTGGATTGTTGGAAAGTTCTGCCTTTGCAGACCTCTCAAACCCTTCATACCCTGGAGACCCTCCGGGACAAATGCTCGAGACGTTTCTCATTATGCATGGCAGTGACTCCTACGAATACAGGGCAGGAACGTTTAGCCAGCCCAATAGCTCTACACCCATAAACGGGCAAGTATTTGTAGGAAAGCGCGTAGAGCATCTGACCTACGAAACTGATGCGTCTGACATTAACTGTGCTTCTTGTCATGCTGATTGGGATCCCGAGGATCCTTCCTTGGAAGATCATCCTCTAATTGATTTGTCTAACGGGACAATTCGCGTCACTCTGGACATACTGGGTTCGCGCTTCAAAGATGGCGATGGAGTTTATCAAAATCCACTTATTAGGCTCAATGACGAATCCGATCCTAATCCTATCTACATTGAGGTTAAAGATGAATTAGGTGCCTTTAGGATAGTAGGTCCACTTCCTGCAGGAGATGGCTATACTACAAGACTTGATGGCAACGTCTTGGTGTGGGAAATCACAGACCCTGCTGTCTTTGTGAATAATCATCTAGAGATTACCTACACACTTGAGCCTGATCCAGACAACCCCGCTAACTTAGCACAGACTGATCCGGCGCAGTTTTGGACAGAGTACTTGTTCGAAACAGGACAAGCACAGGCACGCTTTAAGCCTGACCAAAGTAACTCTGAATACTGGGAGCGTGTTGACAGTGCAATTGATGCACCGTGGGTTACAGGAGTTCTTAGTTGGAACGCTGACCATGGTCTTAATAAGTCTAATTTTTCTGATAGCGATACCGGATTGATATTTGTTCTCCCAGCGAACGTTACGCCCCCGAGCTCAGAACCTTTTACCAGTGAAGGTGTGCCTGGTGCTGGATGGAATTATCCCAATTACTCGCAAGGATCCGTAGATAATGCTGTATCTATATACGAAATGCTTCCTAATGGAAATCAGGGGTCGCTGCTTGCTAAAGTTCCTTGGCACCTTGAGTGGATCAAAGGCGGACCATATACGATAACTATTCTTGACCTTGGAGATGAAGGGGTTATCTATGGGCCTAATTCTGGTTCATTTACGCAGTATCATTTTGAACTTGAAGGTAATACTCCTGGTGGACATGTAGAAGCTAAGATTACCAGACGCACTTATGACACCAATTGGGTGAAAAAAGAGGGTGAAGATTACGATTATCACTGGGTTGATGACGTGCTTATTTCTGATCTAGGCGCCATAGGTGAAATAATGCTCTTTGATGATTCGGCACTGACAACCTTTAACCTTGAGGTGCAAAAAAATTATGACGGGTTTACGCGTCTCGAAAATGGCGACCTTGTGCCATGGGAAGATCAGATGGGATTCCATCTAAGATGGGGGCAAAATGACGATACGATACATCGCATTAGACTAAGAGTTGAACGTGCAGACAATGCAATACAGTATGTTAAGTTCCTTCCTGTCGAAGACCCCACAGGACAAAACTTCATTTACGAATACGAAGGCTTTTCCGAGCAAGGTACGTGGATAGAATTCAGTGTCAATAAGCCAGCCATATTGCAAGGCATTCGTGCCTTCTTTAGCGCCGACGAACCGATTATTTTTACGGCAGAAGAATTTGACCCTTGGGAAGGAAATCCTAGAAGCCCGCAGGTCAAAACATGGTTTGCCTATGATGACCATGAGGTAAATGACACAGGTATTTTTGATGCGATGGTAGAAGATGAATTTGGTGTTGATACCGTGCTTACCATCAGTAATCAATTTGCTCATGCTTCTTACGGTGACATGGAGCTGCGAAAGTCGCTTTCAGGCACGTTCGCAAACTGGGGCGTTGGTGCTCGCACTAACTTTGACATGAAGATATGGGATGTCGAAGGCTGGAATGGTCCAGACGCAGAAGGAGGGAACTATCTCCTCTTTAGACCGCTGCCAGAAACCGGTCCTGAATCGCAGTGGCCCTATGGCTATACGCCAGGCACCTTGTATTGCGTAGGCAATATGGGTCTTGATAAGTCAGGTGACCTGCAGGCATACCTAGAGCTGTTTAACAATTTTGTTGAGCTTGGATCCTATGCAGATACATCCGATGCAGTTTCAGATTGGCTGGAAAGTCCAGATAATCCGTGGTTCTGGAGTGATCCAGTTTGGGCGGAAAAAGTCCTCTTGGGAGAAGAGGGTGTTTTGACGCAGCTAAGCGTTAATGCTTTGAACTCTGTTACGGTGTCAAACCTTTGGCCAGGACCGTATCAAGTCCATGAGGTTGGACCAGATGGTAATCCGCTGGATTATTCATTCCTGAGCACCGAAGACATTTGGTCATCTGCGACAAGTTATGCAGAAAACAGCATTAACTTCCGTCCAGCAGATTATGGAAACGTTCCTCCAGATGGTATTTTGCGCGCAAATGTAAATAACAGTTATTACTTAGGTCAAGAAAATCTAATCATGGTGAAATCCCTTGTCGGACCCCACGATGACTGGAATACGGACTACAGTACGCCATTTTCCGTTAGAGTTTGGGATGAAAAGCAAGAGAACTTCCTTTTGTTTGAAATTCTTGAAAACGAACTTGACCCAGATCATCCTTACTACCGCTATGTTGGTACAAGTGATGGAGTTACGCGTACAGCATCAGCTCATTTTTCAGGAAGCATTGACGCTGATACTGTTCTTGAAGAAATCGACATTTTCGAAGGCTATTACACAGTGGTGCTAGACCTCGTTCATCATGATGACTCTAGCTACTACATCGAAGAGACCAATCTGGAAGATCACTATTCAGTGCGCATGTTGGTAGATGGTGTTGATATCACCGACCCTGATGCTCCTAGGCGTCTTCAGGTTGCAAATGAAGATAATGAATACTTTGCCATAGTGCGCAATTCCTACATTAGTAGGCAATATGGTAGGTTCATTTTTGCAAAGCGTCTTGCAGGGGATTATGAAAGCTTTGGTGTGGACGAAGATACAGAGTTTAGTTTTACTGCCTATGAGGCTGATCCTCCTGAAGGCTTCGCAAGTCCTAGACGTCTTATGTTCCACTATGTCGAAGGTGGACACGGCAGTGATTTTGTCATTGATGGCAAAGTGGGAACGCACTGGCATTTCTGGGGTCTCCTTGATGAAGATACGGGTAATTTTTATGAACTTCAATTTAACCGTGCACCCGACAGTGGCACTAATGAGACCGCAACTTGGAATACTGATAATGAACCTGTCTGGGAATTCGTTAACAAGGGTCCGCTAGAGAACTACGAATTCCAAGACCCTGTGGGATCTTCATGGTGGACTGGCAACGACCTTACGCCCTACGTTGTTTTTGATGTGAATACACCCGTGCAGATTTGCAGATTTGTCCCCATGGATTATCGCCTTATCGAAGGATTGAAGAGTGAAGATGATGACTCGATTGACCATTCTGCCGATCACTTCATTTCGAGCAGTATAACTAATGTCAGTTATCTTGCGAGTGAAAGCTCTCTTGTTCTGACCCTGACTAATACTTACGGCGGAGCACTGGCATTTTTAGGCAATGAGACACTTGATATTGCCAAAGATCTCGATGGCGATATTGACACCTGGAATGTAGGCAGCAGTACCTCCTTTACTGCAGGTATCGTAAATAAAGATACAGGTAACAAGCTTGCCTTCCTGCCAGTTCCTGAGAGCTTTAGCGCATTGCTGGGCAGTACCTATGTCTATATGGGTGAGCTGTCTACAGTTACTGACAAGCTAATTGACGCAGACGGCAGAACGATTGATGTGGGTGCTGCCCTCGCGCTGCTCCCTGATTTCCTAGAAATCGACAGAGAGCTTTCCATTGAAGATATCGTGTACAAAATTGGTTTTAGTGACAACTCTGGTGCGAGGATAAGAAACTTGCCTGAAGGCAGCTACCTTGTAGAGGAAACTATCGACAGCGATATCGGACCTTACAGTGTTGTGTATGACTATGCGGTGCCCGAAGGCTACACTGAAGCAGCCATCCTTGATGGTACCGGCATAAAGAATGTGCTTATTACAAACATTTTCGCGTCCCCCGGTGACCTCCTGGTGGGAAAAGCGCTTGGAGAAAATCACACAGACTGGGAAATCACGGCATCCGATACTTTCACGGCAGAAATCATCGATGATGATTCAGGCAACACAATGCTGTTTGCATACGACGCAGGTAGCTCTGTGTACAGGTACGCTGGCTACCTTGACACCGGCAACGACGACCAGCCTGTGTATACCTCTGCAGACTTTGCAGAAGATGCAGATGCACAGATTTCCTTCACTGCTGCGTCCCCAGCACTTATCAAGGGATTGCCTTCACAAGTAGGTAATTCTTATGTGATAGCAGAGACAGGTACAGTGACTTATCAGACGGTGAGCTATGCAATAGGCGGTGAAGATCCCGTAGAATCTGATACGCAAAGTGACGCTTTCACTATGGCTTATGACCAGACAACAAGCATTATGATTGTCAACGACTACGCGCCGCTAAACATCGAAGTGGGCTCAGCGACTATCACAAAAGTACTTGAAGACGACTTTGCAGACTTCGACGGAATTGACGGTAGCACTCCATTTAATGTGCGCGTCAAAGGTTCAGCTGGCAAAGAATTCCTCTTTGAACGAGGCGAAGACAACGAGGTGTCTACAGCAAACACTTGGACCTTGGTCGGCGAAGTAGACTCTGATGGCTACGTACATCTATTGCGGTGGAGTGTGCCCACTGATGGAACAACAACTGCCATACCTGAGTTTGCTCCTACCGATAAACTGCGCTCTTACTATCCAGAATTTGTTTCCGATATTGCGCTAAGCAATGATAGCCCAGCAGAACTTATGGGACTTATTCCGGGTAGCTATCAGGTGGTCGAAGAAGATCAGCCATGGGCCGCTCATGAATGGACGTACTCTGTCACCTATGCTGGCAACAACAATACTGTTGCTGACGGAACAAATATCGAGGTAGTGGTGAGCAATAGCTATAACAGCTCCTTGTTCTTCTTGGGCGACGGAGTTGTCCACATCAATAAGCAGATTGGTGGTAATCATTCGGATTGGAATGTTAATGAGGCTTCGATTTTTGAGGCGAATATTTATGCTGACAATGGCGATAGTGAAGAGCTGGTTGCCTTAGTCAAGCGCAGATTCGGGATTCCTGGTGGCATTAGATACATGTACTTTGGGCAGTATGCTGCAAGTGGTCCACATGCAGGCACCTTGGTAGACAGCGACGGTGAGCCTCTGCGTGTCGATGATGCTTTGGCGACAGAATCGCAGATACTCTCTGATTTGACAGGAGAAGAGGTAACTCTTACCCGGGCAGATATTGTCACAACTGCGGTGTTCTGTGATAACTGGGGTGCTGCGATTGAAGGCTTGTCAGAGGGTTCTTACATTGTTGAAGAGCTCGAGGTCATAGAGCCTCAATACGTACAGTTCTTCACAGATGACATGTTGATGGGTGAGACTCTTAGTGCAGATGATACAGAAGTCCGAAGTGACAGTTTTGATGTGGACGCGGGCGAAACCTTCTCACTTATGGTGCGCAATAATTATTCAGCAAAGGGAAGTGAAGAAGATCTGCCACTGCCAGATCCTGACCCTGACCCAGATCCTCCTCTGCCAAGGCCTGAGCCTAAACCCAAGCCTAAGCCAAATCCTGCGCCAAGTCCTACACCGAACCCTACACCGAATCCTGCTCCAAAACCTGAACCCAGGCAGTCAGCACGAAATATGCCAAGGACAGGAGACATAATAAATGTGGGTCTTTGGTTAGTTCTTATCGCTACTGCAGGTGCTGCGATTACCTTGCTTATAAGAAAGGCACATAAGGACGAGGCCGAAGAAATTAAGAAAAAGAAAGAATAGATTGCGCGAGTATTTGCATGCGTAGTTACTACGTTAGTTATAGGTTCTCAGTTGTCGTATTGGGCAAGCTGCAAAACATAAGATGGCTTTGAAGCAACTTCAGATTGTGGCGATCACCGTTGCTTAAATAAAAATATTGTAGCACGTTTAACTGAGAACCTATTTCTATATATCTAAGACATCGCACAGCGCTTAACAAGCAAAATTCTACCGTGTGGAAGGTTGCAATTTGGGGGTGAGATACTGTGAGTAAAGTGACAAGGATAATTGCGCTCGTTGCCGCAATAATGGTCTTGCTTTTTGCTGGATACCATATAGAAAGCTACTTTGGTCAGCGCATTGAAGATAGTGCTGCAAACGATGAGCTTTTGGCAATTGCAGACTCACCTTTTGACTCTGATCAGCTTGAAGAAATTGACGCGCGAAATAAGCTCTTCAACTATTCTCGAAAACTCTTTGGAAAGTCAGCACCAGGCAAATCTCCCATTTCTGGTAACCAGACAAACGCTTCGATTGCAAAAGCACAGACACGTAAGATAAATTTTGCCGCTTTGCAGAAAAAGAATCCACAGATTGTTGCATGGGTATCAATCCCCAATATGCCAGTCGATTATGCGGTCGTTAAAGGAAAGGATAATACCTATTATCTAAAGCACGATGCTGCGAAAAGAAAGAGCAGCAGCGGGGCAATTTTCTTAGATTCTAAACTAAAGAAAGACTTTAGTAATTCTGACTCTATTCTCTATGGACATCAAATGCGCGACAAAAGCATGTTTGGTAGTCTTACAAAATATCGCAGTACGTCTTTCAAAAATAAACATCAATACATTTTTGTCTATACGCCTACAGCGACAAAAAAATACAAGGTTAGTTCGACCTTTCGAACAACAAAAGCCGACCTAAAGCCAGACTTGTCAAAGACAAAAAGTCTGACCTTAGTGACTTGTGACGGCTATCATGCTCACTATGTAGTTAGGGCAAAACTGATTTCTTCTAAGCAGCCTGGCAAAAAGTAACTCGTCTTAAACTTTGTTGATTTGCTCATAGAGGCGCTCTGCAATTGCGCAGTCGGCAACTGACGTAGTAGTGGTAAGCGTTAGAACATTTCCTGCCGTGATGCAGGTAAAGCAATAGGGCATATTGTAGTCGGGACCTATAATGAATTCGAGCATTCCAACGTGATTTTTCACTTCAGGGGGCAACTCTATAAGACCTAAATTGGAAAACATTGCGGTAGCTTTGTGGGACTCGCCGCGTGCCATGGCTTTAACGGCAAGAGATTGCAGTGCCCCTGGAAGGTAGTCCAGCATTTTCATGCCTGTTGTAACCCATTCGACTTCTTCTGTGATGAAATCTTCGTTAACCTCTCTGAATTGTTTGCGAATCGATTGCAAGATACCATCGAAGTCTTGTTCTTCCGGCATGACAACTAGCTTGTCAACAACAAAATTGAGCAGAGTTTTACTAGGGAAGAAGCTGCGTACATCTACGGGAATTGAGGCGACAATGGGTAAGAGTTTACCGTCCTTGTTCGCGGATTGTTCTTTTCGTTCTTTTGCGATGGCGGTAAATATTTGAGCGAGCAAGTATTCGTTGATACTGACCCCATGTTCCTTTGTAATGGGTTTAAGGGTTGATAGGTCAATGATTTGTGTTGACACATAAGGATCGTCAATTTCGGGACGCTGGATTCGGTAAGTTCTTTTTGCAGTTTTGGTCTTGGTGGTGCGTTCGCTACCGTCGCTATCTTTCGCCTTAGTCGTCCTTGCCTCACCTGAATTCTTGGCATTAAGATAGCGATCCCATGCGATTTCTGATTCTTCTGGGTCTGCAGGCTCTTTGCAATCAATAATGCCTGACTTGTTGATATGTGCGCTTGCATGATTTGGGTGCAATTCGAAGTAGCGCACAATGAGAGCTTTGAGAATTTGACTTAAGGCTCGTCCGTCGCAAACGCTATGGGCAACCTCCAGAACAAAGAAATTTTCCCCATAAAGTACGCGCAGCAGGTGTTCTCCGTCACCTACAAAATGAGTGCAGGCGTTAGAGTAGTCGCTTGCAGGCTTGATTTGTGGGGGAGTAGGCAAAAGTTCGTGGTAGATGCCCCAAAAATTGCGACACAAGCCCACGTTTGCAGTAGGGATACGTGCTGCAATGTCATTAACGGCACATTGCAGCACGTCAGTATCTAGAGCTTCGTTTAGATAGGTCGTAATGCTGTAGCTTATAGGAAATTTCTTACAACGCAGGTGCGCGTAGTAACTTCCAACTGGGTCAAGCTTAAATCGAGTTCTTGCGTTTGTCATTTACCGCGTTTGTTGGTCAACACTTTGTTGGTCAACAGTGGGATCTGCGTACTCAGGATGAACAGTCTGTGCTTGTGCTTGAGACGCTGCCGCTGCTTCAGCATATTGCTGTGCGAGTGCTTCCTGCGTTGCCTTCTTCTTTTTTAGTTGACGCTTAACAATGAGCCAAATAATAGCTGCAACCACAAGGAGTGTCACCAGGAAAGGTGACATGGCAATGATGACCATTGCAAGACCTTGCACAAAAGCAACAAAGGCATCTAGCGAAGAAGTGAATACTTCTGCGGCACGTGCAAAGAAGCCTTCATCGTCATCATCGTCGGGAGGAGTAATGCTTTCAACCTCAGTTAGCCATAGAGTAACAGTACTCAGGGTCACCAGGTTTTCAGTTCTAATATTTTGTCCGCTTAGCCTTTCGATTTCGGTGCGAACTTCAGATATTCTGTCACGAATAGTGAAGATATCACTTAGGCTGTCTGCCCTTGACATAAGTTCGAGCAATTCAGTCTCTTCAGTTTCCAGTATTCTGATACGTGCTTCATTGTCAAAGAAAACGTCGGTAACATCATCGCCAGCTCTTGTCATGTTAAGTACATTTCCGTGCTCATTCATTCCTTGTAAAAAATCATCAAAGTTGCCTTGGGGAATACGTAGAACTGCATGGTAGGTACGCAGGTTTCCAACATCACCGTCACCGCGCAAACTAGAGTCTTGAGTAAATCCGCCTGCGGCAGCTACGGCAGCATCAATGCTGGTCATTGATGCGTCAAAGTCTTTGGTTTCGATATCTGCTTCTGCAGAACGAATAACCATGCGATCTTCAAGTGCTGATGGACTTGATCCAGGCGCGGAGTCAAGTACTGCATCGACTTCTGCAGCTTCCAAAATAATTTCGTCTGATTCGGCGCTTACTCTAGCACGACCAGCGAGTCCTCTACCAGATTCGTCGTCATACGTACTGAGCAAGCCTAGGGGGCGATCATCGTATCCTAAGCCCCCCTCAACAGTTGAGTCGTCTCCAGCGCAGCCCACCACAGCGATGAGTGCAAAAAGCATGACGATACTTAGTGCAATTGCAAATAAAGCGGTCCTTTTCATGAGCATACCCTTTCTATTTGGTGCTTCATTTTATCAAGGCAACATGTTAAGAATATTGCCTTGTTACTATCTGTTACTTGAGCATCGCTCTGCTATACTCGATAGCAACTGATAAGGGAGGTCTTAGTGGGTCGCATTTTAGAGGCAAAACGTGTGTTACTGAAAATTTCTGGTGAAGCCTTGATGGGAAATCGTGGGTACGGAATTGACCCTGCAGTTATTGCGTCACTTGCGCAGCAATTGCGCGGTGTAGTTGCTGAGCATGAGTTGGCAATTGTTGTCGGCGGCGGTAATATTTTCCGTGGTCTTGCAGCAAGTGCTAACGGCATGGATAGGGCGCCTGCAGACTATATGGGCATGCTCGCAACAGTCATGAATGCTGTTGCTTTGCACGACGGTTTGGTACGCGCAGGAATTGATGCGCGTGTTATGAGTGCGATTAATATTCAAGAGGTCGCAGAGCCTTACATTCGTGGACGTGCTCAACGTCATCTAGAAAAAGGTCGTGTGGTGATTTTTGCTGCAGGTACAGGAAATCCTTATTTTACGACTGATACCACTGCCGCGCTGCGTGCACTTGAAATCGAGGCAGATTGCGTGATGAAGGCAACGCGTGTTGACGGCATTTTTGATAAAGATCCATTAAAGCACGATGATGCACAGAAATACGACGAACTGAGCTATATCGACGTGCTGAACAAGGGCTTGCAAGTTATGGACTCGACAGCGATTTCGCTTTGCATGGACAACGACTTGCCAATCCTTGTATTTAATATGGAAACTGAAGGCAACATCAAGCGTGCACTCGCAGGCGAAGATGTCGGAACTATCGTTAGAGGAAGCTAGACAGAAGGGGATTGACCGATATGATATCAGACATTCTTAGCTCAGCAAAAGAGCACATGGAAAAGACTCAAAATGCGCTACAGTCAGAATTCGCAGGAGTTCGTACGGGACGTGCAACAGGTGCTATTTTTGACAAGCTGGTAGTTAACGCATATGGCTCGGAAATGCCTTTGAATCAGCTGGCAAACATAAAGACTCCTGATGCTCAGACTTTGGTTATTGAGCCTTGGGATAAGTCGACACTTGGCGCTATCGAAAAGGCAATCATGGCATCAGACTTGGGACTTTCGCCCAACAATGATGGCATGCTCATTCGCATTCCTTTTCCGCCACTTACCGAAGAGCGTCGTACAGAGCTCTTCAAGGTGTGCAAGGGCTATGCAGAAGAATCAAAAATCGCCATTCGCAACATTCGCCGCGACGCAAATCAAAAAATCGACCGTCTGAAAAATGACAAAGATATCGGCGAAGACGAAGCCTTTACCGCACAAGACGAAGTTCAAAAAATCACTGATGCTGCCGTGAAGAAAATTGACGAAGCGCTTGCAGCAAAAGAAAAAGACATTATGGAGATATAAGTGTCGACCGAGTGGTTTAAAAGCGAGCATGCTCGCGAGGCACTACTAGGCCTAGACACAGACGCTTTGCCAAAGCACGTCGCCATCATTATGGACGGCAACGGACGCTGGGCGAAAAAGCAGGGTAAGCCACGCCTGTTTGGGCATAAAGCAGGCGTTGCCAGCGTGCGCGAAATGATTATGTCGTGCGCCCAGCTGGGGATTCCTTACCTAACCATTTACTCTTTTTCCAGCGAGAATTGGTCGCGCCCCGAAGACGAAGTAAGCGGTATCATGAAACTTTTCGTTGAAGTACTTTCGCGCGAAGTCGTTAACTTGAACAAGCAAAATGTCCGGGTAAAGCTAATCGGCAATATTGATGATTTGCCACAGGTGACCAGAAATGCTTTCGAGGAGTGCGTCCAGTCCACTGCAGCCAATACTGGTTTGACACTGGTAGTTGCCTTGAACTATGGCGCGCGCCAAGACATTGCTCATGCTGTACAGCTAATCGCTGCTGATGTGGCAGCGGGTGAAATTGATGCGGGCGATATTTCGCCGGAACTTATATCAAGCAAGCTCTCTACCGCAGGTATTCCTGACCCTGACTTTATGATTCGCACGAGTGGTGAGACCAGACTATCGAACTATTTGCTATTTGAAACAGCTTACACAGAACTGTATTTTACTGACATTTTGTGGCCAGATTTCAATCGTGATGCTTTTCTTGACGCACTGCTGAGCTTTCAGAATCGTGAACGTCGCTTTGGAGGATTGTAGTTGAAGGGCATTCAGAGCACAAAAGGACAGCCAGCAGGAATTAAAAAGGCGTCACTGATTCAGCGCATTATTACCGGTGCAGCTTTTGTAGTCGTAGTAATAGGCTGTATTTTTGCAGGTGGCATGTACGGGCTCTTTCCGCTACTCTTAGTTGCTTTTGCTGCCTTAGGGGTAAGAGAATTCTGCCGCATTGTTAACCCAGAAATGTCAAAAACTCTTATTGCGATTGGTGTAGTTCTGGCAGCTTCAATGCCGGTGCTGACCTATGGTGCGAGTATACTTTCTGGGAATCTTGTTATTGGCGAAGGCAGTATGAGGGGAGTAATCCCTTTGTTCTACGCAATAGTTTTTGCACTCGCTGCCTATATGGTTTGGGTGGCAGTTAATCCGCAGTCAAAACTTCGCGATGTATGCGGCAGCTTTTTTGCTGCACTTTATCTAGGATTTCCGCTATCTTGCCTCATGCTTATTCGCCAAATGGGTGATGGCTACGAAATAGTGGGCATATTCCTTACTTTGACCCTTGTTTTTAGTGTTTGGGCGACAGACTCCTTTGCTTACTTAGGTGGCTCACTTTTTGGAAAGCATAAAATTGCTCCGGTGATTTCTCCTAAGAAGTCATGGGAGGGACTTATTGCAGGAACGTTAGGTGCGATAGCGATTTGGTATTTTGCTCCTCTCTTGTTTTTGGGCAGTGCGTCACTGCTCATTGCAGTTATTGTAGGGGTAGTGGTTTCAATAGCAGCTTTGTTAGGTGACTTGTTTCAGTCTCGCATTAAGCGCGAAGCTGGCGTAAAAGATTCAGGTACCTTGTTGCCGGGACACGGCGGCATACTGGACAGAATTGACTCGCTGCTGTTGGTAGCACCTTTGATGTTTATAGTGCTCTCTACCTTTGGATTGTTTGGCGTATAACTTATGAAAAAGCGTATTTTGATACTCGGCTCTACCGGTTCTATTGGCAGGCAAGCTTTGCAGGTTATTGACTTTCACCGTGATAAGCTAGAGGTTGCAGGCCTTGCAGCACATTCTTCTGCTGACTTGCTAGCGCAGCAGGCGCAGCACTTTGACGTGAGCGACGCTGCGACGGCACTCACGGTGCGCGATGGCATGGACGCGCTCCTCCGCTTAATCGAGACCACTCAACCCGATATTGTGCTGAATGCCTTAGTTGGTTCTGCAGGGCTTCGCGCAACCATTGACACGCTGCAGGCAGGGCTGACCTTAGCACTTGCTAATAAGGAATCATTGATTGTGGGCGCAGAGTTAGTGACAAAGCTGGCAAAGCCCAATCAGATGCTGCCGGTTGACTCAGAGCATTCGGCGATTTTCCAATGCCTTCTTTCGGGCAATCCGTCAGAGCTTAAGACCTTGTGGCTTACCGCATCAGGCGGCCCTTTCCGTGGCAAGACGCGTGAAGAGTTGCGCAATGTGAAGGCGGCAGATGCTTTGGCACATCCTACCTGGAGCATGGGACCAAAAATCACCATTGATTCAGCAACGCTTATGAATAAGGGTCTCGAGGTCATAGAGGCTCATCATTTATTTGACATCGACTACGATGATATTTCTGTGTTAGTTCAGCCAAAAAGCATGATTCATTCGATGGTCGAATTTGTTGATGGCTCAACGCTAGGACACCTAGGTATTGCAGATATGCGTGTACCGATTCAGTATGCCTTTTCTTTTCCTGACAGATGGCCTGCAGCAGCAAACTTGAGCGTTGACTACCGTCAGACAGAAGCCTTGGAACTGGGAGAGCCAGATACAGACACCTTTGGCTGCCTGCGATTGGCTTATCAGGCGGGCAGAAGTGGGGGGACAGCACCATGTATCCTCAATGCTGCCAATGAAATTGCTGTTGCTGCTTTCTTAGCAGATAGAGTGGGCTTCCTTGACATAGAGGCACTGGTTGAAAATGCGCTGGAACACTTTGCGGGCGACATAGCACCACTGGCAAGTATTGAGCAAGTTGAAGATTTGGATACACGTGTTAGAAAATATATAAACGAGTCTCTTTCTAACGTATAATCGGTAGCTATGTTTGGAGAAAATTTACCAGGAATTATCCCCACCATCTTTTGGGGAATCACCACTATTTCAATACTTGTCTTTATTCACGAAGCAGGGCATTTTCTTGCTGCGCGTGCTTTGGGCTTTAAAGTTACGGAATTCTTTATTGGACTACCAGGTCCTAGCCTAAAGTTCAAGCGCGGTGACACCACGTATGGGGTTACCTGTATTCCTTTGGGTGGCTACGTACGTATTCCTGCCCTTGAGGGTTCAGGACCAGGCGCAGAGCTTGGCCTTATGACTGAAGAAGAACGCAAAGAATACGAAAAGGTTCCCGCATGGAAGCGCGTTACGGTACTGCTTGCAGGTGCTTTTGCGAACTTGCTTGTTGCCGTTGTACTACTTACAGCACTCTTTAGCTATGCGGGGATACCCAGTGACCGCGTAGATCCTGTGCCAGATGGGCCAGCAGCGATGGCAGGCATGCCTGACAATGTTCAAGTCGTCAACATCGACGGCAGACGCATACATAACTTTGGTCAGCTGGGAACTATAGTTGAAAGGTCTTTGCCGGGCGACACTATGAGCGTGACCTATGTTACCGAAGCAGGACAGCGCAACACCATTGATATAACCTTAGAGCCGCGACCTATTCCAGATGATTTGCCGCCAGAGATTGACCCAGCAGATTTGCCTCCTGCACATATGGGAGTATTACGTACTCAGGTTGTTTTTGAACAGGTATCTGTTTTTAGAGCCTTTAGTTATTCGTTTACCTATATTGCATTTACTGCCGAGGCAATAGGCAGACTGCTTTCGCCACAAACCTTCCCAGAAGCCATTGGGGACGCGTCAAGCGTTATTGGCATATCAGTAATATCGGCACATACAGCAGCTGCAGGGTTTCTGCCTTTTGTCAGCCTTATCGCGCTGATATCAATTTCATTGGGCTTGATGAACCTGTTGCCAGTTCCACCTCTTGATGGCGGAAAGATACTTTTCGAGATAATCCAAAAAATTACCGGAAAGCCGGTATCGCAGAATCTGCAAGTAGGAATATCTTTTGCTGGCTTTGCCATATTAATTGTGTTGATGATATACCTGATGGGACAAGACTTGTTCCGCATTTTTGGGTAATTTTTTCTCACTTATCTATAATTAGTTTATCCAGCCAGCTGCTTTAAGCATTAAAATAGAGAACATTAAAAATTGTTCACTTACGCATAAGGGGAAATATCTTGCCAGCAGCACCTTCAAAAACCAGACAAATTAGCATTGGTGGCGTAACTGTTGGTGGCGGTGCTCCCATTCGTGTTCAGTCAATGCTCAGTACGCCAACGACTGACCCCGCTGCTGGACTTGCACAGATTGAGCGTTTGGCAGACGCAGGTGTTGAAATCGTCCGTGCAGCCATTCCCAATACAGATGCATTGGACGGATACCAGGAACTAGTTGAAAAAAGTCCTGTTCCTGTTGTTGCAGACATTCATTTTGACTACCGGTTAGCCCTTGAAGCAGTAAAGCGCGGCGCGCCAAAACTGCGCATTAATCCCGGAAATATTGGCGACTGGCAGCGCGTTGATGCCATTATTGACGCTGCAGGACAAGCTGGCATCCCTATTCGCATTGGCGTAAATGCCGGCTCACTTGCGCGCGATTTGCAGACGCGCACAGATCTTACCCTTGCAGAAAAGTTAGTAGAGAGCGCGACGGAGTACGTCCAGTACTTTAACAAGCGCGATTTTTTCGATACAGCCTTGTCAGTAAAGGCTTCTAGTGTTCCTGTTACGATTGAAGCATATCGTAAGTTATCTGCCTTGACTGACTGTCCTTTGCACATTGGTGTGACCGAGGCAGGAACAGCCTTTAGTGGCAGCATCAAGTCTGCAGTTGGTTGTGGAACTCTGCTTGCCGATGGTATTGGGGATACCTTGCGTGTATCGCTAACAGCTGACCCTGTCGAGGAGGTAAAAGTGGCTTGGGAGATTTTGGCAGCACTTGATATTCGCCGCCGAAACCCAGAGCTCATTAGCTGTCCGACCTGCGGCCGCACCAGAGTAGACTTGATTCCTATTGCACAAGAAGTCGAGACACGACTTTTGGAATTGACTGCACAGCAGCCAGAAAAATACCGCCATTTGAAAGTTGCAGTCATGGGCTGTGAGGTAAATGGGCCAGGAGAAGCTCGCGAGGCAGATTTTGGCATTGCTTGCGGCATGGGTTCAGGACTTGTGTTTGCGCAAGGAAAACCACTTACCCAAGTTAAAGAAGACGAATTGATAGATACACTATTTAAATATATAGAAGAGGTATAGCTATGATTTATAAAGATATTACTGAGCTGATTGGACGCACTCCGCTACTTGCTTTGAATGCTTATGGCAAAGAGCTAGGACTTGAAGCACATATTATTGCAAAGCTCGAGTTTTATAATCCGACCAGCAGCGTAAAAGATCGTGCTGCGTGGGCGATGGTTCACAACGCTGAAAAACAGGGGCTTCTCAACTCTGATAGCGTAATCATTGAGCCAACCAGTGGGAACACAGGTATTGGTCTTGCAGCTATTGCTGCAGCGCGCGGATACCGCATTATTTTGACCATGCCAGAAACGATGAGCCTTGAGCGTCGTGCCTTGCTGAAATCGTTTGGCGCAGAACTGGTGCTGACCGAAGGCGCAAAAGGTATGACGGGTGCCATTGAAGAGGCGGCAGCACTGGCAGAGGAAATCCAGAGTAGCTTTATTCCCGGGCAGTTCGATAATCCGGCCAACCCTGAAGCGCACTACCGGACAACAGGTCCAGAAATCTGGCAAGACACAGATGGACAGGTCGACTACTTTGTTTCAGGCATCGGTACTGGCGGCACGGTGTCTGGTGCTGGGAGCTATCTAAAGGAACAAAAATCTGACCTTGTTGTTGTGGGTGTCGAGCCAGCAGATTCTCCCGTGTTGACCAAGGGCGAAAAAGGACCGCACGGCATACAGGGAATCGGCGCAGGCTTTGTGCCAGAAACTTTAGACACGCAGGTATATGACGAAGTTATTTCTGTCGAGACCGACGATGCCTATCAAGTTGCACGCACTTTGCAGCGCAGCGAAGGTTTGCTTGTGGGTATTTCAAGTGGTGCAGCACTGTGGGCAGCAACAGAGGTGGCTCGCAGAGCAGATACTGTTGGCAAGAATATTGTTGTAGTATTGCCTGATACGGGCGAGAGATACCTATCCACACCGTTATTTGACATTGAGTAAGCGCGCACTCATAGCAATGAGCGGAGGAGTAGACTCCTCCATGACTGCACTGCTTATGCAGCAAGCAGGCTATGACTGTGTTGGCGTTCACATGCGCCTGCAAGATAAGGCAAGTCCAGACGCAGTAGGTGCTGCAGACATTGCACAGCGTCTGGGCATGCCTTTTCACGAATATGACTTAGCTGATCGCTTTCATAGCCAGGTAATCCAGCCCTTTGTCGAGGGTTACGTTGCTGGTGAAACTCCTAACCCTTGTGTTGCCTGCAATCGCCACCTTAAGTTTAGTGCTTTGCTTAAGATTGCTGATGAGCTGGGTTGTCAGTATTTGGCCACTGGTCATTATGCGCGCGTCGAACATGACGATGCCCTCAATAGTGATGCCAGATGGGTTGTTCGCACAGGCGCAGATAGCAGCAAGGATCAAAGCTACGTGTTGTACACCTTATCGCAAGAACAGCTTTCGCGCGTAGTCTTGCCTTTGGGGAAATATCACAAGTCAGAAATCCGCGAACTTGCCGCACAAGCTGGCTTTCCCAATGCCAATAAGTCTGATAGTCAAGATATCTGCTTTGTGCCAGATAATGACTATTCGGGCTTTATTGAAAATTATCTAGGTAAACCCTGCCCGCCAGGCGACATCTTAGACGAAAGCGGCAAAGTGGTCGGCAAACATCAGGGGCTTATTCGCTACACCATTGGTCAGCGCAAAGGGTTAGGAGCTCATGGCAGACCAGTTTTCGTACAGTCTATTGATGCAGCACAAAACACTATTACCATCGGTGATGATGAAGAAACTCTCTACACAGGCAGCTTCCTCGTGCGAGATTTCAATTGGACAGCATTGAAGCAGAGCCCAGAAAATCCCTTGCTTTGTAGCATAAAAGCCGGCTATAAGCACTTGCCAAAATCTGGCACGATTCAATTGGTACACCATAAAGGGGAAGAGTACGTCCAGGTCAGCTATGACCAGCCACAACGTGCTATTAGCCCAGGACAAGCTGCAGTGTTTTATGGCACTGATGAAGGTGCTGATACCGTATTGGGTGGCGGCACTATTAGCTGTTCTTTGTAGTCTAATAAAATGACACCAAAATAACCATTTTTTGACGAAATGGTGTCTTTTTTGGGCAATAGTACAAATTTTAGACAAAATTTCCCACAAATATAACAAAAATAGTAGACATTCTGCTATTATTAAACCTCCGAAAAGTGCGGGGAAAGTACAAATTGAATATTTTAATGGTGGCATGCAAGTTCAGGATAAGTGCGCTCGAAATCCTGATATACGACTTGCAGGAAGTGAGGATATTTTCAAGATGGATATAGTTGCGAAAAAAGGGTGGCTGAAGGCCGGTATTGCCTGCGCGCTCGCCCTTATGATGGTAGTAGCTGGTGTGACATTTTTGGTCATTGGTGGCCATACTGCAGCTGCGCAGTCTGCTGACTACGGTGAATATAATGCAGAGGCAGTATACGAAGAGGCTGCATACGAGATTGAGGTGTATGAAGAGTATCAATCTGAATATGCCTATGCTGAATATGCCTATGAAGCTGAGGGAGCAGAACTAGAAGATGCCCCTGATGCACCAGAAGGTGGCTTCGTCGGAATTGTTCCTGCAAGCACAGCGGAATTCACTTTTGATTTTGGCGGTAATCCTTACTATTCGTTCCCGCTTGCTTTGGACGGATTTCGCACGGTAACAAATCCGCCCGAATTCCATTTTGTGCACCAAGATTATTATTATGAGCACATGGAGGGCCAAAGCTATAACATCAGAGAGGCTGTGCCTGAGGGGTATCCAGACCTCATCTTTACCCCAGGTGGGCCGTGGAGTGGTTGGCAAGAAGGTCGCCAAATACTTTTCTTCGATGGCGCTCCTGAAAGCGTTTATCAAGCTTCAGTAAGAATTTATAACAGCTTGTGGGGAGACCATCAAACAGGGACTACTCTGGTTAACATCCAAAGAACAATTTCATTTGTAGATATCCAAGGTGGCAATGTTGACAGGCTAAATCGCGATGTTTCAACAGCACCTGGTCATGGGCAAGAAGGTTTTGCTCCTGAACCTGGCAGAACTTATAACGAGTCAGCTATACCTGCAAATCAAGAACCTGTCAGCAATCCAACGACAATTACTGTTGGACGCTCTCACCCAGATTCCGGTGTTGGCTTTGCTGACACTCATGGTGACATGGTCTTGGGCAGCACCACAACTGACGCGTCTGACCCTTACTTTGCTTCGAATTGGTCGATTACAGGCCCAGGCGTTAGCGTAACTAACGTGCCGCTAAATGGTGAGAATCTTGACATTGACCTTCTTAGCGATTCTAGATTCCAAACGGATGGTGTATCTCACTTTATCCCAGGTGAAATATATGAAGTAAGAGTTAGAATTCAAGAATCTACTCCAGACGGATTCCCTGCAAAGGGCAATATTTGGAGCTATTCTTACGCAACATTTACCTTCTATCCTCCAACGCTCGAAAAAGAAGTGTGTAGCGAAGAGGCTGAGGTTGGTGAGGTTGTTACCTACACGCTAACGATAGACAACACGACAAATAATCCAAACGACATGACCTTTGCAGATTTCATGGTCAGAGACAATCTGGATAACCGTGTAACCTTTGTTCAAGATTCTGTGGTGGTAACTGGCGTAAGTGCAGGCAGCTACACAGTTATAGCACCTGTTGGTACGGGTACACCTCCAGCTGGTGGAGTACTTGAAGTAGAGTTCGATTATCTTCCGCCAGATTTTGTCACGATTACCTTTGATGCGATGATGTTGCCTTCTGCAGCGGGACAGACAATACCAAACACGGCTTACCTCTTTGGTCCAGACCGTGATAATCCTCTGGATGAAGACGATGCGGTAGTGGTAGTTCCTGAACCTCCTCTTCCGCCGCCTGGCGAACAAGTTCCTCCGCAGGGGACAACTCCAGGACCAGGTGCAGGTGCTGGCACTGACAATCGCCCTACCAGGCAACCTGGCGTAGGCCCAAAAACGGGTGATGTTGGAAACGCAGATATGCACCTACTGTACATGAAGATAGCGCTTGTTGTAGTGGTGATTGCGATTTGCGGCATTGCTTGTGTTGGTCGAGCAGAAGTTGCTCGCCGCAAAGCAGAGCGCACAATAAAGTTGTTGCACTAATTTTGATCTAGTACATTCCTTACAAAGCCTGCAAGGTTTCTTTGCTACCTTGCAGGCTTTTTCATATTTAAGTATGCTCTTTAGAGGCACTTAATTCACCTTAGGAGAAAACACACACATGCCAGGCCTCGGACTTATTGTAAACATAGTTGCTATTATTGTTGGCTCGCTCATTGGGGTTGCCGTTGGCAGCCTTATCAAAGAGAGCATGCGAGCAAGCATTATTCAGGTGCAAGGCGTTGCTGTCATTGTCATCGGCGCTATGGTTGCCATAAGCGCTTTGTTAGAACTGTCCCAGTCACCAGGAGCCTTAGGTCGCTTCTCCCTAGTAGTGTTTCTTGTATGCTTGATTGTTGGAACATTAATCGGTGAAATCTTAAAAATAGAAGATCGTTTAAAGGCAATGGGCGAAGCATTACAAAAGCGCGTTCAAGGTAAGCGCACGAAAGCGGCTATAGAAGCTCAAGAAGAAGCCCCAGCAGAAGTTTCAGCAGAGGGCACAGCAGAAACTCCAGCAGATACCCCATCAGAAAACACTGAAAAGTCAGGAAAAAATAAGTTCGTACAAGGCTTCATTACGGCTTCTCTTGTGTACTGCGTGGGAGCAATGGCGATAATTGGCTCAATCCAGGACGGACTAGGAAATCCTGACATCTTGTTAGTAAAGGCAGTTTTAGATGGCACTATTTCACTCTTTTTTGCATCCACCTTAGGTATTGGCGTACTTTTCTCAATCATTCCCCTGTTCATCTTGCAGGGAGCAATCGCACTCGTTGCTTTTGCTGTCGGAGACGTCATTCCTCTGGTGGCCATCACAGGGGTGGAAGCAGTAGGTGGCGTACTTATCTTAGCGATTGGACTTAATCTCGCAACAGGGCTAAAATTGCGTGTAGGGAACATGATTCCAGCAGTCTTTGTTGCCCTTGCAGTAGTGTGGATAATGGCAGAAGTATTGCCCTTCTAAATCTGTCCTTCTAAAACTTGAAGGAGAAAAGGATAGGGGGAGTGTTTCATGCTCGATAAAATCAAATCACTCCTCTGGCGAAAGCCATCATCTGAATATGCGCGCGACACAGCAAATGCTAGCAACAGCGAAGCAAAAAAACGCCTGATTGATGGTGCGAGGTCTTCACATAGCGACCTTTTCATTCGATATAACGTTGCTGCCTATGATGGGCATGACGACGAAGCTGTCGCCATCATGCGCGAACGCTACGGAGAAAACACCGTTGCAAGCTCTAAAAAACTGTCCCTTGCGAGGCAACTCGCCCAAGCCTTCATCAATCCCTTCACTATTGTACTTTTCGTCCTTGCAGTCATTTCCTTCTTCACTGATTATCTTCTCGCAACTGCCTCTGACAGAGACTTAACCGCTGTTATCATCATTGCCACCATGGTCACCATCAGTGGCGTTTTGCGTTTCGTGCAAGAAGCACGTAGCAATAAAGCAGCAGAAGCCTTGGCGCAGATGGTCGAGACGACTATTGACTGCGTTAGAAATTCGCAGGACAGCGAAGTTCCCACAGGCGAAATCGTTGTAGGTGACATCGTAAAACTTGCGGCAGGCGACATTGTTCCAGGCGATATGCGTGTTTTGCAGGCAAAAGACCTCTTTATCAGCGAGTCATCACTTACCGGCGAATCTGAACCTGTTGAGAAGTTCAGCGAACCATACCAGGAAGACCACCAGAATCAGCAAGACAGCCAAAACAGCAGCAACAATCCTCTTGACAGCAATAACCTCGTCTTCATGGGCTCAAATGTTGTCTCAGGTTCTGCAACTGCCCTTGTGCTTACGGTGGGCAAAGATACCTACTTTGGGCAAATAGCTGCGTCTGTCACGGGAAAATCAATCCAGACCTCTTTTGAAAAAGGCGTCAATTCAGTTTCGTGGATACTAATTCGCTTCATGCTAATAATGGTGCCCGTTGTGCTGGTGTTGACAGGCTTTACAAAGGGAGACTGGACCGGCGCAGTCCTCTTTGCACTTTCTGTAGCAGTAGGCATGACACCAGAAATGTTGCCGATGATTGTGTCGGCAAATCTGGCAAAGGGTGCTGTTGCCATGTCAAAGCAGCGCGTTATTGTAAAAAGCCTTAACTCGATTCAAAACTTTGGCAGCATGAATGTCCTCTGCACTGACAAAACAGGAACACTGACCGAAGACCGCATTATTCTAGAGTACTCCCTTAATGTGCAGGGCGAAGATGATGAGCGCGTCCTGCGCCACGGATTTCTCAATAGCTATTTCCAGACAGGTTTTCGCAATCTGCTTGACCGTGCGATTGTCAGGCACGCTGACGAATCCAACATGGACGACTTGCGCACGCGCTATCAAAAAGTTGATGAAATTCCCTTTGACTTCGTGCGACGTCGCATGAGTGTTGTCGTAGAAGATGACACCGGCAAGCGTCAAATGATTACCAAGGGTGCTATTGAAGAAATGCTCCTCGTATCAAAGTACGTTGAACATCAGGGTGCCATCTTGCCGCTTACCCCTGAACTCGCACAGAAAATAACAGATCAGGTCAATAAATATAATGCGCAAGGCATGAGAGTGCTGGGCATCTCTCAAAGAAATGATGACTTACCTGCGGTAGGAGAGTTCTGCACAGGCACAGAATCGGATATGGTGCTAATAGGCTATCTGGCCTTCCTTGACCCGCCAAAAGAAAGTGCCCATGTTGCTATTTCAGCACTGCGTGAATATGGCGTCAAAGTAAAGATTTTGACGGGAGACAATGACGCAGTTACACGCAAGGTCTGCAAAGACGTTGGAGTAAAGGTTAACGGTATGCTCTTAGGTGCCGATGTCGAGCAAATGGATGACCAGCAGCTTGATGCAATGGTTGCAGATGTTGACGTATTTGCGAAATTGTCACCTCAGCAAAAGGCACGCATAGTGCAGTCTTTGCGCCGGTGCGGCAATACGGTTGGCTTCTTGGGAGACGGTATTAACGACGCGTCCGCCATGAAGGAATCAGATGTTGGAATCTCAGTTGATACTGCCGTTGACATCGCAAAAGAAAGTGCCAATATTATCTTGCTAGAAAAAGACCTAACGGTACTTGAAAAAGGCGTCATTGAAGGTCGCAAAGTTTACGGCAATACCATCAAGTACATCAAGATAACGGTCAGCTCAAACTTTGGCAATATGTTTAGTGTGATGGCAGCAGCTGCTTTCTTGCCATTCTTGCCTATGTTGCCCTTGCAGCTACTGGTACTGAACCTCATCTATGACATTTCTTGTACAGCAATGCCCTGGGATAACGTTGACGAAGAATTCCTGAAAAAGCCTCGTGGCTGGGACGCAAGTTCTGTGCAACGTTTTATGGTGTGGTTAGGACCTACAAGCTCAATCTTTGATATCTTGACTTTCATTGTGTTGTTCTTTGGTTTTGGACCTGCCATGTTTGGAGGCTCGTTCTTCTCGCTCGATACTTCTGCACAAATAGGCTTTATTGCACTATTTCATGCTGCGTGGTTCGTGTCATCGCTGTGGACACAGACCTTGGTCATTCATGCCTTGCGCACACCTAAAATACCCTTCATTCAGTCTCGTGCGTCACGACCAGTTATCGTCATGACGGCATTAGGTGTTATTGCTGGTACTGTCTTGCCCTTTACATCACTGGGTCAGCACATAGGCTTTACCGCGCTGCCTCCAAGCTTCTTCGCCTACCTTATCGCGATGAGCATTATGTATTTCTGCTTAGTAACGGTAGTCAAAAAAGCTTTTGCACGCAAATATGGCGAACTCCTCTAGTTGTATACTAGATAAACTATGAATAATGCAGCTATCGGTATATTTGACTCTGGTTTGGGCGGACTCACCGTTGCAAAGGAAATTGCAGCTCGCCTGCCCGCCGAATCCTTGATTTATGTTGGTGACCAAGCCCGCTGTCCGTACGGACCACGCGATAGCTTCGAGGTGCAAACTTTCGTGGGTCAAATCGCAAGCTTTTTGCGCAAGCAGCCTGTAAAGGCGATTGTTATTGCCTGTAACACGGCGACAAGCTGCGCGCTCGATGTCGCAAAGCAGCAATTTGACGTACCCGTTGTTGGCGTCATCAACGCAGGTGCGCGCGTTGCTGCAAGAACTACGCAGTCGAAAACTCTTGCCGTGATTGGCACGAAGCACACTATTGAATCGCGCGCCCATGAAAAGGCAATCCGCGAAATCTGCGATGACATCACCGTTGTTGCAGGCGTTACTCAAGGACTGACCCATATTGTCGAACTGGGCTGCGATAAAAAGATTGCAGATTCGATTCAAAAGCGGGGGGAGTACTTCCATTTAATCGAAAGTTATTTGCGTCCCTTGCTGGAACACGAACCAGATACCTTGCTGCTGGGCTGCACTCACTATCCTGTGCTAACAGAAACCTTGCGTGCTGTGGTGGGGCCCAATATCAAAATAGTTTGCGCAGCCGATGAGGTTGCCCAGGAATTAAAGTACGAACTAGGGCTCAGAGACCATCTGGTCGATGGCATTGCGGCTGAAAAACAGCCCAGGCACACCTTTTACACCACCGGTAAAAATATTGACGACTTTGCCCAGAAAGGGTCACGTATTTTTGGTGCAGACTTAAAAGAAATAGGTACGGTAAGTCACTTAAGCTTAGAGGAGCTAACACTATGATAAAGCGTGCAAATAATAGAGACGTTACGGCGATTCGCCCCCTTGAAATCGAACGTGGCATCTTGAGCCATGCAGCAGGCTCGTGCATGATTAAGGCGGGTGGTACGCAGGTTTTGTGTGCGGCAAGCATTGAAGAAAATGTTCCTGGCTGGCTTGCGGGCAAAGGGCAGGGCTGGGTGACGGCAGAATATTCATTGCTGCCCGCATCTACGCACAGTAGAAACCGTCGTGAACGCAAAGGGGCAAAAGGGCGCACCTTAGAAATTGAGCGCCTGATAGGACGCTCTTTGCGCACGGTTGTTGACCTTGATGCATTGGGAGAGATTACCATCACTTTGGACTGCGACGTGATTCAAGCTGACGGCTCGACACGCTGCGTGGCCATTACGGGTGCTTATATAGCACTTGCTGATGCTTTGCAGCAGTGGCGTGATGCAGGCAAGCTAAAGGGTAATCCGCTTATCGGCCAGGTAGCTGCCGTGAGTGTTGGCATGGTGGACGGAGTAGTGCTGACAGACCTTGACTACAGTGAAGATTCTCGCGCAGAAGTAGACATGAATGTAGTCGGAGACGACAAAGAGCGCTTTATAGAGATTCAGGGTACAGGGGAGCAACTCGCCTTTACGCGCCACCAGTTAAACGGTCTACTTAATGTAGCTCAAGCAAGCTTAGAGGAGTTACTAACTTTGCAAAATGAGGCTCTCAAGTAGAGCAATTGGCAGTAAAAGTGAGTAGATGAGTGCATAGGTATCGTTTCGGAAGGTGAAGCGTAGTATACCTTACGTGAATCTTTCGAAGCGTTAGCTAGGTGCCATCTAATCACTTTTTCTTAGAGAAAGGTATGTCTTAATGGGCTTTATGACGCCTACTATAGTTGTTGCGACGGGAAATAAAAATAAACTTGCAGAGATTCAATCTGCCGCCCTTGCTGCAGGATTGGACTACAGCTTTCGAGCTATCACAGACTTGTTGCCAGGCTGGGATTCCCCTGTCGAAGATGGCGATACCTTCGAGGCAAATGCAACTATAAAAGCAAATGCTGGATTTGCAGCACTAGGCCTACCAACTCTCGCTGACGATTCAGGGCTGGCAGTTGACGCGTTAAATGGCGCACCAGGAGTACACTCATCGTCTTACGGGGGAGTAGAAGGTGATGACGAGCGCAATAATGCAAAGTTGCTTGCAGAAATGGAAGACGCAGCGCAAGGCGTACGCAGCGCACGCTTTCTCTCGACTTTAGTACTAGTTGGCCTGGACACTTTGTTACCCAGTGCGCCCCACCGGCTTGTCGCAATAGGCGCATGCGAAGGAACAATTGCTCTTGAGCCAGCGGGGGATAGAGGCTTTGGCTACGACCCTCTCTTTTTGCCCACAGCAACCCCTGGTCGCACTATGGCACAATTAGACATGCAAGAAAAGAATGCCATTAGCCACAGAGGCTACGCCCTAGAAGAACTAATGAATCGACTCCGCAAGCTATAGCTGAAGACTTTTAATTGTGATAAAATAAGCACATAAAAGGCAACCTGATGCTTTTGGTCGCAGACGGTTCGCCCCTAATAAATTAGAAAGAGAATCGCTACGGCTTTAGCTGTGGCGATTCTGCTGTTTTCGGTCAACGATGACCTTTATCAGCTTGATGGCTTCTCGCACTACTGTTAACACAAGTGCTATAACAATTAATGCTTCTGCCATAAGTCTCACCTCATCTCTGGGGCGAGTCTAGAACCGCCTGCTGCATCAGGCTGCCAAAGAAATAGTAACAACTGACCCTTAAACGGAACTTAAAGAAAGATTAAAGCAGGATTAAAGCGGGGCAAAATGGGGGAGTCTGACCAGTGTGTCAGGAGAACAAAGTGTGTCAGGAGAACCGTCCCCTGACCTAATAGCTGTGGCGATTCCAGCAACCCCTGGTCGCACTATGGCACAGCTAGACATGCAAGAAAAGAATGCCATTAGCCACAGAGGCTACGCCCTAGAAGAACTAATGAATCGACTCCGCAAGCTATAGCTGAAGACTTTTAATTGTGATAGAATAAACACATAAATGGCAGCCTGCTGTTAGGACGCAGACGGTTCGCCCCAATGAATTTTGGTTTTGAATCGCTACGCTAGTCGTGGCGATTCTGCTGTTTTCGGCCAACAATGACCTTTATCAGCTTGATGGCTTCCCGCACCACTGTCAGCACAAGTGCTATAACAATTAATGCTTCTGCCATAGACATCACCTCGTCTCCGGGGCTAGTCTGGAATCGCCTGCCACAGCAGACTGCCAAAGAAATAGTAACAGCTAGCTATTAAATGGAACTTAAAGGAAGATTAAAGCAGGATTAAAGCGAGGCCTAGATGGAGGAGGCTGACCAGTGTGTCAAGAGAACCTATTGGACAATAAAGCCCTACCTTTGCTCAGATTAGTATACTGAAAAAAGGTGGGGCTTCTTATCTGTAGCGTTTCTGACCCTAGCAGAACCAGACCTTCTGTGTCTTTGGGACGA
>Ga0123355_10000021_pt1 | contig 153421 bp, 149 predicted proteins | sample TergutEmb28metaG_3_FD_89872 | JGI IMG/M metagenome (GOLD analysis project Ga0123355, IMG submission 89872) | Embiratermes neotenicus P1 segment gut microbial communities from Petit-Saut dam, French Guiana - Emb289 P1 | ecosystem: Host-associated > Arthropoda: Insects > Digestive system > Gut ...
CTGTTTGTTTTTGCAGCTTTTCGCTACCTTTTTTAACGGGTTTAATTCTTTATCACTGTTCAATTTTCAAAGATCTGCTTTCCTCTCCTGCTTCTCGGCAGGATCTTCATATTATCATATCTTATTGCCTTTTGCAACTGCTTTCTTCTAACTTTTTCAACCATTTTGTTGCTTCTTACTTCTTTTTCTTTGCCTTTTGATATCTTTTTTGGTGCTGTCTATACAAACGACAATAGTTATATTATCATCTCTTTTTCTTCTTGTCAACAGATTTTTGGACATATTTCTATTAAATAATGTTGCAATTTTTTTACCTTTTTCATTTCAATGAGAATCTCTTATATAAGTATTTCATAAAATCAAAAATTATAGGATCCAAATTGGCACTTGGATCCTATAGCTTTATTTATCTTCTTTCTTTACTTTTTCAATTACTATGGCACAATCCGGACAGATAAGCTCGCACATTTTACATGCTATGCATGGTTTACCATGCCCAGGTTCTACAACTGGTGCTCCAAAAACACCTAGTTCTGTGGCCCAGCCTATGGTATCAACAGGACATTTTTCTATACAAAGGCCACATCCTTTACACAATCCGGGAAACAAATGAAAAATTCCTTTACCATTTTCTTTAACGATTGCTTTAAATTGAACAGACATTTTTATCCCTCCTAGACTAGGTCTTTAACCAGATCAACACCCCGCTCAAGGGCTCTGAAATTTAACTCTCTTAGCTTAGGGTCTTGTTCAAACTTGTATCCTAATCTTTTTTCTAAGGCAGCTTTAGCTTGTTCAACTGTCACAATGCCAGTCATCCCTATCACTGCACCCATTATTATTACATTAAATACTCTCGGATGGAATTCTTCCTTAGCTACACTAGTAGCTGGTATCCCAATAACTTGCTTGGCATTTGTAGGCAAGTCATTCTCAACACCTTCAATAGCTGCATCATATACAAAAAGAGTATCCGCATTAACATATTTCTTTGATCTGCAAACTGCTCTACCACTTAATGCTATAATTATATCGGCAAATTTAAACTTTGGAGAACCAATAACTCCTTCTGATATTTGTACATATGCAACAGAAACTCCCCCTCTTTGTTCAACACCAAAGTTAGGTATATAAAGGGCTTCCATACCTTCTTCATAAGCTGCTTCTACCAATATATTAGCAACGGATTGTACACCTTGGCCACCTTCACCCGCCAGAACAATCTTAGCACTTTTTGCCATGATCAGCCCTCCTTCTTGCTTTCGCCTGGAACTTTTAGTTCTCCAACCTTGAAGTATTTCGCCATATCTTCTTCGAGAAACTTCCATGATTGCTCTGCATTAGTCCTCCAGTTGGTTGGACATAAAGCAAGGACTTCAACAAAGGAGAAACCTTTGCCTTCCTTTACATTTTCAAAGGCTTTTTTTATGAATTTTTTCATTTGCCTGGGATTGGCCACTGTTGCTCGGGCTACATAGGCACCTTCTTGGGAAATTGCCGCAACCATTTCCGGGCCTTGAAAAGGAGGCCCTGTGCTTTCCACATCTCTTCCATATGGGCTGGTTTCTGTTTTTTGTCCGGGTAATGTCGTAGGTGACATCTGTCCACCAGTCATTCCGTATTGCGTATTGTTAGCTAATATTACTAATACTTTATCGTTTCTAGCCGCCGAGTTAACCAAATGCTGAGATCCTATCGCATATCCACCACCATCACCCATGTATGCAATACCAATGGCCTCTTCGTCAGCTCTGGTAATACCCACTATTACTGGCGTAGTTCGGCCATGATGTGTTTGAATCGTGTCCAAGTTAAAGAAATCCCACGCCAATAAAGAACAACCGATATCACAACCAAATATTGCTTTATCTGCAACTTCAAGCTCATCTATAACTTCTCCAAGAGCTTTTAAAATTAGTGGATGACCACAGCCTGGGCAAAATTTATGAGGCTTTGTCTCTAAGCACCAGCTTTTAGGCATTTGAGGTTGAATAGACATTTTATTTCCTCCTCTTGTATATAAAATTGATTACAACAGTTTTTTAGTTTCACTAACAACTTCTTCTACAGTAATTCCCTCTCCCGGCCTAAAGTATGGGGTAATAGGAGTACTAACACCATAGATAGCCTCTTTAACTAGTTTATCAAATTGTCCATATGCTGATTCAACAACCAATATGTTTTTAGCTTGACTTGCATATTTTTTAAGTTCTTCATGGGGAAAAGGTCTTAATGTAATGGGTCTAAAATGCCCCACTTTTAAACCTTCTTCTCTTAATTGTTTTACTGCTCCTTGGGCTGCCCGTGATACAATACCATGAGCAAGAATTAATACATCCGCATCATCACAATCAAAGGTAGCATATTCTACAACCTCCGGAGCCATTTTATTGTAGTTGTCAACTAAATCCATCACTACTTCATATAACTCATCTTCCATATTGTATGTATTTCTTAAATGAACCGGCTTTCTATCCACACCCGGCACACCTGGTGTACGCACTATTGGCTCTGGATCTATCATTTCTATTCCCCTAGCTTCGGGGTCATACATCACTAATGATTCTCGCATTTTTGATTGGTATCCGTCACCAAGAACAAAGGTTGGCATACGGTATTTCCAAGCAACATTAAATGCCTTAACAGTATAGTCATAGAGCTCCTGGTGGCTTTCTGTTGAATAAACAATTCTGAGCCCTTCACCATTGCCACCAAAACAGGTCATTGTAGTCTCCTGCTGAGAATATATAACAGTAGCAGTTGATGGTCCACCTCTCTGACAAATAATGAATACAGCCGGAACTCTCATCATTTCTGCCATAGATATTGGCTCTTGCATTAAAGTATTGCCTGGTCCAGCTGTTGCAGTAAATGCCTTTTTTCCACTAAAAACTCCGCCTAAACAAGTGAAGCCTGCAGAAATTTCATCTTCAGTCTGTAAAAATTTCTTACCATGTTTCGGGGCAATTCTTGTCCAATAATGCATGATTTCATTTTGAGGCGTAATTGGATATCCATACATGATTTCTGCCCCTGCTACAAGTGCTGCCCATGCAACTGCTTCATTCCCCGTAGCAAATACTTTTTTCTCACCTTCTATCGGTTTTGTGGTCATTGTTTTAAGCACCTCCTAGGTGTTATGGTAGTTAACTTGATATTATATATGATAAATCCTAATTACCAAAAGGCTTCTGTCATAAACCTTTCAATATAAAAAACTTGATTACCAACACAGTCTACATCGCCTAATATTGGCTGGTATTTTTTTTCCGCTGAGGTAAAAGCAACTGGTATGTTAAGAATATGAGATGCTTCATAAACCATTTTAGCTCCATTTTGAATAACATCTACATCAGTATCACTGCCTAAATGAGTGTTATTTACAATACCATTTACCTGACCAAGGGTTCGTACATAATCAACAATATCTTTGACAGTGCTTGTCATTGGGCGTGATGCATTTACTACAGCATAAATTTTGAGATGTGGATTATATTCAGCACCATGTATAAGATTTAATGTTTTTGCACCTTCAACACCATACCCTATGTCTAATATTAAATCCCCGGGCCTTTTTAATACCCATCTTAATTCAGGCATTATTATGTTACCCGCTTCACCTAGTCCTATGGTTTTATGGCTTTCCCAAGCTAGAACCTTTATGCCCATATTTTCTAATTTCTTTTTGATAGGACGTAATGTATAAAAGGGTTCTACTAAATCCAAATCAACAAGGGTAACCTCTCTTTTCTGCTTCATTAGCCATAATGCCCTGTTTATTGCATTTTCACTTTTTCCACTTGCATATTCACCTATGTATGCCTCCACGATTGGATTCTCCAAGGTTTTATCACCTCAAGATTGTACTAGTTTATATCAAAAGTTATATTTGTCAGTCTAAAAACATGAAGCATTTTTAAATACGAAATAATAATATTATTAGCATAGCATTATCTTTAAATACTTAATTAAGGTCCTAAAGATATTTAGTCAGAATTTTTGAAAAAACAGCCCCCCGCTTTTAGCAAGAGACTGAAGGTTTAGCTGTTTTGAGACATTTAACGACCCTCAAACTAAACTTCTTTAGAGGGAACTAATATTATAATAGTATTTGTTGTTTTTTTTTATGCCTGCCAATTTTTTAGAACATCTTACTTGCAGTATAATGTATACAAGCTCGTGTGTCAATATATTATATTCTACAGCTAAAAAATTTTATCCACTCACTGAAAAAAAATAAAATATCCGCTAAAATGCTGATATTTTAAATATTAACTCTAAAGTTATTGTCTATTAACTTTTTATAATATATCAACTAGCTCCATAGATGAAGTTTTAATCTCCTTGCTACAATGAAAATTCACTCATACAATGAATTGTAGTGCAATCATCAAGCCTATACCAGGTAATCCAAGTGTCCCTGCCATGAGTATTGTCACTATATTGGCAGGAATATATAAACCCCAAAAAACACCGACATAATTAAATGCCCATATTAATATCATTCCAAATGCAAGGGAATAACCAGCCTTGAACACCAGCTTTGCCGGACTGATAGCAAGTTTATTTAAAATAACTCCTACTACTATGACTAAACCTATGGCAAATACAATTTGCATAAATTCTATATCCATAACCCTACCCCCTAGTGACCTTTTTATAAACTAATATGTTTGTTGACAAGTTTTATGCCAATTCTTTGAACTTGCCAAAACATTTTCTGCATATGCATACTAGCAGCAAGGTAACATGGAGGTAAATGGGTATGGTTAAATTTTTTAATCTTCGTGACCATTTGGGTATTTAAACATTTTTCCTTCCCAATTTCGTATTAAAACATGCTCTTCATCATGAGATATTAAATACTGGGGCAAGATAGGTGTTTTTCCATGCCCATCAGGTGCATTAATAATATACGTAGGAATAGCCATTCCCGAAGTATACCCTCTGAGCTGCTCCATGATTTCCAGACCATCTTCAATCCTAGTTACAAAATGGCTGGTCCCTTTAACTGACTTGGCATGAAATATATAATAGGGTCTAATATGAATCTTTAGTAATTCATGGTTAAGCTTTTTCATTACATTAGGGTCATTGTTTATATTCTTTAACAAAACTGCTTGATTACCCAATGCAATCCCGGCCTTAACTAACATTTTTGTAGCCTTTAATGCATCTGGTGTAATTTCTCTTGGATGATTAAAATGTGTATTTATATATAATGGATGATATTTTTCAAGCATATCACATAATTCCTGAGTAACCCTTTGTGGGAGTGTAACCAGGGTTCTACTTCCAAGACGAATTATTTCTACTGATGGTATACTTCTAATTTCTGATAAAACCCATTCCAACTTATCATCCGATAAGGTTAGGGGATCTCCTCCTGTAATAAGAACATCTCTTATTTCCGGATTATTGCGAATATAATTGATAGCCTCTTCTATATCTTTTTTGACAGCAGGTTCATCTATTTCCCCTATGTTCCTTCTCCTTTGACAATGTCTGCAAAACATTGCACATTGGTTTGTGACATTAATTATCAAACGATCTGGATATCTTCTGGTAATTCGTGGTGCAGGAGATGTATATTCTTCTGCCATGGGATCTTCTTTACCATAAAGATCATCTATTTCATCTGCACTTGGTATTGCCTGCATCCATACAGGACATGAAGGGTCACTTGGGTCCAAGATGCTAAGATAATATGGTGAAATTGACCACCTGCATTCCTTTTCTATCTTTTCTATTGCCTGTTTTTGCTCATTGCTTATATCTACAAGCTTTTCAAGGGTTTCAATATCCTCAATCCTATGTTTCATTTGCCAATGCCAATCATCCCATTGCTCTTCTGTAGCATTAAAGTATTCTAGTATCCTTGATTTTAATTTTTGATGCTCTTCCTGTAAGTCAAACCCGGTATAAATTTGGTCCTTTACATTCAAATACGAACTTATCCTACTTTGAAGCTCTTCTGCTCTCTGCAGAGCATGTTCCCTCTTGTCCCTATCTTTCATGTTAGCAATCACCTCCAATTTAACCTTTCCTCTACTGGATTTTTGCTACATATCTTTTTATAAATATATAGCAGTCAAGACTTCGCCGATTCATTCTAGTACCATAGAGTGAAAGAATAAGCCTTACGGTATAAAAATCTCACCGTGGGCTTATTCTATATCATGTCATGCTCCTACGTCCTTCAAATGCCCTCGCAAGGGTAAGTTCATCTGTATATTCCAGATCTCCGCCTACTGGTATTCCGTGAGCTATTCTTGTAACTTTTATTCCAAAAGGGTGTATTAGGCGAGCTATATACATAGCTGTAGCCTCCCCTTCAACAGTTGGGTTGATAGCCATGACTATTTCTTTAACATGGCCATCTCCTAACCTTTGTAATAACTCCTTTATTTTCAACTTTTCCGGGCCAACATTATCCATAGGCGAGATAACCCCATGCAATACATGGTATAAACCCTTATATTCTCTGGTTCTTTGCAGGGCAACAACATCTCTTGGATCTTCAACTACACAAATAATCTCTTTATCTCTATTATCAGCTATACAAATAGCACATGGATCAATATCTGTTAAGTTGCAGCACCTGGAACACAATTTAATAAAAGTTTTGGCCTCATTAATTGCCTCTGTTAAGTTTTGAATTTCTTTATCATTGTACTTCAATATATGAAAAGCCAATCTTTGTGCTGTTTTGGGTCCAATCCCCGGCAGTTTATTTAGTTCTTTAATGAGCTTTGCTACTGGCTTTGCAAATTCAAACAAGTTCTCAACTCCTAAAATAATCCTGGAATATTAAGACCACCTGTTATTTTTTTCATCTCTTCTTGCATCATTTCCTGGGTTTTTTGAATAGCTTCATTAACTGCAGCTAATATGATATCTTGAAGCATTTCTACATCTTCCGGATCAACCACATCTGGAGAAATTTCTATGGACAGTATTTGCTGTTTACCATTTGCAACAACTTTTACTGCACCTCCACCAGCAGTTACCTCAATTGTCCTTTGTTCGATTTCCGCCTGTGTTTTTTGCATTTGCTCCTGCATTTTTTGAACTTGCTTCATCATTTTACCCATATTTGCCATTCCCATTGTATAAAATCCTCCTTAAGTTTTTAATTTTTTACATCTATAACATTACCACCAAAGATTTTGATGGCTGCTTCCACTAAATCTCCTTTTTTAGCATCATCTTTATCTTCTTCTTCACCAGAACACATGATACACTTTATTTTTGCCCGTTCTTTGAATAAATAGGCAAAAGCATCTTCAATAATCTGTTTGTTTTCTGCTTGTTCCAGCCTTTCTTTATGGAAAACATGGCTGGGGCTAAACTGGATAGTAAGATATCCACCTTCATATTTTATAGGCGTACCTTCTACCAAAAAAGCATGAGTAGTAACTTTATTCTTTTTAACTATTTCCAATATTTTATTCCATGATTCTTTTATCATATCTAACGATAGTTCACTTGCATTTACACTTGCATTTACACTTGTATTTGTATTTATATTTGTATTTATTTCCTCTTTGGGTTTAGGTTCCTTCCGCAGATGTTCCTTAGATATACTTACCTTTTCGACAACTGACGACTGGCATCCAACCTCTGCACTAAGTCTTTTTATTTCATCTTCTAAAATGCTGATTCTTTCTATAATAGTATTATTCATGGAAGAGTCCATGGATGTTTCTTCTCGAAAGATATATTTAAAGAAAGCCATTTCCATAAGAAGCTTGGGATTGTTGCTCCATTTCATTTCTGCTTCTGCTTTATTGATACATGTAATTATATAGTCCAATTCGCCCATGCTAATCTGGTTATGTTTTATAAAGAATTCTTTTTTATCATCTATAGTATCAGCCAGGAGATTCTCTCCACAGGATTTATAAATTACCAAGTCTCTAAAATAATCCAAAAGTTGATTGGCCAGTTGTTTAATATCTTTACCTTCATCTACTATCATATTCAACTTACTTATTAATTGTTTAATATCTTTGGAAACTAATAAATCCGCTACTTCTGCAACATAGTTAATTGCAACAATACCTAAAGTTTCATTTATTTGTTCCAGGGTAAGTTTTTGTTCACTATAAGAGAGGCATTGATCCATTAAACTCAAGGCATCTCTCATGCCTCCTTGAGCCAGACGTGCAATAATAAGCAAGCCTTCTTTATCATAATCAATACCACTTTTTTCACATATTTCTTCTAAATGCTTAACAATCACTCCGGATTCAAGTCTCCGAAAATCAAAGCGTTGACACCTTGATAGGATTGTAGCCGGTACCTTATGGGGTTCTGTTGTGGCAAAAATAAAAATAACATAACCTGGCGGTTCTTCCAAGGTTTTTAACAAAGCATTAAAGGCTTCAGTAGTTAGCATGTGTACTTCATCTATGATATAAACCTTATATTTACTTAGAGCAGGTGCTAAATTGATCTTTTCTCTTAAGTCTCTAATTTCATCTATTCCTCTATTTGATGCTCCGTCTATTTCAAGAACATCAAGAGAATTCCCAAGGTTAACAGCATTACAGGAAACACATTCGTTACATGGCTCACCATTTTTAGGACTTAAGCAATTAACAGCCTTAGCAATAATTTTTGCTGTAGTAGTTTTGCCAGTGCCTCTTGGACCACAAAGTAAGTAAGCATGTGAAAGTTTATTTGCTAATAATGCATTCTGCAGAGTCTTGCTAATATGATTCTGACCAACCAGTTCGTTAAAATCTTGTGGTCTCCATTTTCTATAAAGTGCAACATAACTCATTATACCACCGTCCTTAACAGTAGTCGGTCATCGGAAATAAACCCACCTAGATAAATTCCCTGGTAATAATTATACCAGAACAGCACAAAAATTGCAGTTTTTATGATGGCTTATAGTCAAAAATTAATCTTTAATTACAGATTAACATTGTAGTTTAAACAAAAATCTTAGGTCTTAAGACCTAAGATTTTTTTAAAAAATATAAAACTTAAGACCGTGCACCTATCTTCGAATATTGCTCTCCCAAGCGGCAACCTCACAGTTAGCTACTACCAGGCTACCCTACGGCACACGAAAGTGATCACTTACCGCTGCTTCCTTCCGGATCTGACGGGGTTCATGAGTTTCCGTTGCGCAGGACCTAATGATCAACACCACTTTTGAGGCTCAGTCCTCGACAGAACAAACCCTAGGATTAGGCATCAGCCCTACTATAGCGGATTGTAGGTACAGGGCACCGCTACCTCCCCGCCTAGCACGGTCAAAACTCACAATTTTCAAATGGCGGAGAGGGTGGGATTTGAACCCACGGTACCCGTTAAGGTACACCCGCTTTCCAGGCGAGCGCCTTCAGCCACTCAGCCACCTCTCCACTAGAGTAACTTATTATTTATAATTATTTCCGAAAAACAATTAGTAAATAAGTTACCTAAAGATATTATCACCTTGAACATCCTTTGTCAAGATAACCACCCGCCTGGATCAACTATAAAAATTATCTTTATTGATATTAATTAGCTTCTTGTTTAATTCTTTCAATCAAGTCAGCATCAACCCAGCCTAAGTCTATAAAATACTCATGTACCGTAATTGCTGCATCACGCCATGGACCTAGATTTGGGTGTGTAATTTGTATCTGTCCTTCTAATTCTTCAAGTATCCATGCTTCCATATCAATAACCGCTTGCCTTTGAATATCTCTTGCCTCTATAGCAGCTTGTTGGAAGATAGCCTGATCTGCAGGACTTAAACTATTCCATAATGACAAATTCATTACCAATGGTGACGGAGCATAGAAGTGATTTGTTATAGAAAGATAGTCTTGTACTTCATATAATCTGGCAGTATAGATAGGCGTTAGTGGGTTTTCCTGTGCCTCAGCAACACCTTGCTGTAGTCCGATAAACAGTTCAGTAAATGCCATTGGAATCGTAATTGCACCAAATGTTTCAAAGGTTTTCAAGTGAACAGGATTTTCCATTGTTCTAAATATTATACCATTTAGATCTGCTGGTGTATTAACCGGCCTTACAGAGCTGGTCATATGTCTAAATCCATTCTCAAAATATGCTAAGCCTTTAAGTCTTACAGTTCTTTCTAGTTCTTCAAACATATCCTGACCTATTTCACCATCAAGCACTCTAAAGACATGCTCGTGGTTTTCAAACATGAATGGAAGATCAAGCTCCATAAATATCTGTGTAAAGTTCCCCATGGGAGCTGTATTCACAATTAAAAGGTCTAAGTCACCAGCTTGAGTTAATTCAACCATGGCAACTTCTCCACCCAGTACTCCACCGGGGTGTATGTCAATTCTAAATCTGCCATCTGTTCTTTCGTAAATTTTATCCCTAAACGCTTCTGCACCATCCTGGAATGGGTGACCTGGGTCAAAAACGTGCCCCATTCTCAATGCTCCTGATTCTCTATATTCACCATCTCCACCTTGACCTCCACCACAACCAATTAATAGTGCCACTGCAAATAAAGACACTACTAAAAGGACTAAAATCTTTACGCTTTTTCTGTTTTTCATAAATAACCCCTCCTTATTTTTAAAAACATTTACTAAATTAAATTTTTATAATAAGCCATATGCTTCAGCTTACCTTCTTTACATTCTAGTTCAACCATTTCTGCTCCAACTGCTAACAACCTGGCTTTAATGGCTTCTAAATCAGGAAGCACATTTTCTGCATATCCGACGAAATACTTTCTTTAAGCAAAAATTTTATATTAGATACTATTTTCTCCTCCTAAATGATTATTCTTGCTCAAAAAACAAAAAACTCGTCCCTGAGCAAGTATATACTTGCTCAGGGACGAGTAAATAATCTACTCGCGGTACCACCCTGATTGTAGCTTAATAAAAGCCACCACTTAATTATGAGGTCAAACAACCCCTGCCCTTCATAACGGTGGGCATCCGAATGCTCCTACTAAAACAATTGTTTCAGAGCATTAAGCTCAAGAGTGTATTTACATATCCATTAGCACCTGCTCACACCAACCACAGGCTCTCTGAAGGATGACATTAAGCCAACCATGCTAAGTGAGGATATCTTTCTCTCCGTCATAGCCTTACTTAAAGAAAATAATATCATAGCCTAGATATAGTGTCAAGCATATTTATCAATTTTTTGTTATTGATTTTTTATCGTTAGTTCTGCAACAAAAAACCAAAAAACAACCTTCTGTTTTTCAAATAAAAATTATCATACCAACATTACTATCATTCACAGTAAAAATTCCTTGGGGATGTGTTGTCAAGGACTGTTTTGGAAAACGGAAAAAGCCCAAACAAGTAGGGGGTTGGAAACCCCTATTTGTCGGGCTTTGCTGTTCAAAATCTATATACCCACGTAATTGGGATGGTTTGTCATCTGCGTTTAGAATGCTTATTTGGCGTTATGACATAATCTCATCATACATTCCGAATTTTTTGATTGCTTCAATATATTGACCTACACAGAAAAAGTTTTCTATATCCTTTTCATCTAAGCCTTGAAAGGCACATAGTTCATCCCATAACAAGTTAGATAGTTCAACACAATACCAGCCAGATGCAAGCTCAACGCCAACGAAAATATCACTGTCTCCACGAAGCTCATCGGGTTCGTCATAAAGCTTTTTCCCCTCGCCTATGTTCTCGACGATGAACGTAACTGCTTGTGGGTTCATACCTTCTGGGATTCTTTCTGCAAGATGCTCATTCAGCAACACATTTTTCGTTACAACTTGAGTTGCAGACTCATCGTGTAGTTCTTTCAGCGAGTATTTTGCCATCAAGTAGTTTACAATATCGGTGCCAGATTTTCGATTGGGGTGCAATTTGTCTTTATATGCTTGCCAAGTAGCTTTCCATTCCGCAATCATTTCGGAGGTTGGTTCTTGCCTTAGCATTTCATCACCGCCAAATATAAATACTACCGCCTACGTTAGCGGCATAAACGACCTGTAGAAAACATTTCTATAATGGTTATTTTATTCCTCAATTTCATACTTGCCTTTTATCCGTTTCTCAATATCATCTGCTGATGATAGAGTATCTACCAATTCCTCTGGCACAAAATCGGATAACTTGTATTCGCTTACGCCGATAGTGTTTTTGAACTAACGTCTCTTCTGTGGTGGTTTATGTTTTTTATTGCCATAGGAGTTTTCTCTCCTCTGTCCATATCCACGTTTATTATCCGTTCTTTTTTGGCGAAGAGGTGCTTCTTCCGTCAGCTTTACCGGAGTTGTATCTGTTTCTTTGGTTAAAAGCTTTAATGCTGCAGACAGCAAAGTTACAGAATCATTGGATTCAAGCAGATTTTCTGCCAGCTGCTTATATGGATGAAGGTTTCCTTCTTCAACAGCATGCATTAACTTTTCTATTGTAAATCTCTGCTGACCTTCCATTGCTTCACTTAATGTCGGTATGGGCTTGCGAGTCATTCTTCTATTGGTTACCTGTTCAATTAGCTTTAAATGACTTAATTCTCTCGGAGTTACAAAAGTCACTGCAAAGCCTGTCTTGCCGATACGCCCAGTACGCCCTATTCTATGTACATAGCTTTCAGGGTCCTGTGGAATATCAAAGTTATAAACATGAGTAACACCACTAATATCTAAACCTCTAGCTGCAACATCCGTGGCCACTAAAATATCAATAATACCTTCTTTGAAGTGACGTAAAACGCTATCGCGTCTAGCTTGTGTTAAATCTCCATGAATGCCTTCAGCAGAGTATCCACGTTTGTTTAGTGCCTCAAAAAGCTCATCTACACGCCTCTTAGTTCTACCAAATATTATTGCCAATTCAGGCGATTGTATATCTAAAAGTCTGCAAAGAACATCAAATTTTTGCTTCTCATGAAGCTCATAGTAATACTGCTCAATGCTTGGAACTGTTACTTCCTTTGTTTTTACCTTAATAAGCTTAGGATCTTTTAAAAACTGATTAGCTAAAATTTGTATCTGTTTAGGCATGGTAGCCGAAAAAAGTAATGTCTGTCGTTCCAAGGGTATCTCTTTAAGAATATTTTCAATATCCTCCAAAAAGCCCATATTTAGCATCTCATCTGCTTCATCTAAGACAACCATTTCTATCTGATCAAGTCTAACTGTCTTTCTGCGCATATGATCCATTAAACGCCCGGGAGTTCCAACTATAATTTGAGGCCTATTTTTAAGAGACCTTATCTGGCGATTGATATCCTGCCCACCATATATAGGCAGAGCACGAACACCTTTAAATTGCCCTATTTTGTTTAATTCTTCCGCAACTTGAACTGCCAACTCTCTAGTTGGACAGATTACTATACCCTGGGTTTTTCCATTATTCGCATTTATTTTTTCCACTAAAGGAATACCAAAGGCTGTTGTTTTTCCTGTACCTGTTTGAGCCTGGCCTATAATATCTTGTCCAGCTAAAGCCGCCGGAATAGCTTGTTCTTGTATTGGTGTAGTTTCTTCAAAACCCATATTTGTAGTTGCTTGAACTACTGGGTGGCTTAAACCCATTTCATAAAATGTTGGCATTTTTCTATCCCCTCTTAATTTTTATCTTTTATCTAAACAATAGCTATTTTTCATCATTATTAAAAGGCATTCCATATTTTAATGAAATGCCCTTTCCCTTATAATACCTTAAAACCGCAAATAATACAACTCTGCTCTTGATTTTGTTCAGATGCATCTACAAGATTTTAACGTTTTATCCTGGAAAGAAACGGTATAAGGCGATCAATAACAAATGCTGTTATAACCCCTGAAAGTGCTCCTATCAACAAAATAGCAGTAAGCATGACTTGGGCCAGGTATTCAGAATCATCCATTGAAGTATTAGTCACGTATATGTTATAAAATGCTGCAAAAAGAGCTATAAAAGATGGAATAAGTCTAAAAAATTTGTAGCTTTCAAAAAATCTACCCAAAAACCATGTGATAAAGGCAAAAAGCACAATAGTAGCCACTATTATAAGTGCAAGATTTGTCATAAGCTAATTCCTCCTGTTTTTATTGGTATGATACGCTTGTTAAACAACTAGATTTCATCTTCTTGATTTTGTGGCATAGATAACTCCAATCGCTTACTAAAGTGTTGGTAAACAAAGGAAATAGCCACAAGCACCGCTCCCAGGACAAAGTATGAGAGTATGCGAAAACCCTGGGTAAGGGTAGCAAGATCTATGAGAAAGAGCTTAGTCACAGAAAGTAAAGCAAGTGCAAGCCCAAATTGACGCAAAAGGGCATAACGTTTAATAAAACCAAGAACCGTCAATAGTAATGCCATAAGGACATATATTATACTGATCCAAAAGCTGGCAAAAGAAAGGTCATAGGTACGTATAAGATTTATCGTGAAAATTACAACAACGTAAGCAGATACCGCCAATGGAAGATACTGCACCCCAATAATACGCTTCATCACCGCTCTGTGAGTAAGGTTATAAACTGCATAGGCAGAAATGATAGAAGTAGCAATGAGAATAGCAGTAGCAATAAGGACAATACTTATAGGCTGTTCACTCATTGGAGCAATAATCGGCCTTGCAGAGAGATTTAGGAAAAGAATACCCAAAATACCGAAAACATTCAGGACAATAGCGATAATTTTCATACCTTCATCTAGCAAAAAAGAGATTCTAGACAGGATGATAGCTAAAAGCAAAGTCGCAACACCCATAAGAGCAGCAATGAGATATCCTAAATCAAAATTCGAAGCAGGAAAAACATTGTTAAGCGTATCACCTAAACGCGAGATAAGGAAAAGGACGTAGAACCATAAATTCACTGTCGTGCAGTATTTAAAGGCCTTCTGTAGGTTGCTATATATTTCCTTTTTATAGGTGAAAGCAGCCATAATAAGTATACTAGCCATAGTGATCGCCATATACTGCCAAAAGAAGAGGTTGTTAGATGATGACAACCAGCTAGAAACATCAAATAATAAGAACCATAATAAACAAAGGCCATTTATAACAAATCCTGAAAGCTGAAAGCTTCGCCGCTCTTGTATTATACCATATATGACCAAAGACGTACCTTGCACTAACCATCCTAATGTAATCCACATGTAATCAAGCTGGAATGGTACAAAGAGCACAGAGAAAGTGAGGCCTGTTATATAGAATAATGAAGATACTGCCTTTTCATCAGGAAATTTACTGGCAACAACATAACCGATAGCTAGATAGACTACAGCAAATAGAGCAGAAGCCAAACCTAAATAGTCACTCCATCCAGATGCTGCGATATTGAGAAACATTATCAAGCTTCCAAAAAATGTATTTATAGATAAAAGTACCACATCAGACTTTCTAAAATTGCTTTTCGTCATATATGTGCTGACAATAGGTATGGCTGTATAGATAAACATAGCAAAAGCTATAAAGATAATCTCAATGATACGCTCGGAAACCGGATGAATGCTACCAATCTGCAAGGAAATATAAGCTGTACCCAGGAGATTGAGAATAAGACCCACGAAACTGCCCACTGTCCATTTTCTACGAAAGGCTACAGAAAGTGCCAGTAAGTTCAATAACACAAAATACCCCATCATGGCAAAAAGAAGTGCACGCTCAGGGCCAATAGACAATATCGGCAAGTAGCCACCTATAAGAGCAATAGCCAGAAGAACCTCTGCATTATAACGGGTAGAAAGGAAAAATACCAAAACTGTTATAGCAATACAAATAATAAGAGCCATATACATACTGATTATCCCAAGACCAAAATAGCTTATAGCCAATGCTACGTAAAGTATTCCAGCTCCACCAGCCGTTATACCCAACGAAAATATATTGGGGGCTTTTCTATTAATGATTTCACCTGCTACAAGAAAAACTGCCCCTAGGGCAAAAAGAGACATTCCTCTCCAAAAATCGGACATTTGTAAATAAGCAAATTGACCTGCAGCTGTGGCACCTATAATAATGAGTATAATACCGACAATGTTAAGGACATTTAAACCGACAAGACGCTCCAGATTATTTTTCTTAGACAGCTTAACAATCTGCTCGTCATTTAAAGACTCATTTTTCAAACTCTCAAATTCTACTTTCTCCTCATCAATGAGAGAAGCACTTTCAGCCAATTGCTCTCTGGCTTCAGCGATTTTGATATGGGCTTCGGCTTTCAATTCAGCTATTTTTCCATAAATCTCGTTATCCATATCCACACGGTTTCTATCAAGAGCTTCTAAAACATGGCTAATTCGCTGCTTTATGCTATTTTCAATGACAGTAAGTCTATTCTGTCCTCCTGCAATATCGCTGGCAAAAAATATTTCAAGCTGCTTCTGGCTTTTTGTTATAAGCTGAAGCTTCTCGTTATAGTATTGTTCATATAAGGCAGCTTTTAAGCCAGCATTTTCTGCAGAAAGAATCCGCCGAGCTCTTTCTGCCTCTTCATAGCGGGCTGTCAACTTCTCATATTGTTCAAGATGTTTTTGATTTGTCACGAAAACATCACTTTCTTCAATACTTTTTATCTGATTAGAAAGCTCTGTCAGCATAACCTTCTGCTTTGCCAGCGCTTCTCTAATATTTTCACCCATATCATTTGCTCCCCCAGTAAATACATAATGACAATATATCACAGTAAATGAAATACTGTCAATTCAAGAGCAAATCTCTCGTTTGAGTAGATGTAGTTTGTCAAAGCACTCACAAAATTCTTCGTAATAAAATTCACTTATTTCCTGTGGTGTTTTATTTTCTTGTTTTGCTCTGATGGCAACTGGCGTACCATAGCAGTCACTATCCGAAACAAAATAAACGTATTCACCCTTTGCCCGATGGTAGTGAGCAATAACACTTGCCGGTAAAAGTCCCACAATGTGTCCATCATGCAAAGAGCCATTAGCAGTTCATATACATATCTTCTCTAGCAATCATTCTTAGACTTGTAATGGTTATATTTTAAATAAAGCCGCTTTTTGCACATATTAATGCAAAAAACGGCTTTATCTGTTTCAACATACACAAATCATATTAGTTGAACGAAGCAGTGCAACAAGCTTTAGTGTTTACACTACTGGAATTCCATTATCTTCAACTGATGACTTACAAAGGAACACTATCATGATAATAAGTCCGATAATGGGTAAAAATGCCCAAAAAATATTGGCCCAATGCTTGCCCGCATCACGAAAGCGACGAACCATCATTGCAAGTGCTGGTATCATAGCAGCAAGCGAATAGAGCAGATAAAAAATGCCTAGTATCTCCACAATTGAACTAAGTATGAGTAAAACCACCAAGGCGATTACATGGAACAGAAAAGCCATCCAATATCCTCTTACTGTTGTTCGATCCGAAAAATTAAAGAAATTTTTCCACATGTTTATGTATTCTGTCATTAAAAACACCCCCCTTTCCTTTTTATGATTTGATGAATATACAGGATAGATTAACATACTCAGTATAGCATATGCATAAAAAAATGTTAAGAACCTTTAGAGTATTTTGTCGAACTTTGTAATTCGGAGGACTGTATGAGATCATGCTTAAGAATCAAAAAGCCTGCAAACTCACAAGTTTACAAGCGTTGGGTTCTGGCGGAGAGGGTGGGATTCGAACCCACGTGGGCTTGCACCCTAACTGATTTCGAATCAGCCCCGTTATGACCACTTCGATACCTCTCCGTATATATGTCCGCTAATTTTCACTCGAAAATCGACCAAACATAGCAAATGCTTATTTATTTTCTTAGGCTTTTAAAAAAAGACTGCAAAATCTCCTTGCAATCTTCCTCTAATATTCCTGGTATAATTTCTACTCTATGATTAAATCTGGTATCTTCCAATAAATTTATTATGGTGCCAGCTGCCCCACCTTTGGGATCAAAAGCTCCAAAAACCAGCCTATTTATTCTTGAATTTAAAATAGCCCCTGCACACATTGGACAGGGTTCTAATGTAACATACAGGATACAGTCCTGTAATCGCCAATTTCCAAGTAATTTAGCACCTTTTCTAATAACCCTAAGTTCTGCATGAGCTGTGGGATCACTAGAATTTTCACGATAGTTAAAGTCCTTGGCTATTATATCACGCCCTTTAACTAAGACAGCTCCAATAGGGACCTCTCCTAGTTCAAGTGCTTTTTTTGCTTGCTCTAGAGCTTCTTGCATATAAAATTGATGATTCATAATTATCCACCACTTACCTTCAATCCTGCTGAATTACGAAAACTTGTTAAAATAGTGGCGCGCCCGGGAGGACTCGAACCTCCAACCTCTTGATTCGTAGTCAATTACTCTATCCGATTGAGCTACGGGCGCATGTTTTGTGGATTAAATGAAACTTCATTCAATTAAATAAGAGTAGTAAAATATGGCGGAGAGAGAGGGATTCGAACCCTCGATACGAATTTTGGTCCGTATAATCGCTTAGCAGGCGACCGCCTTCAGCCGACTCGGCCATCTCTCCACGTTTTATCATTATACAACAAACTAACTTAAAAATCAATTAGTGATACTAACTCTACTTGCCATAATGATATTATGGCGGAGGGGGTGGGATTCGAACCCACGGAACCCGCAAAGGTTCAACGGTTTTCAAGACCGCCTCCTTCAACCGCTCGGACACCCCTCCAGCTAATAATATTAATTTTTACAAGCAAAAACTATTATATATCAGTATTTTGAAAGTGTCAAGAATTATTCAAAGACTTACGATACACCACTCTATAGCATAATTTTAATATCAGATTTATTGCTGAAAGTCTTTTCTAATTTTCAATCTCTGATTAAAGTAGGTATTATCTTATCTAAAATACTTTTTAAATTTTTTCCAATTTTGCTGTTCCACCCATATAAGAACGCAGGACTTCTGGTATTATGACACTTTCATCTTCTTGCTGGTAGTTTTCCAGTATAGCAGATAAAGTTCTACCTACGGCTAAAGCAGACCCATTTAATGTATGAACATATTTCGGCTTGCCTTTTCCAGATTTATAGCGTATATTAGCTCTCCTTGCTTGAAAATCTTCAAAATTGCTACAGGATGAAATCTCCCTATAGCCATTAAAAGAAGGGAGCCACACCTCCAGGTCATATGTTTTTGCAGATGAAAATCCAATATCTCCTCCACATAAAGTAACAACTCTGTAAGGTAGCTCTAATAATTGCAAAACCTTTTCTGCATTACTAGCCAGCTTTTCAAGCTCCTCGTATGAATTTTCTTGTGTTGTAAATTTAACTAGTTCAACTTTGTTAAATTGATGCTGGCGTATTAATCCCCTAGTATCTCTTCCATGAGCACCGGCTTCTGCCCTAAAGCATGCACTATAGGCAGTATGGTATATTGGTAAATCTGCTTCATCCAGTATTTCTCCGGCATACATATTGGTCACCGGTACCTCAGCAGTAGGAATCAACCAATAGTCAGTATCAGCTATTTTAAACATATCATCTGCAAACTTGGGCAGCTGACCAGTCCCTGTCATGGATTGGCTATTTACCATAAAAGGCGGAAATAACTCTACGTAGCTATGTTCAGTAATGTGTAAATCAAGCATAAAGTTAATTAAAGCCCTTTCTAGTCTCGCCCCTCCACTTCTATAAAAAACAAAACGAGCTCCTGTAACTTTTGAACCTCTTTCAAATTCAATTATGTTAAGACCTTCCCCAATATCCCAGTGAGCTTTAGGTTCAAAATCAAACTTTTTTGGTGTACCCCAAGCCCTTTCTTGTCTATTGTCTTCATCATTTTTACCATTTGGAACAGTGTCATGGGGTAAATTTGGGATTAGCAGAAGAATATTTTCCAGCTTATCTTCTACTTCCTTTACTTGCTCATCTAAATCTTTAATTGACTGGGAAACCAATCTCATTTCCTCTATTAATTCATTTGCATTTTCTTTTTTCTTCTTAAGTTCAGCGATCTCTTCTGACACTGTGTTTCTTTTGTTTTTGAGATTCTCCACCTTGCCAAGAAGTTGCCTTCTTTCTTCCTCAAGCACTTTAAAATCTGACAGATCCATACTCGCTCCTCTTTTTTTCAAGCCAGCTTCAACTATGTTAATATTATCTCTTACAAATTTTAAATCTAACATATATAACTCCTCCTTTACTATATTTTAAAATAAAAAAGCCCTCATCCCCTGAATCAGGGGCGAGAGCTCTCGCGGTACCACCCTTATTAACCCTAATATAAAACTAAGGTCATCTCTAAAGTTATAACGGCTCTAACCGTAAGCTGGTTATAGATAAACTTTCCCAGTACCCTCCAAAGTGGATTTACCAAAATAATTTATTGGTTCGCACCAACCACCAACTCTCTGAAAAAAATTCTTTTGGTTACTATTCTTCATCTAAGGGTTTAATCAATATTAATTTATAAAATAGTACTATATTACAATGAAAATTTCAATATTATTATACCTTTACTCTTCTATCATATTCACAAAATATTGATGAACTCTCAAATCATCAGTAAGTTCAGGGTGAAAAGAACATCCCAGAAGATTGCCTTGTTTAACCATTACAATTTTATCATCGTGTTTTGAAAGTATTTGCACATCTGACCCAACTTTAGTTATATAAGGTGCTCTAATAAAAACACTAGTAAAAGGCTCATCTAACCCTTCAACGGTTAAGTCAATCTCAAAGCTATCTACTTGTCTACCGGAAGCATTTCTAACCACTTCTACATCCAGAAGACCTAACCTGGGCTGATTACTGCCTTTTATTTCCTTAGCCATGAGTATCACCCCGGCACAGGTGCCAAATAAAGGCATTCCTTCCTGTGTCCTTTTTATGATAACATCCATCAGACTCCATTCGTTTAGCAACTTACCAATAGTTGTACTTTCTCCACCTGGCATAACCAAAGCTGAACACTTATCTAGATCTTCTGGTTTTCTTACCTCTATCACATTAACGCCACACTTTACAAGTGATTGTCCATGCTCTCTAAAAGCACCTTGTAAAGCTAAGATTCCTACTGTTTTCATATAGTATTACCAGCCTCTTTCTTGCATTCTCTGGCTTTCTTCTATGTTTGCAATCTCAATTCCCGGCATTGCTTCCCCTAAATCTTTTGATATTTCAGCTAATATTTGGGGATCATTAAAATGGGTTGTAGCAGCAACTACAGCTTTTGCCATCTTAGCAGGCTCTTTAGATTTGAATATTCCTGATCCAACAAATATCCCATCACAGCCAAGCTGCATCATAAGTGCTGCGTCAGCAGGTGTTGCTATACCACCGGCTGCAAAGTTTACTACAGGAAGCTTTCCATTTTCAGCTACATATTGGACTAAATCGTAAGGTGCTTGAATATCCTTTGCAAAAGCATATAGCTCATCTTCTCTCATACTTGTTAAACGACGAATTTCAGACATCATCATCCTCATATGGCGTACTGCTTCTACAACATTACCCGTACCAGGCTCTCCTTTAGTCCTCATCATGGCAGCACCTTCATTAATTCTTCTAAGTGCCTCACCAAGATTTTTTGCACCACAAACAAAAGGAACTTTAAAAAGATTTTTATCTATATGATATTGCTCATCTGCTGGAGTTAAAACCTCTGACTCATCAATATAATCAGCACCAAGAGTTTCTAAAATCTGAGCTTCAACAAAGTGCCCTATTCTTGCTTTTGCCATTACAGGAATGCTCACAACTTCCATAATACTTGTTATAATAGTTGGGTCTGCCATACGGGCTACTCCACCCATTGCTCTAATGTCAGATGGAACTCTCTCTAGTGCCATAACTGCACATGCACCAGCTTCTTCTGCAATCTTTGCTTGCTCTGGAGTAGTTACATCCATAATAACTCCACCCTTTAACATCTCTGCTAAACCACTTTTAACCTTCCATGTACCCTTCTTTTCCATATAAAATTCCTCCTGTATATATTAAGTCATTGACAGAAAACTGCCTAAAAATTTTACCAGTATATTCTACTACATTTTTCAATCTAACTCAACATTGTCATCTTCTTCGCTAATATCAAGTTTTGCCAATGCACTTACTTTATCTTTTGCACTTATTTTCATAAGTTTTACCCCTTGAGTAACTCTACCCATTTGAGATATTCCCTCTATCTCAGTTCTAATAATGATTCCTTCTTTTGTTACTATCATAAGATCTTGCTGTTCTTGAACTACCCTTAATCCCACAAGATAGCCCGTTTTTCCAGTAATTTTTAGTGCTAGAATACCTTTTCCACCACGTGATTGAGTTCTATGCTCCTCTGAATTGGTTCTTTTCCCAAATCCATTTTCAGTTACACAAATAACATGACTTTCATTTTCAATAATATCCATGGAAACAACCCTATCTTCCAGAGAAAGTTCAATAGCTTTAACTCCTCTAGCAGTTCTACCCATTTTTCTTACTTCTTTTTCTGAAAAACGAATAGATTTACCATGCTTAGTACCTAATATAAGCTCTTCATTTCCATCTGTTAGTCGAACACCAATTAATTCATCACCTTCGTGCAAGGTAAGTGCAATTATACCATCCTTCCTGGAAGTATCATAGTCACTTAGTCCTGATTTTTTCACTGTACCCTTAGCTGTTATAGTTATCAAGTGTTTTCCTTCCGTAAATTCTTTAACTGGTATAACAGTGGTTAAACTTTCTCCACTTTCCAAGTATAAAAGATTAACTATGGAAGTCCCTCTAGCTTGTCTACTTGCTTCTGGTATCTCATGCACTTTCAAGCGATATACTTTACCTTTGTTCGTAAAAAACATCAGGTATTGATGAGTATCAGCTATAAATATATGTTCTACAAAGTCTTCATCCTTGGTAGACATACCGCTAATCCCACGCCCGCCTCTCTTTTGAGACTTGTATGTATCAGCATTTAATCTTTTAATATATCCTCTATGAGTAATAGTAAGGACTACTTCTTCCTGCTCAATTAAGTCTTCGATTTCTAAAACATCATCTTCTAAATTAATATGTGTCCTTCTCGGATTATTATATTGCTGTTTCACTTCTCTTAACTCATCTTTAACAATACCCATGATAAGTTTTTCGTCAGCCAATAATTTTAAATAATAATCAATTTTCTCCATTAACTCTTTATATTCATTCTCTAATTTTTCTCTTTCTAAAGCAGTTAAACGCTGTAGCCTCATATCTAAAATAGCTTGTGCCTGAATATCGGTTAAACTAAAACTGCTTATTAAGCCTGCTTTAGCTTCTTCTGTATTCCTTGACGAACGTATTAATTTTATAATAGCATCAAGATTTCTAAGAGCAATTCTCAATCCTTCAACAATATGAGCTCTTTCTTCTGCTTTTCTAAGATCATATTTAGTCCTTCTAACTATAACATCTTTCTGATGGCCAATGTAATGCTCTAAAACTTCCTTAAGATTAAGAACCTTTGGTGCACCATCAACAATAGCCAGCATAATAACTCCAAAACTCTCTTGTAGTTGTGTATGCTTATATAACTGGTTCAGTAACACATTTGGGTTTACATCTTTGCGCAGTTCTATTACAATACGCATTCCTTTTCTATCTGATTCATCTCTTAAGTCAGTAATGCCTTCTATTTTTTTGTCTCTTGCCAATTCAGCAATCTTTTCAATTAATCTGGCTTTATTTACTTGATATGGCAGTTCTGTTACGATGATTTTTGTTTTTCCATTATTTAGATTTTCAATCTCCGTCTTAGATCTAATTTTAATAGATCCTCGACCAGTCCTATACGCTTTTTTAATACCTTCTGTTCCTAATATTATACCCGCCGTTGGAAAGTCAGGCCCCTTAACTTTTTTTATAAGACCATCTATAGAAATTTCCGGATTGTCAATTAAATCAATAACCCCATCAATAACCTCTCCTAGGTTATGGGGCGGGATATTGGTAGCCATACCAACAGCTATTCCTGTCGACCCGTTAACAAGCAGATTAGGAATTTTCGATGGTAAAACTGTAGGCTCTTCTGTTGATTCATCATAGTTAGGAGCAAAGTCAACAGTTTCTTTATTAATGTCTTTTAATAATTCCATTGTAATTTTGGCCATTCTGGCTTCAGTATAACGCATTGCTGCTGCTGAATCCCCATCAACTGACCCAAAATTCCCATGTCCATCTACTAGTTGATATCTAAAAGAAAAATCCTGTGCCATTCTAACCATAGCATCATACACAGCCGAATCCCCATGCGGATGGTACTTAGCTAAAACATTACCAACAACATTAGCAGATTTTTTATGAGGTTTATCGGGAGTCATTCCCAATTCATACATTGTATAAAGTATTCTTCTATGAACTGGTTTTAGACCATCTCTTACATCAGGCAATGCCCTACCAACGATTACACTCATTGCATAATCTATGTATGATTTCTTCATCTCCTGCTCTATATTGACAGGAATAATTTTTCCTTCAAAAAGTCCGTCCATCTGATAACACCTCGATTTATACTAGTCTGTACCTTTGGCACAGCGACAAACTATATCTTGCCGATTTAAAAACACTTAATATTTTAAACGTGAAATAGCATTATATATCTAAATTTTTAACTTCCCTTGCATTATTTTCAATAAAATTACGTCTTGGTTCAACCTTGTCTCCCATTAAGATGGTAAATATTTCGTCAGCCTTTGCAGCATCATCTAAAGTAACTCTTAAAACAGTACGACTCTCAGGATTCATAGTTGTTTCCCATAATTGCTCTGGGTTCATTTCTCCAAGACCTTTATATCTTTGAATGCTAAAGTTTTTATCATTTGCTTTGGCAGCAATTTTTTCAAGCTCATTTTCTGAGTATAAATAAGTCTCTTTTTTCCCTTGCTTAAATTTAAATAAGGGTGGTTGAGCTATATAGACAAAACCTTCTTCTACAAGGTTTTTCATATATCTATAAAATAAGGTTAATAGAAGAGTCCTTATATGTGAACCATCAACATCGGCATCACACATGATAATAACTTTATGATACCTCAACTTATTAGTATCAAAATCTTCACCAACACCTGTACCAAGAGCTGTTATAATAGTTCTTATCTCATCACTATTTAAAATTTTATCCAATCTGGCTTTTTCAACATTTATAATTTTACCACGTAGAGGCAATATTGCTTGAAATCTTCTATCTCTGCCTTGTTTAGCAGAACCTCCGGCAGAATCCCCCTCAACAAGATAAATTTCTGATTCCTTTGGGTCCCTGCTTGAGCAGTCAGCAAGTTTTCCAGGAAGAGAGCTTATTTCCAAAGCACTTTTCCTTCTAGTTAATTCTCTAGCCTTTCTCGCAGCTTCTCTTGCCCTTTGTGCATTAATACATTTTTCAATTATTTTCTTGGCTACAGAAGGATTTTCTTCTAAAAAAGTTCCAATTTCTTCACCTACTAATGAATCCGCAATACCTCTTACCTCTGAGTTGCCAAGTTTTGTTTTAGTTTGTCCTTCAAATTGGGGCTCTCTTACTTTTACACTTAAAACTGCCGTTAAACCTTCTCTAATATCATCACCGGATAAATTATTATCTTTCTCCTTTAAAATATTATGCTTTCTAGAATAATCATTGATGACTCTAGTTAGGGCAGTTTTAAATCCCAATTCGTGGGTTCCACCTTCATGAGTGTTAATATTATTTGCATATGAAAAAATATTTTCTGTGTATGCATCTGTCCACTGCATAGCCAACTCTATTTGAATTTCGTCTCTTTCAGTATCCATAAAAATAACCTTTTTATGTAAAGGATCCTTATTCTTATTCAAGCTGCTAACAAAGTCTGTTATTCCTCCGCTATGATGAAAAACCTCTGAGGAACTTGTCCTATCGTCTTGAAGAGTTATCTTTAAGCCTTTGTTTAGAAAAGATAATTCTCTAAGTCTTTTAGCAAGGATTTCAAAAGAAAACTCCAACTCCTCAAAAATTAGATGATCTGGCTTAAAAATAACTTCTGTACCTGTAGAAGTTGATTCTCCTATAACTTTTAATTCATTAACTTTACTTCCCCTTGAAAATTCTTGCATATAAATTTTTCCGTCTCTTTTTACCTTTACCTGTAGCCATTCAGATAAAGCATTTACTACAGACATACCTACTCCATGAAGTCCACCGGATACTTTATAGCCACTTCCTCCAAATTTTCCTCCAGCATGAAGAACTGTCAAAGCTACTTCAACAGCCGGTATACCCATTTTTTGGTGTATATCTACAGGAACTCCCCTGCCATTATCACTAACTGATACACTATTGTCTTTATTAATTATCACTTTAATAGCATTACAATATCCTGCTAAAGCTTCATCAACGCTATTATCAACTATTTCAAAGACTAGATGATGTAAACCTCTCGGTCCTGTGCTTCCAATGTACATACCCGGCCTTTTTCGAACAGCCTCTAATCCTTCTAGAACTTCTATTCCACTTGCATCATACAAGTCATTTTCAATTTTTATATCTAATCTTTCCTCCATGAAGAAACCTCCCGACTGTCTTTATAAAAACTACTAATTCACAGTAGAAATCTAACGCTTAATGAGGATTAAAAACCCTTATTGAGTATTAGATTACTTCAAGCTTATAACTAATCCATATTTTTAAGTTTCAAAAACTTTTATTTTATTATTATTTTCATATCAGCTTATGTTTACAATATTTCCATCGTGTACTTGTAAAGTAGTACTTTTTTTAACTAACCCTTTTATCATATCCAAATCAGTAGTAGTTAAAAATGTTTGCATTTTATCATGAATAGTGTCTATTAATATCATACGCCTTTCTATATCTAATTCTGACATAACATCATCAAGTAATAATATAGGATACTCCCCAAGTTCTTGCTTAGCAATTTCTAAATAAGCTAACTTAAGACATAAAGCAACAGTTCTTTGTTGCCCTTGAGATCCATATTTTTTTACATTATGACCATTAATATAGACATTAAAATCATCTCTATGAGGACCAAAGAGAGAATTACCTTTTTCTATTTCCTCTTGTTCATAGCATTTTCTTTTTTCAAAATATGCATGATAGTCAACCAATTCTTCTCCAATTTGATTAATCTCATATATTATATCAATATTTTCTTTGTCTTGTGTAATTTTTTTTAAATAATACTCTAAATAAGGTTTGATCTTCTTTATAAACTCTATCCTTTTAACAACTATTTTATAAGCAAGCTTAGTATAAATATTTGTCCAATCTTCTAGCTGGTAAATTAAATTTTTGTCTCTTTTTATGAATTTTAAAAGATTATTTCTTTGATAATTTATCTTATTAAATTTTCTGAGTAAATCATAATGCAATGGATTTATTGTAACCATTTCTCTATCAAGAAAGTTTCTTCTTTTTGCAGGGTTCCCTTTTATAAGAGCCAAATCGTCAGGTTCAAAGATACATACTGAAATATTCCTAAATAATTCTGACATTCTATTTATTTTGATTTCATCAATATATATTTTTTTTTCATCAGCATTTAATAAAGATTTTATTGAAAAAGTACCTTTGTTGTTTATACAGTTAGCTTCTATTTTAAAATAATCAGTATTCCAATTTATTAAATCTCTGCTTTGATTAGTCCTATATGAAATACCGTTGCCAAGATAATATATTGCTTCAACAAAATTACTTTTTCCTTGAGCATTATTACCATAAAGAATATTAAAATTAGTTGGTTGGAAATTTGTATGACTGTAATTTCTAAAATTAGTTATATCAATTTCACTTATATTCAAAGCACACCTCATGTTAATTATTAAGTTATTTTATAAGCTTCCTCGTTAATTTTTATTTCATCACCTATTATTAGTTTCCTGCTTCTCCTTTGCTCCAATAAATTATTAACTTTAATATGACCCTCTTTTATTAGGATTTTTGCTTCCCCTCCTGAGGATACAATATTAGCCCATTTCAAAAATTGATCTAACTGAATGTTATCGGTATTAATCTTTATTTCTTTCACCATAGACCTCCCCTAGCTCCTAACTGGTAGGATTAAACTAAGATAATTTGTAGTACTTTCAAAAGGTTTAATTATTGCAGGACTTAAGTTGCCATTTAACTCAATAACCATTTTTTCCGTATCAATTATTTTTAAAATATCAACAAGATAACTGCCGTTAAAAGATATATTTATATCTTCTCCTTCTTTGTCAATCAACAATTTATCATGTAACTGTCCAATACTTGGCGAGTAGGAATTAATATGAATAATATTATCTTGAACTTCAATTTTGATGGTACATGTTTTATTAAAACTTTCATCACTAGATATCACTGTAGCTCTTTCAATAGATAATAATAAATCTTTTGTATTAGCTATTATTTTTGTGGAATATTCCGTTGGTATTACATTTTTATATGATGGAAATTTTCCCTCAATCAGCCTAACTCTAATTTTTAAATCATTAGTTTCAAACTGGGCTTGCTTGTTATCAATAGTTATATTTATCACTTTATCCTTGTCTATTAATCTGGTTAATTCAGTTAAAGCTTTTGAAGGAATTATAATGGATATGGCCTCTTCTTTTAAAGAACCATCCAATGTAGTCTCAATTAACGAAAGTCTATATGTATCTGATGATACAAGTCTAAATATATTATCTGCTAATTCAAACAGTGCTCCATTTAAAACAGGTCTAGTAACATCATGGGAAAAAGATATGCTTATTTTTTTTATAAAATTTGAAAAAACATCACTATTTATGGTGATATTTCTGCCTTGATCAATATCCGGTAAAAAGGAAAATTGATCAACAGGAAATGTGTTTAAAGTTGTATGAGATTCCCCATAATTTATTTGTAGAGTATTTTCATCTGTTTTTTTTGTTAAAGTAATTTCAGTATTTGGCAGTTTCCTTAAAATATCAATAAGATATTTTGCAGGAATAACCATGGAACCTGTTTCTTCAATACTCGCAGAAACAGTATGTTCAATAGCTATTTCTAAATCAGTCGCTTTTAATAAAAGATAGTCTTTAGTGCATTCAAAGTAAATACCAGTTAAAGCAGGAATAGTAGTTTTAGAAGCAACAGCTTTTGACATTACTTGTGAGGCTTGTAGTAACTTTTCTGTGTCTATAGAAAACTTCATAACTCAACCTCCAATAATAATTAATAATATAGTTATTTATAAGTAAGTAGAAACAGTAGTAGGGCCTGTGAAATTGTGGAAAATAATAATATGTCTAATAATATAAGCTACTTTAGTTATGTATTACGTTGTTTATAAACTACTACTTTAGGGACTAGTTGTCCACATTAAGACGATAAAAGAGATTCTTTTAGTTTTTTAACACACTCTTGGAGTTCTACATCAATCTTTAACTCATTTTCTATTTTTTCTTGGGCGTGTAGTACAGTAGTATGATCTCTACCTCCGAATTCTTCTCCTATTTTTGGCAGAGAATTATCTGTAAGTGATCTACATAAATACATTGCAATATGGCGTGGGTAGGCTATACTTTTTGTTCTTTTTTTACCTTTTATTTCATTTACTTTTATTTTAAAATGCTGAGCAACTGTTTCTTGAATTAGATTCATTGTAATTATTTTATTTTTGTCAGTAGCAAAAATATCTTGTAAGGTTTTTTCTGCTAGCTCAGAATCAATTTTTTTACCTTCAAAGGCCGCATATGCAGCTATTCTGCATAAAGCACCTTCTAATTCACGAATATTAGATTTAATTTTTTTTGCTATAAATAATAAAGCTTCATCAGGTATGTCTATATTTTCTTGCCTAGCTTTTTTACTAAGTATAGCTATTCTAGTCTCCAAATCAGGAGGTTGAATATCAGTGATTAATCCACATTCGAATCTAGATCGAAGTCTATCTTCAAGGGTAGGTATTTCCTTTGGAGGTCTGTCACTTGAAATGATTATTTGTTTATTGGCTTCATATAGAGAGTTGAATGTGTGGAAAAATTCTTCTTGAGTTCTTTCTTTCCCAGCTAGGAATTGTATATCATCTATTAATAAAACATCAATATTTCTATATTTATTTCTAAATTCAACAGTTTTATCATCTCTAATAGATTTAATAAGTTCATTAGTAAAAGTTTCAGAAGAGACATAAAGTATAATAAGATTTGAATAAGTTGATAGAACTTTATGTCCAATTGCATGCATCAAATGGGTTTTTCCTAAACCAACACCACCGTATATAAAAAGTGGATTATATGATTTGGCTGGTGTTTCAGCAACTGCCAAAGCTGCAGCATGAGCAAAACGATTGCTATCACCTATGACAAATGAATCAAATTGATATTTTGGGTTTAGAAAGGACAGTATGCTTTTTGTAGGGTTGCTAGTATTGTAATAATCAGATGATATTTTATCATCTGAGTTTGCATAAGTATATTTTTCTTCTTGTATTTTTTTATTATTGTTTACGTATGTTTCTATTTCTGATGGTAAATAGAAATGTAGCTCAATATCTTTATTTACAATTAGCTCTAAAGTATTTTTTATAATATTATAATAGCGACTTTGTAGCCATTCCTTTGCAAATTCATTGGGTACAGATACTATTACTATATTTTCATTAAAATGTGCTAGGTATGTAGATTTCAGCCAAGTTTCAAAAGTAGGTTTGCTTAACTCAGAGCTTAAAATGTCTAGCGTTTTATTCCATATTTTATCCAGAGACTTGTCCATTTAAATATCCTCCCAAAATTGTGTATAAAAATGTGGATAACTTATTATAAAACAAAAACATTGAGCCACATAGGTTTTATATATAAAAATTAGATATTATGTATAAAAAATAGATATTATTAACAAGGTTATCCACAACCTGAAAACTTGAAAACAAATAGAAATGTGGCAAAGTAGAAAAATATAATCTAAATATGGTGTGAATAAAAAACGTAAAATATGTAGAAAATGTAACTTTTAAAATATTAATGAATAGCGAAGAAAATACTGTGAATATACTATCAAAAATTATCAATAACTTCAATATTAGTTTAGTAATAGGATTGGGCGAAAAGTGTAGCTAAATTGTGAAAAACAATATCTTTTTTAAATTATACTCTTTTTTTTGAATTTGTTATATCAATCCTTGACAGCTAACGAACTGTATCCTATAATTTTAATACGTGTGTGTAATTAGCAAGGTATTTGTTATAGAAGGGGGTTTTAAACTTGAAAAGGACTTATCAGCCCAAAAAGCGCAAAAGAAGTAGAGTTCATGGCTTTTTAAGTAGAATGTCAACAAAATCGGGTAGAAATATCATTAGAAATAGGCGACGTAAGGGAAGAAAAAAATTAAGTGCTTAATATAGAGGCCGCTTTTTAAAGTGGCCTTTTTAACTTATCGATTTATAATTATACATATGGGTAATACTAGAATTAGTAAAAATTTTACTTTGGTGATTAAATATGCTTCAGAAAAAATACAGATTAAAAAAAAACATGATTTTAAAAAAGTTTATACACAGGGAAAAACTATTGTTGGTCGATTAGTAGTTATCTATTATAAAAGATCAGATCATACAAAAATAGGATTTAGTGTATCTAAAAAAGTTGGTAATGCAGTTGTTAGAAATAAGGTGAAAAGAATATTAAGAGAAATTTGTAGAAATAATATTGAGTTGTTCTCATCTGACTATAATTTTATTTTTATTGCAAGGCCAAAAATAAAAGGATTTTCCTACCAGCAGGTCGAAAAAGAAATAATTGGGAAATTAAGAAAGGTTGAATCATAGATGGTAAAGCTATTAACTGAAATGATAAAGCTTTATCAGAAATATATATCTATTTTGTTTGGAAGAAGATGTAGGTTTTATCCTACATGCTCTCAATATGCTGTAGACGTCTTACATAAATATGGCCTGGTTATTGGCTTACTTAAAGCAATAACACGGTTAGTAAAATGTAATCCATTTCATCCAGGAGGATATGATCCTGCCTAGAGCTAAAAATATTTTTATTTCACAAATTTCGTTTCACTCTACAATTTAGAGGAGGTGAGCCTGTTATCTCTGACAAATCAGAATACAGGGAACAATGGATATAATAGTAAACTTTCTTTCAAGATCTGTTCAATTTTTTTATGAGATTACATTAGCCTTAGGAATTCCAAATTATGGGATAGCTATAATCTTAGTTGGTATTGCACTTAAGCTAGTAGTATTACCTTTAACAATAAAACAAGTTAAAGCAATGAGGATGATGCAAAAACTTCAGCCAGAGCTTCAAGAAATTCAAAAGAAGCATAAAAATAATCCTCAAAAAATGCAGCAAATGACAATGGAGGTATATAAAAAGAATAATGCAAACCCATTGTCCGGTTGCTGGCCTATTTTAATACAAATGCCGATCTTTATTTCTTTATTTTTTGCATTACGTGTGTTTTTCGAGCCAGGGCAAGCTCCGTACTATGTAGATTTGAACAATGTAAGCTTTTTATGGCTAGATAACTTAGGAGCTCCAGATCCTACTTATATACTTCCTGTATTAGTTGCTGTAGCAACATTTATTCAGCAAAAGGTAACCATGAGTATGAGTATTCAGCAGCATCCTATTCAAAATGTTTTACTGTACACTTTGCCTTTTGTTGTAGGTTTTGTTAGTCTTCAATTTCCGTCTGCATTAGCATTATACTGGTTGACGTTTAGTATAGTAGGTGCTTTTGAGCAGTTATTTATAAGACGTGTTGCAGATAAAAAGGAGGAAGCTACTTCCAAATGATAACAGTGGAGACTACAGGGAAAAATATTGATGAAGCTATTGAAAAGGCTCTTAAAGAATTGCAGGCTACTAAAGAAGATGTTAAGGTTGAAGTATTAGAAGAAGGAAATAAGGGTTTTTTAGGCTTTATTGGTTTTAAGGATGCAAGGATTAGGGTTACAAAGAACCTTGATCCTGTTGAATTGGTCAAGGATTTTTTAAATTTTGTAACCAGGGAAATGAAGGTTGATGTACAGTATGAAGTTGAGAATAGAAAAGACTTTATTTATATAAACATTAAGGGTAAAAATGTTGGAATATTGATTGGACGAAGAGGAGAAACCTTAGAATCTCTTCAATATTTAATAAATCTAGCTGTTCAGAAAAAAATAGAAGAGCGTACTAGAATTGTGCTAGATATTGATGGATATAGAGATAAAAGAGAGCAAACATTGATAACACTTGCTAATAGGCTGTATGAAAAAGCCAAGAAAACACGTAAAAATATAGTTCTTGAACCTATGAACCCTCATGAGAGAAGAATAATCCATACTGCTTTGCAGGATAAAAATGATATCCAAACCTATAGTGAAGGCAATGAGCCTTATCGTAAAGTAGTAATTAGCTTAAAAAGACAGAGATAGTTTAACAAACCCAGTGATGGAATTGCTGGGTTTTATTTTATATCCATTCGTGTATAATAAACGTATGATACTATTAAAAAATCTCTAAAGTGGTGGTTGACTATGCATTATTTAGATGACACAATTGCAGGGGTAGCTACCCCTCCTGGTGAAGGTGGTATAGCTATTGTTAGAATTAGTGGAAACGAATCAGTAAACATTGTAAAAGATATTTTTTTAACAAAGCATGGGAAAAACCTAGATGTATTGGTAGATAGGTTTTTCTATTTAGGAAAGATATTGGATGAAAATCAGGTAATTGATGAAGTTATGATGGTGGCAATGCTAGGACCTAATACTTATACTGGTGAAGATGTTGTAGAAATCCATTGTCATGGTGGTGTAATAGTTACAAGAAAAATTTTGGATCTTATTATAAGCAAAGGTGCTAGAATAGCAGATCCAGGAGAATTTACAAAAAGAGCTTTCTTAAATGGAAAAATTGACTTATCTCAAGCAGAGGCTATTATTGATATTATAGCTGCTAAAAGCGATAGGGGTTTAAAGTCGGCCATTAAGCAATTGGACGGTGGTTTAAAAGAAGTTATTAAAGTGATAAATGATAAAATTGAAAAGGTTTTGGCCAATCTTGAAGCAGAGATAGATTTTCCTGATGAAGATATAGATACAATGAGCATAAATGCTATGGAACATTTAATTGATGAAGCTTTATTTGATGTAAAAAATTTAATTAAAGAAGCTGATGCGGGTAGAATTAGTAGAGAAGGAGTTAATGTTGCTATAGTTGGTAAACCAAATGTGGGAAAATCAAGCTTGCTAAATGTCCTTGCTCGTGACGATAGGGCTATTGTAACTAATATACCAGGAACTACTCGTGATATAATTGAAGAAAGTATTCAAATTAAAGGTGTTCTTTTTAAAATTAATGATACTGCTGGATTTCGTGATACGCAGGATATTGTTGAAAAAATTGGTCTTGAAAAAAGTAAAAAATTATTATTAGATGCAGATTTAGTACTATTTGTTGTAGATGATACTCAGCATTTAGCAGAAGATGACTATAGACTTATTGACGAATTAAAAAATATTAATAAAAAAATACTTGTTATAATTAACAAAATAGATTTAAAAAGATTTCATTTAAGAAATGAAATTGTAAAACTGCTTCCATCAGCAAAAATAATAGAAATATCTGCTTTAGAAAAAAAAGGAATAGCCTTTCTAGAAGAAGAGCTTGTTAATATGGTTTTTAAGGGTGAAGTAGTACAAAATCAAAACTATATTATAACAAGAGCAAGGCATAAAGATGCTTTACTAAAAGCAAGAGATCATCTATTGGAAAGTAAAAAGACAATAGCAAATGGTTTAACTGAGGAATTTTTAAGCATAGATTTAAAGGATGCTTGGGAGGCACTGGGTCAGATAACTGGAGATACTATTGAAAAAGATATAATGGATAAAATTTTTAGTGAGTTTTGCATAGGAAAATAGAGGTGGCTAAATGGTTAGTAATTATAATAACTATGATGTTATTGTTATTGGAGCAGGACATGCTGGATGTGAAGCAGCCCTTGCAGCAGCAAAGATGGGTTGCAAAACTCTAGTAACTACAATTACCATGGAAAATATTGCATTGATGCCTTGTAATCCAGCAATAGGCGGCCCTGCCAAGGGGCATCTGGTGAGAGAGGTAGACGCATTAGGTGGTCAAATTGGAATTAATACAGATCAAACTTTAATTCAAGTTAGATTGTTAAATACTACAAAAGGACCCGCTGTTCAGTCTTTGAGAGCACAGTCTGACAAGGAATACTATCAATCAATGATGAGATATGTTTTGCAATCCCAGGAAAGTTTGGATGTAAAACAAACAGAAATAGTTAAAGTTTTGTGTGAAGGCAGCAGTATTTGTGGTGTAGAAACAAGGACAGGGGTCAAATACTATGCAAAATGTATTGTTGTTACAACTGGTACATATATGGAAGGGAAAACTTTTATTGGTAAATCCACTTGGGAGGCAGGTCCTAACAATATTCTAGCATCAAAAGGCTTGAGTGCTTCCTTTAAAGATTTAGGTTTAAAGTTTGGAAGGTTTAAAACAGGTACACCAGCTAGGGTTGATAAAAGAACTATAGATTTTACTCATTTAAATGAGCAAAAAGGTGATATCCAAGAGTTAAATTTTTCTTTCATGACAGAAGGTTTGTCGAGGCCAAATATCTCTTGCTGGCTGACTTATACTAATGAACGTACTCACGAATTTATTAGGGAGAACTTACATAGATCCCCTTTATATGGGGGCACGATTGAGGGTGCTGGACCTAGATATTGTCCCTCTATAGAAGATAAAGTAGTGAGATTTTCTGATAAGTTACAGCATCAGATTTTTTTAGAGCCGGAAGGATTAAATACTTATGAGTATTATGTTCAGGGCTTTTCAACTAGTTTACCCGAAGATATTCAAACGGAGATGTTGCATACTATAAAGGGTTTAGAGAATGCAAAAATAATGAGGCCGGGCTATGCTGCAGAATATGATTATATTGATCCCAGACAGCTTCAACTTTCTCTTGAAACCAAAGATATTAAGGGTTTGTTTTTTGCAGGACAGGTTAACGGAACTTCTGGTTATGAAGAGGCTGCAGCTCAGGGATTAATGGCGGGCATTAATGCAGCGAGGTTAATTCAAGATAAAGAACCTATAGTGTTCTCAAGGTCTCAGGCATATATTGGAGTACTTATAGATGATCTAGTAACAAAGGGTATAGATGAACCATACAGGATGTTAACTTCTAGAGCAGAATATAGACTTTTGTTAAGACAAGATAATGCAGATTTAAGACTTACTGAAATAGGTTATCAAATTGGATTAGTTAACGAAGAAAGATACATTAAATATCAAAAGAAGCTGGCAGAAATGGAGTATCTTGAAGACTATCTAAAGAACACTTACGCTTTGCCCGGTGATGAGAGTGTACAGCAGCTTATGGAAAATAGAGAGAGTACTCATATTAAGAATAAAATCACACTAGAAGAATTACTAAAGCGTCCACAAATAAGGTTAGAAGATTTGGAGACAATCTACTCTATAGAAGAAATGGAAACAGATGCGGGTAAACAGGTTGAAATCCAGATTAAATATGAAGGATACATCAAAAAACAATTAAGTCAGGTGGAGAAATTTGAAAAACTTGAAGGAAAATTCATTCCAGATGATGTTGATTATTTGCAAATAAAAGGTCTTAGGATAGAAGCCCAAGAAAAACTAGCGGAGATTAAACCTAGATCAATAGGACAAGCTTCAAGAATTAGGGGTGTTAATCCGGCGGATATTAATGTGCTTTTAATTTATTTGGAACAAAGAAACAGAGGAAAGAGACATGATTGAACAAAAATATAAAGAAATATTAGAAATATCCTTAAAAAAATTGGGAATAGAGGCTAATAATCAAGTAATTGAAAGTTTTTTGCTTTATATGGAGATTCTTATAAGAACAAACAAAGAATTTAACTTGACATCAATAACTGAGCCAACCGAGATAATTTATAAGCACTTTATTGACAGTTTAGCTGTAATTCCTTTTTTAAATGAAAACAATAATGTACGTATAATAGACATTGGTACAGGAGCCGGCTTTCCAGGCATACCACTAAAAATTATTAAGCCTAACTATAGGGTTACCCTTGTGGATTCTACTAAAAAAAAGGTTAATTTCTTGAAAATGATTTGTGATGAACTTAAATTGAAGGATGTAGAGTGTATTCATGCAAGGGCCGAAGAGTTGGCTAGAGATATTGACTATAGGGAAAAATATAATATGGCTTTATCAAGGGCTTTAGCACCGCTAAATCTATTATTAGAGCTGTCTCTTCCTTTTGTAAAAGTTGGAGGAATCTTTATAGCTTATAAAAGTAAAGAGGCACATAATGAAATAGAGGTGGCTAAGACGGCTTTAGAGGTACTTGGAGGTCAAATTACTGATGTGAAAGAGATAGAAATTCCCGGTCTTGAAGGTAAAAGAAATCTTATATTCATTAAAAAGGTGACTGTCAGCTCTTCAACTTACCCTAGGCGACCAGGAATTCCTCAGAAAAAGCCTATTAAATAATGTTATTGCGTTTAAAAACATGAAGCAAAGTTTCGTTTAACATGTGCAGGACTCTGGTCTTTTGATGTTGAATATCCTTTATGGTAGCTAACTAGACTATTCTGCCAAAGGTATGGAATAAATATCATGTTTGCTCACGGTAATTAGAATTGGTATTTATACCATATTAATAGATGAGGTGAATTTAATTGGGGGTAATATATGCAATAGCAAATCAAAAGGGAGGCGTTGCTAAAACCACCACAGCGGTGAACTTAAGTACATGTTTGGCAGAAATGGGTAAAAAAGTATTATTGGTTGACGTTGATCCACAGGGAAATGCAAGCAGTGGTTTGGGTATTGACAGATACTCTATTAGGCAATGTATATATGATGTGCTAGTTAATGAAGTTTTGATTAGTGACGTGTTATTGAAAACAGATATTTCGGGACTAGAAATTTTACCAGCTACTATACAGTTAGCAGGAGCAGAGATTGAGCTTGCAAATTATGTATCTAGAGAAATTAGACTTAAAAGCTCTTTAAAATGTATTAAAGAGCAATATGATTATATTATTATTGATTGTCCTCCAAGCTTAGGGTTGCTTACTCTGAATGCACTTACAGCAGCAGATGGAGTTATAGTTCCTGTTCAATGTGAATACTATGCTCTTGAAGGATTAGGGCAGTTGATGGATACGATAAATTTGGTTCAAAAGCACCTAAACACCCAACTAGAAATTTCTGGAATATTACTAACTATGTTTGATGCTCGTACAAATTTGTCAATCCAGGTAGTAGATGAAGTTAAGGAACATTTTAAAAATAAGGTTTTTTGTACAATTATTCCAAGAAATGTTAGATTAAGCGAAGCTCCAAGCCATGGGCAGCCAATTACTAGATATGACATAAAATCTAAAGGTGCACAGGTATATACTGATTTAGCAAGGGAAGTGATTGAACTTGACTAAAAAAGGACTAGGAAGAGGACTAAAAGCTTTAATTCCTGCTGTCCCGCTTACAGAGGATGAAAATAAGGATATACAATGGATTGATGTAACATATATTAAACCTAATGAAAACCAGCCACGAAAAAATATTGATAAAGAAAAACTAGCAGAATTAGCTGGATCAATAAAAGAGCACGGAGTTGTTCAGCCTATTATAGTTATAGCAATAGACGAAAATAACTATGAAATTGTTGCTGGAGAAAGAAGATGGCGAGCTTCTCAATTGGCAGGAGTAGCTAAAATTCCTGCAATTATCAAGGACTATACTCCTCAACAAATTTCAGAAATAGCTCTTATTGAAAATATTCAAAGGGAGAATTTGAACCCCATTGAAGAATCAAGAGCTTTTAAGGCTTTGCTTGAAGAGCATAACTTAACTCAAGAAGAGCTATCAAAAAAAATTGGAAAAAGTAGACCATATATAGCTAATTCTTTAAGATTGCTTTATCTGCCGGCAGAATTAAAGAGCTTGCTGTCAGAGGGTAGAATTTCTGTTGGACATGCTAGGGCACTACTGGCTATTGAAGAAGAGGAACTTCAAAAAGTCATAGCCTATAGGATAATTGATGAAAAGTTATCAGTAAGACAAGTTGAGGAAATTGTTAATCAATTCCAAGAACCCCATTTGGCAGCTGATGAAGGCAATACACAAGCTTCTAAAAGTCATAAAAAAGAAACAAAGATTGATCCAGAGATAAATGAAATTGAGGATAGATTGCAAACTTACTTTGGAACAAAAGTACAATTAAAGTACCAAAAGGGAAAAGGTAAAATAGAGATCAACTATTACTCAGAAGATGAATTGGATAGGTTAGTAGAAATCATTTTAAATGAGCACTTAGCCTAAGGCATAAGCTTTTAGTTAAAGAAAGAGCTGCCCGTGTGTATTGCAGCTCTTTTTCTTTGAATGAAACATTGACTTGGCGGCTGGACAAAGAGTAAATTGGTGATAAATGTTTCACGTGAAACATTTATTGATTTTTACAGAAAGATATGAATGGGGATTGTTCTTGTAGTATGGGATGATATTTTATGTGTTGTGTGATAATATATATAATCAGGAGCATTGCTGGTTAGGTTGCAGAGGTGAGATGTTTATGATAGTTTATAAAAATCCAGACTGCAAAAAAATTAGAGGTTGCCATATCTTAGAGATTAGCTGTGCTTATTGCAAACACTTAATCGCCTACTATCAAAAAGCAGGGCAAGGAAATCTGGTGAAAATGTATAGAGAAAGAATTGTTGAAAGTACAATTGATTTCTCAGATTCACAGTATCATGGTGCTTTGTTTTGTCCTAATTGTAGTGAACGCATTGCTACGAGATATATGACAAAATTGGATAAAAAAGAAGCATATAGATTTGTGCCTTCTGCATTTAATAAAAGAAAAGTTGATTTAAAGTATGAGAAATGAAATTATGAACAAGTGCAAGATGTAATCATAAAGAAATGTGAAACTTTTTAGAAAAACAAGGGAGGAATTTAGAATGTTTGATGTGAAAATTGAGAAAAAAGCAGGATTTATAATAGCGGGACATAATATGCAGCTACCAATACAGTCATCAGAAGATATTGAGAAATTGTTTGGGGAAGCACATAAGTCAGGGGTGATTGCTAAACTGAGTGAATTGAGTGCAGCAAAGACAGATTCCGTTACTAATGCTACTTACTTGGGTATAGCAAAGCCAAAGCCGGAAGGTGGCATTGATTACTATTTTGCTGCTGAGGTTTCGAAAGCAGCGGAGACAGGGGATCTTGAGATAATCCCAGTTCCTACTACTAACTGGGCGATTTTTACGAGTGAGGGTGCAAATCTTGAAAATATTGCTCGTCTAGAACAATATGCCTATGGAGAATGGCTTCAGGGAGCGGATTGGAAACTAGTTGATCTTCCACAAATGAATGCTTTTTTCTTTGATAATGATAAAGAGTATATGCAACTTTGGCTTCCGGTAACAGAAAAAACAAAAATAGCACCAATGAAAGTAAGACCATATCTTACATATGCAGGGCAGTGTACAGAAGCAATAGCACTTTATGAAAGAGCATTTAAAGCAGAGCTTATACAGATTGCGAGATTTTGGGAAATGCCATCCAATCCGGGTGCCGCCCCACTGTCAGATGTAGAGAAAGATTTAGTTTTCCAAGCCATTATGCGATTTGGCAAGAGTGACTTTATACGTATGTCTGATTGCCATGGCAGGTCGCTTAATGAGAATGAGAGTGAGAGAGTTTCGATTGTGGTTGAGACAACAGAAGAACTTGTACGACATGCATTTGCTGTTCTTTCCGAAGAAGGACGTGTAGGTATAGAGCTTTCCGAACAGATATATAGTTCATGTACAGGTGTTGTTTTTGATAAATTTGGTGTTATGTGGAACTTAGTTACAGCACATGCATAAAAATTTTAATTGCAGAACAGTATAAATGTAGTATTATTTAAAGTGTTATCTTTAAAAGCAATAGTATAGAGTACGTTACTCTATACTATTGCTTTTACTATACTTTGCAGGATATATATTTTCTATCATAAGAATAAAACAAGCAGGGAGCCAGATATTGAGTTGCTGTTAAAAAATTATAGCTCAACGTATATTTATGAGACTAAGTGCAGGAAATGTTTCACGTGAAACATTTCCTGATAGAGAATGAACAAATTATATGGTAAACTACTTAAAATGTTATTTTTATCACCAAATTAATTCGCTCTAATGTTTCCATCCCTATGATGGGCGGATAAGAGCGGCTAAGTGGTGCATTAACTCAGCTAACATTTAGTGAAAAAATAAAACTCATCACTGAGTGAAGTAATACTCAGTAATAGAATGCAATTAACTACTGTTTTAAGTTTCATTTAAGAGGGGTGATGTTATATTATAATTCTAGGTACAGTAGTAAATGTAGTTGCTATTGTTTTTGGTACATTATTAGGGGTATGGTTTGGAAAAAGAATCTCAGAAGATGTTAAAAAAATGATTATGCAGGCCATTGGTCTTGGTATAGTTTTAATTGGCTTAAAGATGGCAATTACCAGTGAAGAGGTAATATTTGTATTAATCAGTATGGTTCTAGGTGCCTGGTTAGGTGGAGCTGTGGACATTGAAGGAATGCTGCACAGAATAGGTCTCAGAATACAGCAACGCTTCGGAAGCCTAAATGGCGGGAATAATATTGCAAAAGCTTTTGTTACATCCACTCTGTTGTACTGTGCAGGTGCTATGTCTATAGTGGGGTCTATTGAAAGTGGGCTTACCGGAAATCATGATATCCTTTATACTAAATCTTTATTAGATGGCATAATTTCAATAATGCTTGCTGCTACTTTGGGTATAGGAGTGATTTTTTCAGCTATTTCAGTATTTCTTTATCAAGGAATATTAACATTGGCAGCATCTCATTTGGGCAATATATTAACCGTTTTTGTTATAAACGAAATAAAGGCTGCAGGAGGATTAATTATTTTAGCTATTGGTCTGAATATTTTAGAAATAACAAAAATTAAAGTGGGTAATCTTTTACCTGCAATATTTTTTATTACAGTAATTATGATTATCACTGGAATATTGTAGCTTTCTTCCTGCTATTTTTTAGTATTAAAAAGGAAAATCATTATTAACGTTGAATATTATAATAGTTAGTACTTTTTAAGGAGGGGCTAACTTTGGCACTTGACTTGTATAATATAAATTTGGATTCAACAACATATATGTACATAATCTTCTCATTAGTGATAGCTGTAACTTTATTAGCCATATGGCAATTAGTTATGATGTTTAAGTACATGAAATTACGCAAAAAATATAATACTTATATGCAGTGTTCTGATGGTATTAATATGGAACAAAAAATTGATGCATACTATAGTGAATTTAGCACGATTAATAATGCTATCAAAAATTTGGACAGACAATTAGGTGAATTAACTCAAATAAATAAGCGTAATTTCAGTAAAGTTGGCTTTGTAAGATTTACTGCTTTTTCAGAGGTTGGTAGCGATTTGAGCTTTGCAATAGCTCTGATGGATAGTAACAACAATGGTTTTGTATTGTGCTCTATTTATGGCAGAGATGACAATAGATTTTATGCCAAACCTCTAGAAAATGGAGAGTCAAAGTATAGGCTTAGTGAGGAAGAAGAATTGGCAATAAGGAAAGCTTTGGAAAGTTAAGGGTAGGTGATGTAAAATACTTAATGATAATAAAAGTAAGCTTAAAAAAAGAAAATATTTCACTATAATGTTTATACCTCATAATCAAAAAGAAATTAACCAGATTAAAATTCCAATATGGACAATAGCTTGTGCTATGATAGTTTTTACTGTGGTAGCCTGTTCCTTGGTATACTTAGCTGTAGATTTTAGGGTAGCTAAGGGTGACCTGGACAGATTGAGACATGTTTCGACAATAAATCAAGAACAAGCACAAAAAATAGCTGACCTAATTGAAATAACGAGAGATATGGAAAGCAAAATTGCAGATATTGAACGGTTAGACAGAGAGGTTAGGGAATTAGTAGGCTTGGAAAGTGATAATAGTTTACCTGCTTCCTTTGAGGAAGATTTTGATATGACAACAATGCTGCCTAGAGGCGGTGTTTCTAGAGGACAGATGACGAGCCGGACTTATGAAAGTAATATGGAGCTTTTGGAGACACTGGGCAGAGATTTGAATATATTGGATCAAATAGTAGAAACAAAAGAAGTTAGCTTGGTTCAACTCCAGGTAGAAGTAAGTGATCAGTTAACATATCTTTCAGCCAGGCCAGACTTAATGCCTGTAAATGGACGAATTACTTCAACGTTTGGATATAGAAGTTCTCCATTTGGGTCGGGCAGGAGAGAATTCCATAATGGTATTGATATTGCAGCACCACATGGTACAGAAATTAGAGCTGCTGGTGATGGCAAGGTTATTTTTTCAGGTTGGTCGCCAGGATATGGTCGAACGTTAAGCATATCCCATGGATTTGGATATGTGAGTCACTATACCCACAATTCAGTAAATCTGGTTCAAGTAGGTGATACTGTAAAAAAGGGTGAGTTAATAGCACGGGTAGGAAGCACTGGGAGGGCAACAGGCCCCCATGTTCATTTTATGATTGACCATCATGGTGAGAGAATTGATCCTCAAAAAGTTTTAAACTAAAGGGTGATTATATGTTTGGAAAAAAGGAAAAGGAAGCGGTAAATATGGATAAAGTAGATACTATTATAGGTAAAGATACAATTTTTCAAGGAAATATAAAGGCTAATGGTACTTTAAGGGTTGATGGTAAGGTTGAAGGTGATGTTGATTGCCAAGGAGATGTTATTATTGGTGAGACTGGTTTTGTAGTAGCATCCATAAAGGCAAAGAACATTTTGATTGCCGGGGCTGTTAAAGGTAGTGTGAATATTTCGGGTAAGTTAGAACTTGCTTCTACTGGAAAATTGGAAGGGGATATATTATCTACTAATACCCTTATTGTGGATGACGGTGCAGTGTTCCAAGGGGCTTGTCAAATGACAAAAACTGTAGTGCATGATGAGTCGTAAAAAACATTGCAACTAGTTGTTTGAAATGATAGAAATAATATACCACAAGGACAATTCACTGTTGTGGTATTTAAATGTAAATTTAAATCTGTATAATGACCACAAGCAGTCATTATACCATAAGCAGGTGCCTAATGAGATGGCACCTGCTTTTTATGTATTTGAATTTTACAGTAAGCTTTATAAATTGTATCAGAAATAGATTTTGCCAGCTTCATTACTAGGCTAAGTCTTGTGTTTTGTAAAACTAAATATTCAAGATAGCCACCTACATTGACAGTCCCTGTTATATAGATATCTCCTACAGATGGTAGTTCTTTTTTAACCCCAGTGCCAGGTTTGATGGAGCCAATACCTAAACTTAAATTACCGACATTTTTTGCTTGCCCTAGGCATGCATCAACGGCAATGATTATAGAATTGGAGTGTATATTTTTAATACTTTCTATACATTTGTCTATATTTGTTGCATGAACAGGATTGTCCAGTGTGCCATAAAGATGTACTTCAGGAATTAAATGCTGCTTTTCTTTTAAAAATGACCCTACTAATGGTCCAAGGCTATCACCTGTAGATCTATCAGTACCAATATTTACAACTACAATTGAGCGATTCAGCTGAGGATTTAATGTCATTAAATATGAAATTAATTGGTTGGCAGCCTTATAGGTTAAATTTTCATCGTTTATATGATGTACCATTTTTTCAGGAATCTCTTGAAGATCTTCATTTAAAAAATTTGTTAATAAAGTTGTCATTAAAGCCCCCCTCACTTTACTATAATAATTAAAGTATACGTATTTTTAGGGATTTTTATACAGCCTTGCAAAAACACGCATTAAAACCGGAGGGTGTTTAGTGAATAAAAAAGTTTTTAGTCTTCAGCTAGCTGCTGTATATATGGGGGCTATCCTTGGAGCAGGTTTTGCATCGGGCCAAGAGCTTATGCAATTTTTTGTTGTATTTGGTTACCATGGACTGATAGGTGTTTTTTTATCAGGTATTGCTTTTGCATTAATGGGCTACTTCATAAGTCAAATAGTAATTAAGAACAAAGTATATGGGTATAAGCCTTTTTTAGATAAAATTTTAGGAAAAAAAATAGGGCCACTCGTGGATATATGGATTACAATAACAATTTTTATTAGTCTAGGGATAATGTTGGCAGGATGTGCTACAGTTCTTCAGGAAAAGTTATCTATCAATTATTATTTGGGGCTTATTGTTTTTAGCTTAATTGTACTGATTACTTTATATAAAGGGGAAAAAGGTGTTATAAGTATTAATTTTATTTTAATACCTTTTTTAATCGTAATAACTATATTAGTATGCTTTATAAGTATCGGACTTGCCCAGGCAGAAACTTTTAAAGCAGGCGAGAATCCTTTAATTGGTAATCAATGGGGGATAGCACTTCTGTTATATGTGGCATCCAATATGGCTATAATGATAGTAATTCTAACATCAATAGACCATTATAGATTAAAAGAAGGCATAAGAGGAGTTCTTTGGGGAGGAATACTTTTAGGAATGATAGGATTAGTAATGGTATATGCAATGCAGTTATTTTGGCCGGAAATTTTAAGAGCAGAAATTCCAATGTTTTATTTAACAGGAAACATTGATAGCAGGCTAAGCATATTATATTCATTAGCAATCCTAAGTGCCATGCTAACAAGTGCAATTATCAATGGTTTTGGATTAATTATCAGAATTGGTTCATTAATAAAGATCAAACAAAACACTTTGGCAACGATTATTATTTTTCTGGCATTACCAGTATCATTTTTGGGATTTAGTAATCTAATAAGTTATTTTTATCCTGTTTTTGGTTATGTGGGTGTAGTTATCATTTTTGCTATTTTTTATGCTAACTTGAAACTAAAATGGCAATAAATGTTTCAAAGCTATTGAATACTGGATAAATCATGCGATAAAAGGTAATTAAGCAGGAAATATTGTGTTAATGCCGAAGTATAAAAATATAGTTAGGGATAGGCGTTTATACAAAGGGGATAGCATAAAATGTATACTAGAGTAAGCATAATCATTGCCTTTTTGTTAATAGTCACTTTTTCGATCGGTTGTGAACAAAGCAACTCCAGAAAAAATAATGAAGATTTTGAAGCAACAAATAGTACCATAGATAACAGGCTTTTTGCTTTAGATAGTGAAAAAAATACAGTGCTTGTTTATTTTGCTAGTGAAGATGGTAAATATCTTGTTCCAATTACTCGTCCAATTAACCCTACTGAAGAATTAGCTGAAGTGTCAATAGAAACGGTTTTAGGAGGCCCGGGAGATTGGTTTTTATCCAATACCACTCCAGCGGGTACTAGATTAAGAGGTATACATATTAGTAGAAATGTGGCTCATATAGACCTAACAAACCACTTCAAAAACCTTGAAAGGATATGCAGATACTGAGAGAGCTATAAATTCTCTTGTTTTAACCATAACAGAGTTCCCAGAAATAGATACAGTGCAATTTTTAATTGAGGGAATAGTAGTTGAAGATATTAATGGATTTAGGCTAGATGAATCTTTTGAACGACCAACATATATAAATCTTCTAAGTGGTACTAGCAATAATGAAGATAAACTTTTGCAAGTATACTTTTCGGATGCTAATGCTTTATACTTAATACCTGTGGCTTTTGCTATAAACGAAAATAGTACTGTAATTCAGATGTTGGATAGTGCCATGCAGGAGCTATTAAAAGGACCTCCTCCAGGTAGTTACTTAGAAAGAACGATTTGGCCTGATACTGGGCTTATAAGCATCAGCTATGACTCTGAAAATAGCTTGGCTATTATTAATTTAAGTAAGGAAGCAGTGGGCTATGATAGAGGAAATGTCACAGAAATGTTGCTGGTGAATTCAATTTTGTTTACTATAACAGATATAGATGAGGTGGATAGGGTACAAATATTAATAGAAGGGGAAACTATAGAGCATCTCCTTGATGGCATAGATACGTCAGTTCCGTTAATAAGGCCAGGAAATATTAACTATATAAATCCATAAGAGTATTCATTAATGGATGCTCTTTTTTTAATACTAAAAGTTGAATAATGTTTCTAGATAAAATTTTTATATTTCAAATAAACTGAACAAAGTTTTTATTAATGGAGTATATATAGAAGTGAGCTAATCAGATAATAAAATATTCGTTTATAAAATAAAAACAATGTTCTAGGGGGAAGAAAATGAAGGATTTATCGAAAGAAATAAGTGATAGGGTTGATAAGTTACAGCAAAAAATCAGAGAAGCAAACTTTACAGGTGCTCTGCTTGCTGAAAGGGTTAATGTTTATTATTTTTCAGGTACCGGCCAGCAATGTCACCTATATGTTCCGGCTGAAGGAAAGCCTCTGCTTATGGTTAAAAAGACCATGGAACAGGCAATAGCTGAATCTCCGCTAGAAAATATAGTTCCACTTAAGAGTCTTAAAGATATTCCACAAATATTGGCTAATCATAATATAAAAGTAAACGGTAAAATTGCTATGGAGCTTGACGTTCTGCCAGCAAACAACTATTTCTTTTATGATAAAATGTTGGACTATTCAGAAATAGTAGATGTTTCTTCTATAGTAAGATCAATTAGGATGATTAAATCGGAATTTGAAGTTTCTCTGATTAGAGAATCTGGAATAAAACAAGGAGAGGTTTTTAAATATATCAGCTCAGTTATTAAAGAAGGGATGTCAGATAGAGAACTGGCCGGTGTTATAGAAGGATATGCTAGAAAAATTGGGCATTTGGGGTACAATAGATTTAGAGGATTTAACACAGAATTTTACTTTGGACATATACTGGTCGGTGCTGTTGGAGCTATTACTGGACCATATGATGTTATGGCAACAGTTGGAGCAGGCTCACACCCAACCTTTCCCCAGGGGGTTAGTGGGGTAAATATTAAAAAGGATGAGCCTATTTATATAGACTATGTAGGAAACTATACAGGATATTTGGTGGATCAGAGCAGAACCTTTGCTTTAGGTAAGTTATCTCCTATCATGGAAAAGGCTATGAATGTATCCATGGAGGTTCAAAATATGCTACAGGATAGGTTGAAAGAAGGAGCAAATGCTAGGGATTTATATGATAACAGCATAAAAATAGTTGAAAGCTCAGGATTAATGGACTATTTTATGGGATATCCAAAGGGAGTGTCTTTTATAGGACATGGTATAGGTTTGGAAATAAATGAATGGCCTGTAGTTGCCAAAGGTTTTGATATAGAATTAAAAAGTGGTATGGTCATAGCATTGGAACCAAAGTTTGTCTTTCCTGATATGGGTGTCGTAGGGGTTGAAAATACCTATCTAGTACTAAAAGAAGGATTTGAGCAGTTAACAAGGGACTAGGCTAGGTGATAAGATTATTCTTAAAGAAAAAACTATAGAAGCGGGGTATATGTAAAATGATTAATAAACTATATCGTTCAGATACAGATAAAATGATTGCTGGAGTATGTGGAGGTCTTGGAGAGTACTTTAAAATAGACTCAAATATAATTAGATTAGTTTGGGCAGCCTTGCTGTTGCTTTATGGGGCAGGACTTTTTGTATATTTAATAGCATGGTTTATAATACCTGTTAGAGGCAAGTAGATTATCATGAGCTAAGTATTTAAATAAGGAGTTTGGAAGATGAAAATAGAAAATATATTAAGAAATCTTCCTTCTGTAAACGATCTGGCTATTATAGTTAAAAATCGTACAGAAGAGGAGTATTCATTTAATTTAATAATAGACTGCTCAAGAGAGGTGCTTAATTCTATTCGCCAAGATATAAGAGATGGAAATGAGCTTTCAATAACAGAAGACTCTGTGGTAGAAAAGGTTTTAGGTTTGCTTAAAAGAAAATCCCTCAATAATTTAAGAAGGGTAATAAATGCTACAGGAATAATCTTACATACAAACCTAGGTAGAGCTTTACTTGGTGAAAAAGCCCAAGTCGCAGTTAGAGATATTTTATATGGATATTCTAATTTGGAAGTTGATCTGGAGACGGGGAAAAGAGGTAGTCGTTATAGCCATGTGGAAGGACTTTTAACAAAAATTACTGGTGCTGAAGGTGCATTATTAGTTAATAATAATGCGGCAGCAGTATTTTTAATTCTCCAGACCCTTGCAAGAGGAAAAGAGGTAATTGTTTCAAGGGGGCAGTTGGTGGAAATAGGTGGCTCATTTAGAGTTCCGGAAATACTTGCTGCAAGTGGGGCAAGATTAGTAGAAGTTGGTACAACTAATAAAACAAAGCTTCAAGATTATGAAAAAGCAATAACTGAAGAGACAGCACTTTTGCTAAAGGTTCATACAAGTAATTATCGTATTTTAGGGTTTACGGAAGATGTTTCCATTGAAGAGATGAGTTCTTTGAGTAGGAAATGTGACATTCCTGTTGTAGAGGATTTGGGAAGCGGCTTTCTTGTCAACCTAAAACGATTTGGCATTACAGATGAACCAACGGTTCAAGAAGCAGTTGCCGATGGTGCTGATATTGTTTCCTTTAGTGGAGATAAATTGCTTGGCGGACCTCAAGCAGGGATTATTGTTGGCAGGAAAAAATATATAGACATTATTAAGAGAAATCCACTAAACAGGGCCTTGCGTGTTGATAAAATGACCATTGCAGCACTTGAAGCAACCCTGCTGGAATATATATACGAAGAGAATGTGTTAAATATCAATCCTACATTAAAGATGCTAACTATCTCACAAGAAGTATTAAAACTAAAGGCTCAAGAGCTTATGGATTCTATGAATTCGAGTATCAGCCCATTAGCGGAAATTAGTATTATTGAAAGCTATTCTGAAGCCGGTGGAGGATCATTACCAACAACCAAGATTCCTACATGGGTTGTTGCTTTAAAGCCTTTAAAAGGTTCAGTAAACGAATTAGTTGAAAAGCTGCGAATAGGTGCACCAGCTATTTTGGCAAGGATAGAGAATGATAGGATTTTATTTGATGTGAGAACTATACAAGAGAGCGAGTTTGATATTATATGCAGCAGGCTTTTTGAGGAAATCCCCAGGGGGTGATGGACTATGGATTGGTTTATTATCGGAACGGCAGGACATGTTGATCATGGAAAAACCCAGCTTGTTAAAGCTCTTACAGGTCAAGATACAGATAGACTAAAAGAAGAAAAGAAAAGGGGAATTTCCATAGAGTTAGGCTTTGCTTCACTAAAACTGCCAAATAAAGATAATGCCGCTATCATCGATGTTCCCGGGCATGAGAAATTTATTAAACAAATGTTGGCAGGTGTAGCAGGAATAGATATAGTTATGCTCATAATAGCTGCTGATGAAGGAATAATGCCTCAGACTAGAGAGCATTTGGAGATAATCAAGCTTTTAAAAATAAAAAAAGGTTTAACAGTCATTACAAAAATAGACTTGGTGGATAATGAATGGCTTGAATTAATCGAAGGAGACATTAAAGAGTTTATTAAAGATACAAATCTTACTCATGGGCCAATTTTAAAAGTATCCGCTCTAAGAAATCAGGGAATAGAAAATTTAATAAATGAGATACAGAAATTAGCAGAAGCGAATACTGATTATAATAGGGAAGGTAAATTAAGGCTGCCGGTGGATAGATCCTTTGTATTATCCGGCTTTGGTACTGTTGTAACAGGCACTTTGTGGTCAGGAGAGGTTAAAACAGGAGATATAGTAGAAATTCAGCCTGTTGGAAAGAAGTCAAGAGTTAGAGGAATACAGGTTCATGGTCATTCACAGCAGACGGCTAAACCTGGCCAGAGAGTGGCACTAAATTTATCAGATCTGGAGGTAGACGAAGTCCCCAGGGGTAGTTCAGTAGTTTCTGCTGGAGCATATGCTCCTTCATATATACTTGATGCCAAACTACAGTTAGTAGAAAGTGCGGTAAAGTCATTAAAACAAAGACAAAGAGTTAGGGTTCATCTTGGTACCTCTGAAAAATTTGCACGGGTAAATTTATTAAACTGTGATGACTTAGCACCTGGTGCAGAGGCATATGTTCAGCTGCAAATGGAGGAACCATTAATAGCTCAGCGAGGGGATCGTTTTGTTATCCGTAGCTATTCTCCCATGTTTACTATTGGCGGGGGTACTATATTAGAACCACATGGAGAGAAATTAAAAAGGTTTCAAGATAAAGCAATTGAAGCTTTGCAAATCAAAGAAGAGAACAAGCTTGAAGATTTGATTAGGCATATTTTGGATAAGACAAAAGATAAACTTTTAACAAAAGATAATTTAGCAAACCAATTAAATATTGAAGTAAACTTGATCAGGGACTACATTGATAAAATGGAAGATGTTCTAAACATAGAAGGAGATGGAAATAGGTATATCATAAGTCAGAAGACATATAAAGAATGGCTAGCTTCTCTATATAAGGAATTAAAGGTCTTTCATGAAAAATATCCATTGAGACCAGGCTGGGATAAGGAGGAAGTTAGATCCAAGCTTTTTCCCAAATTTAATGTAAAGGAGCTTAATCTTTTACTAGGGGCATGGCAAGAGATAGGCAAGGTAAAAGTAGCAGGTGTCCATGTTTATCTTTCGGACTTTACATCTGGACTAGATGAAGAAACAAAACAATTAATTGACCTTATTGAAGAAGAATTTTTAAAAAGTGACTTTCAGCCACCGACTTTTGAAGAAGTCTGTCAGAAAATAAAAGCACCTGCTTCCCAAAAAGAAGAGTTGCTAAAATACATGGTTGCTCAAGGGATTTTGGTAAAAGTTGTAGAAAATATGTATTTTCATATAAAGGCTATTGAGAAAGCAAAGACTTTATTAAAAGAAGGCTTTAGCCAAAAAGAAACATTGGCGTTAAGTGATATTAGAGATATTTTTAACAGTTCAAGAAAATTTATTCTTCCCTTATTGGAATACTTTGACGCACAAAAGTTTACCAAGAGGACAGAGGATAAAAGAGCATTATTTTAAGAAAGTGGGTTAAAGATCTTAAATTCATGGTACTAAAGTGCAATATAATGTATAATAATGCTTATATTTATGGGAGCGGATTTGGTCTGGTGGCTGGCTTGGATTTCAAATCCAATGGGACGTAGTGATCCTGCGTTCGGTGGGTTCGATTCCCACACGTTCCCGCCATGATATATAAGCTTTGGGGGATTTATACAGGGTTTAACTTTTGTCAAATTGAAGGTAAATTTCTAGTACATTTATAACATGCTTCTAATAAAAAAATACATCTATTTAAACAAAAACCTTCCAAAGATAGGAAGGTTTTTGCTTTTGAAAGTTTACTATTAACTTGGGTATCCAAGTGCTACTATTCTTTTACGCAGCTCGGCTATCATTGAAGGGACATCCATCTTTACAGAACAACGTTCCATACAACGTCCGCAACGCAGACAATTATAGATTAGTGGAGCGGCATTGTCCAAGCCACCTGCAACAAATGTTGTCCATACAGCTCCTATTCCACCTAAATATCTGTAACCAAAATGACCTGCTACTTGTTGAAAAACTGGGCATTCATACATACAGCCACCACATCTAAGGCAATGCAAACCTTGGCTGAAAAGTTCTTCTTGGGCCATGTCGGAGCGTCCATTATCAACAAAAATCACATGTATTTCAGCTGGACCGTGGGCTCCATAGGTTGTAACCTTTTCAATGTCACCTGTTTTGCTGGGACCACTAATTATATTAACATAGCCCGGAACTGTGTAATTAGCATAACGCCAAGTTACTTCGGAAACTTTCATGGCATCTTGGAATGTAGGGACTACTTTTTCAATGCCTACCATGACAACATGTACAGGAGGAGCTGCTGTGGAAAGTCTGGCATTTCCTTCATTTTCTATGATTACCATTGCACCTGTATCAGCAGCTACAACATTGGAGCCACTCATGCCTACATCTGCATTGAAATATTTATCTCTTAAAAACTCCTTGACTGCCTCAACTTCCTTGGCAATATCCGGCTCAATGGTGCGACCGAAAAATTTTGTAAATACTTCAGCCACTTGTTCTTTGGGGACATGAATAGAGGGAGATACAATATGCATGGGTCTTTCATTTCTTAGTTGAAGAATGAATTCACCCAAATCTGTTTCCCAAACTTCATTTCCCTTTTCTATGAGATGTTCTCTAACTTCCAATTCTTCTGCCAAAATACTTTTAGCCTTTACTACAATCTTTTTAGTGCCAATGATATCTTCAGCTAGTTGGAGTGCATCTTCTCTGGTTTTTGCATAGTAAGATTTTCCTTTGTTTAGTTCAATATTCTCTCTTGCTTGGTCAACTAATTCATGCATTCTTTTGATAGAGGCTTTTTTTATTTCTAGGACTTCTTCTGCCATTTGCACTGTATGAGGATATCGTTCAAGGGCAGCTTTTGTATTGCTTCTATATGATTTAACAGCACGGGAAAGGGCAGTTTCAATGTTTTTATCATTTGCTGCCTTACTTAAATCAGCAGAGTATTTTTGGAATTTTTTTTCTAAAGACATTAAGCAATCCTCCTATATAAAAATTCAATAAAATCCTCAACTTGTATAGTGCTTTTTTTGCTATCAATATCTTTGCCAAAAGCAGCCATACAATAGGGGCAAAAAGTTATGATTAGCTCTGCACCTGTTTCCGCCAGCTCGTTTACTCTATAGTTGGCGATTTTTCCAGCTATATCAGGAAAAAGCATTTTACAGGGTCCGCCACAGCAAGTAGTCCAAGTACGATTTTGTTCAGCTTCTACCAGGCTAACTCCTTCAAGACCATTTAAGACACTACGTATCTCCTCAGTAATGCCAAGCTCTCTAGCCAGCTTACATGAATCATGCACTACTATTTTTCCGGTAAATCCCGCAAAGTTGAACTTGTTATTTGGTGTTAAGAATTCATTAATTATATCGACAAAGGTTCTTACTTCAATGTTAAAATTATCAACTAATTTAGGATATACAAATTTAAAAATTTCAGCCGAATGGGGAGAAAGGCAGATGATGGTTTTTGCACCTGTTTCATTAATTAAGGAGGCAACTTTTTGAGCATGAACTTTCATGTCGTCCAGGAAACCAAGCTCATAAAGAAGAGCACCACTATAAAGTTCCTGTTCGCCAAGATAAGAAAAACTTAGCCCTAGCTCCTTAAGTATTGTTGCAGCTTTGTATGATACATTATTATAGCGTTCCCGATCCTTAGCCAATACACCAGCATAAATCTTTTCTGCACTTATGCCAGTCTTATCTATTAAGTTACGTACACCCATCATTAATGAAAAAACTTTGCTCCCTTGATCCATCATAGACATGGTTTGTACCAAGCTGTCTATGTATGGTATGAGTTGGTATTCGCCACCGGTATAAAACAGATAATCTTCACCATTGAAGGGCAAATTCAAATCCTTAGACCAGGACGCTATCTCAGAGCCTTTTAATGCCAAGGGATTACCATATTTATTTATGTTACCTCTGATTACATCTATAGCTTGGGGAAGTGCAAAATCTTTAGGGTTAATATTATGGTTTATCATGGACGTTCACATCCTAATATTATTCTATATATTGCATAGTGCTATATAAATTAAAGCGTAAAAATATGTTGGTTGTCAATAAGGTATTTAAAGATACTTTCTCTCACCTATTTCTTCAAAGGTCAATACATGGCAATGGTCAGGATTCACAGTTTGAGCAAAGCCCTTCATCACTTGAAAATCTGTATGGAAATGAATTGGTATAAGATACTTGGGCCTGAGCTTATCAATGAAATAATTGGCAGCTAAGAAAGAAGCATCACCTAGCCTAGGATCTATCGGGACAAAAGCTAAATCAAGTGGTTCTTTTGGAATTTTGGCTATTTCATTTTGGAAGGCAATTTTTTCTGCTTCTTGTTTTTCTTTACTAAACTTTTCCCAATGCCACCAGTTTAAATCTCCACTATGAAATAATCGAAAATCATCAATAGTTACTAAAAATGATACACCCAGGTCAGTTGTGCCAAAAGTTTTAATAGCCAAATTATCCAAAGTATAAGTTTGGTAAGGTTCTACCCAGAGGATGGGCTTATTTTTAGGAGTGTTTTTGATATCATTGCTTAATATATAAGAGGCTGGATTGGGAGTAAAATCATCGCTGAAAATATCAGGTGAGTAATGATCACTATGACCATGTGAAGAGAATATGTAGATTTTTTTATTATCAGGAAAAGGTATTTTGAAAGATGGCTTTCTTGGAAAATAATCAAAAAGTAAATAAGTATTGGCGTTTTCAACTGCCACACAGCTATGATAAAAGAAAGTTACGGAAATAGGTGATTTATTCATGTATATTGACCTCCTTTGATTATTTAGATTAAAAAATTTGTTTCGTTGTTAGTATTATAATAACAGTTTAATGTTACTAAAACAAAGAATTTAAAATAATGCTATTTTGTACTTAAAAATACGCCATGCTTTAAATTGATCCTATAGAATAATCAGAGAAGGAGTTATTTAGGTTAATAATACAAAATTAAAGGATATTGAGTGTTTATATAGAAGAAATATTACATTAAAAGAAGTTATTGGCTAAATTAGGAGGTGAAGTTATGACTATTGAACAAAAGGCGAAAGAATTAGCTGCAGCAATAAAAGAGACTGAAGAATATAAAGAGCTTAGTTCAGCTCATGCCAGGCTCAAGCTGGATGTGACTGCACAAGACCTAATAACAAAGCTTCAAACATTACAAGAAGATCTCCAGAGGGCTCAGATGGAGGGAAAGCAAGTTGATAATGCTAAGTTTGATGAGATTAAGGCATTGCATGTTATTGCAGGTCAAAATGAAACTATCAATAGGCTGTTTACGAGTCAAGAAAAGTTCAATGCAGTAATGCAGTCTGTTAGTGAAAAAATAAGCCAGGAATTATTATAATTCAGCGGAAATTTGAAATATCTTCAATGTATTTGAAAACGCTTTAATTTGTAGTTATTTTCTACAATGAAAAGCGTTTTACTCATTTATGCTTAATTTTATGTACAATGGAAAGGAAATTTTGCAATTTTTTTATTGCAGATTAGCATTTTACTGGCATTATAGGCTTATTTATTTTATAATAGATGTGAATCATTTAAACAGTTTATTTATATGTCACGGTATATATAGAAATTATTGTAAAGGAGGATGAAGTGACTAAAGAGGAAAAACTGTTACTGGGAGGAGAAAATAGTGAAGAATAAAGCATGGTTGCCAAACTCAGTAACCATTATAAATCTTATACTGGGTTTTTGTGCAATTATACTAATTATACAAGAGCAGTTTATTACGGCGGCGTTTTTAATATTTTTAGGTATGATTTTAGATGGTATTGATGGAAGACTTGCTAGGAAATTAGCGGGAGATAACCCAATGGGAAAGGAATTGGATTCATTAGCTGATTTGATTTCCTTTGGAGTAACACCGGCTTTACTTATATACCAAATGCACTTAATTGAATATGGTATTTTTGGTGTTATTGTGGCAGCTGCATTTCCTGTTTGTGGTGCTATACGCTTGGCACGTTTTAATGCATTTGACAGCGAGGTTTCCTCTAATTACTTTACAGGGTTTCCGATTACTGCAGCAGGAGGACTGTTAATTTCCTTTGTTTTGGCACAAGCAACGTTGCCAAGTATGGCGTATATCCCTATAGTACTTTTAGTTGCATTTCTTATGATTAGTACGATTAAGTATCCGAATTTTAAAAGAGCTACATCTTTTCAGACTGTATTTATAATAGGATTTATTGGTGCATGTTTGGTATTGTCAATAATTAACCCGACGGCCATGCTTATGAATATGCTGGTTGGTTATATGTGTCTGGGTTTAGCTTTGTATGTTGTACCTATTCCCAAGCTGGCAAAATTGTTTTATACTTCTTGATGAGCAGCAGATACTATAATTTTTAAAATTAATTTAAAAAGTCAGTCTATCTATTTAGGTCTTTTAAGATGGACTGTTTTTTTAATTGCTTTGAGGGATAGTCAGAGGAGGATAAGATTTTATGGAGATATTAAAAACTATAAAAGATGCTAAAGACTATATCAAAAAGCTAAAAGAGCAAGGGAGTACAGTAGGTTTGGTTCCTACCATGGGATATTTTCATGATGGCCATCTTGAATTGATGAAATGCTCTATTAAAAAAGGGCATGAAACTATAGTGAGCCTGTTTGTAAATCCAACTCAGTTTGCTCCAACAGAAGATTTTGATAGCTATCCTAAGGATTTGCAAAGAGATTTAGATTTAGCAAGAGCAGTAGGTGTAAAGGCAATCTTTATGCCTGCTATTAAAGACATGTATCCGGAAGGATATAAGACTTATGTTGAAGTAGAAGGCTTGTCAAATGTTTTGTGTGGAGAGCATAGGCCCGAACATTTCCGGGGTGTTGCTACAATTGTATTAAAGCTGTTTAATATAATTCAGCCCCATGAAGTTTTTTTTGGGCAAAAAGATGGGCAGCAAGTTATTATTATAAAAAAAATGGTACAGGACCTGGATCTGGATATACTGATAGAAGTTGTACCTACAGCAAGAGAAGAAGATGGACTGGCAATGAGCTCAAGAAATGCGTACTTAAGTCCTCTAGAGAGGCAAGTAGCCCCAATATTATATCAAACCTTGAAGCTCCTTGAAGGGATGATTTTAAAAGGTGAGAAAAATGTTGCCCTGCTTATTGATGCGGGCAAGGATAGCATACTAAAAGAGCCATTAGCTGAGTTACAATATATAAATATTAGGAGTGCTGATGATTTGTCTGAGTTGGAAGAGCTCAGAGGAGAGTTTATGATTGCCATAGCAATGAAGATAGGGACTACTCGTCTTATTGATAATTTAGTTTTAAAGGTTTGACAAACTTTTGAGATGTACTTCATTTCGATTGCTGATTTATAACTTCTGGATTAAAGGAGTTTTTACCATTGGATAGATACAGAATTTATTCTAAACACCTGATAGAACGATATGGAGAAAAAGTATATAAAGTGCCTGTAAATCTTCCGGGAACCTGCCCTAATAGAGATGGTGCTATCAGTTATGGAGGATGTACCTTTTGTGATGAAGAAGGTTCCGGTTTTGACTGCCTTTCCAATACATTATCTATTCAGGAGCAGATTCGTAAAAATCAAGCATTTTTTCGTAAAAGATTTGGAGCTAACAAATTTATTATTTATTTTCAGGCATTTACAAATACCTATAAACCATATACCCAATTTGTAGAAGAAGTAGAAACGGCAGTCAATGAAGAAGATATAATAGGAATTTCTTTGTCCACAAGACCGGATTGTATTAATGAGAAATATCTAGATTTTCTTTACCAGTTAAAAACGGAGAGAAAAATAGAAATTGATATTGAGCTTGGGTTGCAATCAGTCAATTATCATACCCTTAGCAAATTAAACAGAGGTCATACCCTGGCGGAGTTTTTGGATGCTGTTATCAGGATTAAAGAAAGACAAATTAAGATATGTACTCATATTATTTTAAACCTTCCGGGAGATACTGAACTGGATGTTGTTGAAAATGCTAAGGTTATTTCTGCTTTGGGTATCGACTATGTTAAGCTTCACTCCTTGTATATAGTTGAAAAAACTATGCTGGGACAAAAATACTTGGATAAAGAATTTACTATCATTTCTTTAGACGAATATGTAGATAGAGTAGTGACTTTTTTAGAATATCTGCATCCTGATATAGTTGTACAAAGACTGGTAGGTAGGGGACCAAAAGGTCAGTTGCTTTTTAGCAATTGGGACACAAGCTGGTGGAAGATTAAAGAGTTTATTGAGTTAAAAATGGAAGAGCATGATACCTGCCAAGGGAAAAAATGCAATTACCTTAATGGTAAAGCATTAAGAAATAAAAGATATATATGATGTTAGAATATGTCAGGATATAGAATATTGGAATAGATATAGATTAGGCAATAAGATAGTTTTTTAAAAGGGTTAGTAAGTCAGTATGTCGAATTATTAAATTCTACGCAGGACAAGCTGTAACAGGTGATTGGGTTATATAATTTTAAATAAAATCAGAAAGATTTCCCGGATTGTTATTAAGGAGGCTGACAATGAAAAAAAGCTTTAAATTAAAAAGCTTAGCATTAGTTTTAGTAATATTATTGATGGCATCATTATTTACAGCAGGATGCTGGAGTAATCGGGAGGTTGTTACTATTACCGGTTCGACTTCTGTACAACCAATAACCGAAGAATTGGCATCTGCCTTTATGGAGATACATGGTAGAGACGGCAGAGCTGTTCGGGTAGAAGTTATGGGTGGCGGATCAGGAGCAGGTATTAGAGCGGTAGTAACAGGAGTTGCGGATATAGGGATGGTTTCCAGAGGTTTACATGATGCAGAAATGGATGATGTGGAAGTGATATTAATGGCAATAGATGGTATGGCAATAATTGTCCATCCAGATAACCCAGTTAACGATTTACCCTTCAGAGCATTGCAAGGTATTTTTAGGGGAGAGATAACTAATTGGAGCGAAGTTGGCGGAGCAGATGCCAATATATTAGTTGTAAATAGAGAAGAAGGTTCAGGTACACGTAATGCTTTTCATGAGATAGTTATTGGAGATAACAATGAATTTATTGCTACGGCTATCATTCAAAATTCAACAGGTGCTATTAGAGAAGTAGTTTCAAATGATGTAAATGGGATAGGCTATATATCATTAGGTGGTATTAATGACAGTATTAAAACACTGACGATAGATGGGGCATCACCAACAATAGAGATGATACAAACAGGTGAATATATAGTTGCACGTCCATTTAACTATATAGTTGCAGAAGGTGAATTAAGCGAAATTACTCAAATCTTTATAGATTTTGTTTTAAGTGATGAAGGTCAAAGAATTGTACAAGAAAATGGCCTGGTGCCTGTAAGATAGTGATCTAAAAGATACGCCGAACCAATAGCTAAATTGGTTCGGCTATATTTTTTTAATCCAAAGTTAACCTTAATTAACTTTTTCATAATCTTTAATTAACCAAAGCCTTATATAATTCAAGTGAGATTGAAACAATTTTTTAAGGGATATTAAGGAGGATTATTATGAAAACAGGCATTATGTCAAAAAAATTAGTAGTATTATTAGCAGCTTTATTAATGGTTTCAGTATTTGCAGTAGGGTGTCTAGGTGCTAACCAAAACAATCCAGGTCAAAATGATGATGGAACACCAAGATTAAGTGGTACTGTTACCATTGCAGGCTCAACTTCTGTACAGCCAATATCTGAAGAATTAGCCTTTGTTTTTATGGATATTAACCAAGGTGTTAGAGTAGAAGTTATGGGTGGTGGATCAGGAGCTGGTATCAGAGCAGCGGAAACGGGAACTGCAGATATTGGAGCATCATCGAGAGATTTACGTCCTGAGGAGTTGGCTAATGTAAATGACATATTAATGGCAATAGATGGTATAGCAGTAATTACGCATCCGGATAACCCGGTAAATAATTTGTCCTTTGAAGACTTACAAGGGATTTTTACAGGAGAAATAACTAACTGGAACCAAGTGGGTGGAGCAAATGCCGGTATACTTGTAGTGAATAGAGAAGAAGGCTCCGGCACACGCGGTGCTTTTGATGAGATCGTTATTGGAGATGGAGAATTTACTAATGCGGCTATCATTCAAAACTCAACAGGTGCTGTCAGAGAAGCAGTTTCAAATGATGTAAATGGAATTGGTTATATATCAATAGGTGGTATTAATGATAGCATTAAGCCTCTAACGATAGATGGAATAGCTCCAACAGTAGAGATGCTACAGGCAGAGGAATACCCGGTTGCACGTCCATTTATCTATATAATTGGGGACGATGATCTGAGTGAGCTTGCTCAAGCTTTTCTAGACTTTGTTTTAAGTGCTGAAGGCCAAAGAATTGTACAAGAAAATGGCTTAGTACCGGTGAGATAATAAGAGTATATAGATAGCTAAAATAATCTTTGCAGAAGTAAAGGGTGGATATTTTTATTCATCCTTTTTTATTCCTGTCTTAACCTAAACTTAACCTTATGATAACTTTGTGTTAATAAACCATAGATAAAATGTAAATTGTAGTATGTACTATTTGAACGAACTGCATAGGGAGTGTATAAACATAGTGAAACATACCACAAGAGAAAAAATAGTTAAAAGTTTTCTGTTTTTGGCTGCATCTACAGCAGTTTTAACTGTAATTTTAATTGCCTTTTTTATTTTTATGGAAGGGCTACCTATTTTCATTAATTATGGTTTTTCTGAAATAATATTTGGACAGCAATGGAGTCCTATGAGTCAGATTTTTGGGATATTTCCCATGATAGTTGGAACTGTTCTTGTAACTTTTCTTGCTATATTTATTGGTGCTCCATTAGGTATTTCTGTAGCCATTTTTTTAGCAGAAATAGCACCCAAACGAATATCTAAAATGGTAAGGCCTGCCGTTGAGTTATTGGCGGGAATTCCATCGGTAGTCTATGGTCTTTTTGGAATGGTGGTACTAGTAAGTATTATTGCTAATATTTCCAGAGGTCCTTTAGGTGAATTTTTACCGCCAATGTATCAAACGGGTTTTTCGGTGCTGGCGGGTGGAATTATTCTTGCAATAATGATTTTACCTACTGTAATAAGTATTTCAGAAGATGCTATCAGATCTGTACCTAAAGAATATAAAGAAGGTGCATTAGCTTTAGGAGCATCCAAATGGCAAACTATTTACAATGTGATTTTGCCTGCTGCTAAATCAGGGATAGTTACTTCAGTTATACTTGGGACAGGCAGAGCCCTTGGAGAGACAATGGCCGTAATTATGATTGTTGGAAATACTGTACTTATACCTGGAGGTACTTGGGAGGTGCTATTTGCTCCTGTTAGAACACTAACAGGCAATATAGCATTGGAAATGGGATATGCCGGTCCTGAACATCAACAAGCCCTTTTTGCAACAGGCATTGTTTTATTTGTTTTTACTATGCTTTTAAATGTAATGACTACGCTTATTGTCAGAAGGGGGTTTCGTAAAAGATGAGGAAATCTGAAAAGCAGCAGATTATCGCCTTTACTCTTTTAAGTATTGCAGCTTTTGTGACGGTTTTAATACTTGGTCTAATAATTTTTTATGTATTAAGCAGAGGGCTAAGTATGATAAGCATAGAATTTTTAACAGAATCCCCCAGAAGAATGGGTTCTGAAGGTGGCATCTTTCCTGCTATTGTAGGTACCGTTTATTTGGTTGCTACAACAATGGCGATTGCTACTCCCATTGGTGTGGGTGCTGCTATTTATTTAAACGAATATACAAGGGAAGGTCCGGTAACTAATGCAATTAGATTTGCTACTGAAGTATTAGCAGGTATTCCATCAATAGTTTTTGGACTGTTTGGTTTTGTTTTCTTCGTAATTATTTTGCAGCCCATCACAGGAGGCTGGTCCATATTATCAGGTGCTTTAACAGGCGTGACTATGATATTGCCTACCATAGTTCGAGCATCAGAAGAAGCCCTAAAGGCTGTACCCAATACATTAAGAGAAGGAAGTCTGGCATTGGGTACAACTAGATGGCAGACTATAAAAAGAGTTGTTTTGCCAACAGCTTTTCCAGGTATTTTAACGGGTTTAATTCTTTCAATTGGAAGGGTTATTGGAGAAACGGCAGCGTTTCTTTTAACTATAGGTGGGACTTTGCTGATACCTCATTCCATATTTGATGGTGCCAGAACCTTATCACTACACTTGTATCAGGTGGCAATGGAAACAGGAGCAATGGATGTAGCCTTTGGTACAGCGGCAGTTTTGATTTTTGTGGTTATCATAATTAATGCTACAGCAGGATTTGTGTTAAAGAGATTCATGAAAAAAATCTCTTAGGAGGGTCTAGATGATGGAAAAACAAATCAAAAATGAACAAGCCAAAATTGAGGTAGAAGGATTAAATTTATACTATGGTAAAATGAAAGCACTAAACAATGTATCTCTCCAATTAGCCAGCAATCAAGTATCTGCCTTAATTGGGCCATCAGGATGCGGAAAATCAACTTTTTTAAGAACATTAAACCGAATGAATGACTTGATCCCTGGAGTTACTATACAAGGTAAGGTCTTAATTGATAATGTTGATATATATAGCAAGGAAATTGAAGTTGTTGAGCTTCGCAGAAGGATTGGTATGGTATTTCAAAAGCCTAATCCATTTCCTATGAGTATTTATGAAAATGTAGTTTATGGACCAAAAGCTCATGGGGTTAAAAATAAAAAAAAGCTAGATGAAATTGCAGAAAAAAGTTTAAGAAAAGCTGCTTTATGGGATGAAGTAAAGGATCGCTTGAAAGATTCGGGATTGAGTCTTTCTGGAGGGCAGCAGCAAAGGCTTTGTATTGCACGTGTACTGGCAATAGAGCCGGATATAGTACTAATGGACGAGCCAACATCAGCCCTTGATCCAATAGCTACACTTAAAATTGAAGAATTAGTAAGTACTCTAAAAGAGGACTATACAATAGTTATAGTAACTCACAACATGGAGCAAGCGGCACGTGTATCTGACACAACTACCTTCTTTTTAAGTGGCGATATTATAGAAACAGGAGATACCGAATTAATTTTTACTAACCCAAAGCAAAAGCAAACGGAAGACTACATTACCGGAAGATTTGGCTAAAGATATGAGGTGAATAAAGTGGAAAATAATAATCTCATTTATGCGATAAAAGAATTAAACTTATGGTACGGAAATAATCAGGCTCTAAAGAATGTCAATATGAATATCCGAAAGAAAAATGTAACTGCAATAATTGGTCCATCAGGTTGTGGGAAATCTACCTTTATTAAAGTCCTCAATAGGATGATAGAGTTGGTTCCTAATGTAAAAATTACAGGAAGTGTACTTATTGATGATAAAGATATTTTTTCTGACGAAACAAGTTTAATTGACTTGCGTTGTAAAGTAGGGATGGTGTTTCAAAAAGCTAATCCATTTCCTAAATCAATCTTTGAAAATGTAGCATTTGGACCAAAGATGCAGGGGATTACATCAAAGGATAAGCTTTATCATCTAGTAGAAAGAAGCTTGAAGCAAGCGGCTTTGTGGGATGAGGTGAAAGATAGGTTACATGACCCGGGGCAAGGTCTATCGGGTGGACAGCAACAGAGATTATGTATAGCACGAACACTGGCTATGGAGCCGGAAGTTTTACTAATGGACGAGCCAACTTCGGCACTGGATCCAATAGCGACTCTTAAAATCGAAGAATTGATTCATGAATTGAAAGAGAGCTATAATATAATAATTGTAACCCATAATATGCAGCAAGCAGCACGTGTTTCTGACAGAACAATATTCTTTTTAAATGGTGAAGTAATTGAAGAAGATGAGACGGACGTTATTTTTACAAAACCGAAAGAACAAAAAACAAATGATTATATTACCGGAAGGTTTAGCTAGATAAACCTTGGTGAAATGTAATCCATCAAAAGGAGCGTGAGAAAAGTGGTAAGAGCAAGTTTTCAGCAGTCTTTAGAGGAGTTACAAAGAGATATGTGTAAAATGGGCAGCTTAGTTGAGGAAATGATTACAGATGCCATTAAGTCACTGACAAAACAAGATGTGGAACTAGCAGAAGCGGTGTTAAAAAAAGATAAAATAGTTAATCAGTTGGACTTGGAAATTGAAGACAGGTGTATGAAATTACTGGCAACCCAGCAACCAATGGGTAAGGATTTAAGACAAATAGGTGTTACCTTTAAAATTATTAAAGACTTAGAACGCATAGCAGACCATGCTTGTGATATTGCTAAGACTGCTAAGAGGATTGGTACAGAGCCTCTAATTAAGCCCCTTATAGATATTCCCAGGATGGCTGAGCTTGCAAAAAGGATGGTAAAAAAATCCTTGGATAGTTATGTAGCTGAAGATGTAGTATTAGCTGAAGAAATAAAGCATGATGATGACCAGGTTGATAATTTGCATAATCAGATTTTTCGTGAGCTGTTAACTGTTATGATGGAGAATCCTAAAACAATTAACCAAGCAGCTTACTTATTGTTTATCAGCAGCTCTTTAGAAAGAATAGGAGATTATGCTACAAATATTTGTGAAAGTGTTATCTTTTTAGTTACAGGAGAAAGAAAAGATTTGAATCCATAAATTTAGTAAAAAACTACTCTTTAGGTTGTAAAATATAAAAATAAGCTTATTGGCTTTACAATGATGGTTACTTCATATAAGATATGGATAATATTACATTAAAATCTTTTATAGGTAGTAATTTCGAGGAGTGATGATTATGTCTAAAGCCGAATCTTTTGATATTGTTTCAAAGGTGAACATGCAGGAAGTTGACAATGCTATTAACCAAACAAATAAAGAAATTTCCCAAAGATATGACTTTAAAAATAGCAAATCTGAGGTAAGTTTAGAGGATGGAAACCTCAAAATTATTTCAGAAGATGACTTTAAGCTTGGAAGTGTTGTTGACATTTTACAGTCAAAGCTGATACGCAGGGAAGTTCCAATTAAAAACTTGGAGTATGGTAAAGTTGAGGAAGCAAGTGGCGGAACAGTTCGCCAGATTATCAAGCTCAAGCAGGGTATTGAAACAGATACAGGCAAGCAGATAGTTAAAGATATTAAGAATCTTAAGCTTAAAGTTCAAGGCCAAATAATGGAAGATCAAGTTCGTGTTTCAGGCAAGAGCAGAGATGACTTGCAAGCAGTAATAAGCTTCTTAAAGCAGCAGGAATATAATGTAGAGTTGCAGTTTACCAATTACAGATAATATTAGGGAAACAAATAAAAATGGCAAAGAGTAGGGTGCTTTTTATAAAAAGCATTCTATTTTTTGCCAGTTTAGTATTATAAAATCGTTTTTTTCTATGTAGCTGGTATAACTCATACAAAAATATAAGCAAGGGGCAGCTAAAAGTGATTTAATGGAGGCCGGGGAGCCCATAAAATCATAAAAAACAACCCCTTGCAGGAAAATTATAACAAAAGTTGCAATAAAATTCATTAAAAAGGTTTAAGAAAAATCAAATTCGGTAGAAATATTGTAATGAATGTAGGTTTAGCAATAGGGTAAAGTAAAAGCTTGTATTTTTAGGGCAAACTTGACATTAAACTATAGATTACCTATAATATGCTTATCCCATTGATACCTAGGCCTTTCACCTGCTTTAGGTGGGGTCTTTTTTAGTATTAGAACAGGAGGAATAAGTCAATGAACAATAAAGAAAAATTTTATATAACAACACCGATCTACTATCCAAGTGATAAATTACATATTGGTCATGCCCTTACTACTACCATGGCAGATACTCTAGCTCGCTATAATAGGCTCAAAGGTAAAGATGTTTGGTTTCTTACAGGCTCAGATGAGCATGGGCAGAAAATTGAAAGGAAGGCTGTGGAGGCTGGCGTTACCCCTATTGAATATGTTGATAAAATAGTTGCTTCCTTTCAACATCTTTGGGAGCAGTTGGATATCCAATATGATGATTTTATTAGAACGTCTGAAGATAGACATAAAGAAGTTGTCCAATATATATTTAAAAAGATTTATGATAAAGGTGACATATATAAATCAGAATATGAGGGATGGTATTGCACACCTTGTGAGACATTTTGGGGACAAAGGCAGCTGGGGGAAGATAGAATATGTCCGGATTGTTCAAGGCCTGTAGAGCTTCTAAAAGAAGAAAGCTACTTTTTCAAAATGAGCAAATATGGAGATAGAATCTTGGAATTTATAGAAAACAATCCTGAGTTTATACAGCCTATTGCACGTAAAAATGAGATGGTTAATTTTATAAAGCAGGGATTGGAAGATCTATGTGTTTCAAGAACTACATTTAAGTGGGGTATTCCAGTGCCAATTGATGAAAGGCATGTAATTTATGTTTGGTTTGATGCCTTAGCTAATTATATATCAGCCTTGGGTTACTCAAAAGAAAATGACGAGCTTTTTCAAAAGTTTTGGCCAAATGCAACACACCTTGTAGGAAAGGATATAGTAAGATTTCATACTATTATCTGGCCTATTATTCTCATGGCAGCAGATTTGCCGCTACCTCAAAAAGTCTTTGGACACGGCTGGTTACTTATAGGCGGCGGGAAAATGTCCAAATCCAAAGGAAATGTAGTTGATCCCCTTGTGTTGGTAGATAAATATGGCAGTGATGCTATTCGCTATTTCTTATTGAGAGAAATGCCTTATGGTTCTGATGGCTATTACTCTGAAGAGATTTTAATTGAAAGAGTCAATACTGACTTAGCAAATGATTTCGGCAATCTTTTAAGCAGAACCACAGCCATGGTAGATAAATTTTGCGAGGGTATTATTCCTCAACCAGGTGAGTTTGAGGTAATAGATAATGAGCTAAAGAATATGGCCCTGGAACTACCTGATAAGATGGATAAATTCCTGGATAAGGTTCAGTTTAATGGTGCACTGGAGGAAATTTGGAAGCTTATTAATAGAGCCAACAAATATATTGATGAAACAGCACCTTGGGCTCTTGCTAAGAGTGAGGATACAAAGGAAAGGCTAAATACAGTCCTTTATACTTTAATTGAAGTAATTCGATTTACCACGATTTTAATTACTCCATTTATGCCAAAGACTCCGGGCAAGGTTTGGGAGCAGTTGGGCATATCTGATAAAAAAGAGATTCAAGCTTGGGGTAGTTTGGGTCAATGGGGACTCATACCGGCAGGTACAAAAATAAACAGAGGAGATGCTCTGTTTCCAAGATTGGATAAGGAAGAAATGCTTGAAGCTTCTATGTCTGGGGAAAGTATAGATGCAGAGGCTTCAAAAGAAAAGAAAATCGACCTGCTGCCGGAAATATCTATTGAAGATTTTATGAAAGTTGATTTACGTGTGGCAGAAGTTCTGGAAGCAGAAAAAGTTGAAAAAGCTGATAAGCTGCTCAAACTTAAGCTAAAATTGGGAAATGAAGAAAGAACCGTTGTAGCCGGAATAGCTAAGTATTATGAACCGGAAAAGCTGATAGGTAAAAAAGTTGCCTTTGTTGCAAACTTAAAGCCTGCCAAGTTAAGGGGTATCATGTCTCAAGGTATGATATTGGCTGCATCTGATGACGATGACAACTTGGCTCTTTTGACACCCGATAAAAATATGAATAGTGGGGCAAAGATAAAATGATGGAACTATTTGACTCTCATGCTCACTTAAACGACAGAAAATTTGCAGAGGATTTGGATGAGGTAGTTCAAAGGGCTGAAGCAAATCAAGTTTCATATATACTTAATGTGGGTTTTGATATAAAAACCAGCAAAAAAGCAGTTGAGCTGGCTCAAAAATATCCTAACCAATATGCATCAGTTGGTATTCACCCCCATTATGCAAGTATGTATAACCTTGAAGCGGAAAGAATCCTGGAAACCCTTGCTGCTAATAAAAAAGTTGTAGCAATAGGTGAAGCAGGCTTAGACTATTACCGTAACCTATCACCAAAAGAAGTGCAAAAAGAGGCTTTTAAGAAGCAAATTGCCCTTGCTAAAAAGCTAAATAAGCCATTAGTTATTCACGATAGAGATGCTCATGAGGATACAATGGAAATATTGAAACAGGAAAGGGCTTCTGATGTGGGAGTTGTACTGCACTGTTTTTCCGGGAGTGCACAAATGGCTCTGGAATGTGTAAAACAGGGGTGGTATATATCTTTGGCAGGGCCTGTGACCTATTCTAATGCAGCAAAACTTGTTCAGGTAGCAGAAGTTGTGCCCATAGAAAAACTACTTATAGAAACAGATTGCCCATACTTGACCCCACAAGCTGTGAGGGGTCAAAGAAATGAACCCATGTATGTTAAATATGTAGCTGAAAAGATAGCAGAGATAAGAAAAAAACCTGTAGAAGAAATAGCTTATCATACAACGGAAAATGCCAAGAGATTTTTTAGAATTTAATAGTAATATTATACTTTACGTTAGAAAACGCTAGAGACTTGTTCTCAAGCGTTTTTTTGCTTTAAAATCGCAGAATCTTAGCTTGGCTAAAAATAGAAAACAATGGAAACAATAGAGAGACCTATAAATTGACTCTATACAAACCAATTAAGTACTGTAAGCCAGAATCGGACTTCCGATTTCCGACCTCCGCTAAGTGAGGTATATTTTGTGTAGATAATGAATATATTTATAAGAAACAAATAGATTTAAAAGTGGTTTTTTGCAAAAAATTTGCAGATATGCATATTAACACAGAAGAAATTACAAAGGAGGTCGTATTGAAGCTATGAATGACTTAACAGGCAAAATCTTTTTTAGCCTTGCATTAATAGTTTTCATAATGATACCAAGTTTAACAATAGATTATAAAGATATAACTATACAAGTGGATGGAGAAGAGATACAATTTGTTACAGCTAAGAGGACTGTAGGAGATGTTTTAGAATATAAGGACATTGCATTGCAGTCATATGACTATATTTCTGAAAGTTTGGATACTACACTTACGCCTGATATGATCATAGCAATAGTACGTGTAGTAAAGGAAACAGAGGTTGTAAAAGAAGTAGTCTTAAGGGAAACAATGTATAGAGAAGATTCGAGCTTGGATAGGGGAGTTACTAGCGTTGTTATAGAGGGCAATGATGGGGAGCAGGAACTAATCTATCAGGTAACTTTGGTAGATGGGAAAGAGGCTGAAAGAATTTTACTTGAAAAAAATATACTCTTACAAGCTGTAGATAGAGAAATAGCAGTAGGCATTAGTGATAGAATAACTATTGGTAGTATCTCCCGAGGGTATAGAAAATCAATGACCATGACTGCTACTGCATATACTCATACAGGAAATCCTACTTTTACAGGGGTGATGCCTCAAAGGGGAACAATAGCAGTGGACCCCAATGTAATACCTTTAGGACAAGAGGTATACGTTGTAGGCTATGGATATGCCATAGCTCAAGATACCGGAGGTGCTATCAGGGGTAATAAGATTGATGTATTCAAAGATACAAGGGACGAAGCAATTAATTGGGGAAGAAGAACTGTAAAGGTTTATATACTTGACTAAAAAATTGGGTTATACTTATATTAAATGTGTATCAGAAAATTTAACTAGAGGCGGATAGATATGGAACTGATAAACTTAAGCCAGCTGAAGCATTTAATGAATAAGTATGACATCAAGCCTAATAAAAGAATGGGACAGAATTTTTTAATAGATAACAATATAATAACAAAGATAATACAGGGAGCCAATGTAGAAGGGGGATATGTAATTGAGATTGGGCCTGGAATGGGTTCATTAACTGTAGGCCTTGCTCAGGTGGCGAAAAAGGTGATAGCTGTTGAATTAGATAAGAAACTGCTGCCGGTTCTTGAAGAAACAACCGGAAGATACTCCAATGTAGAGATAATAAATGAAGATGCCTTAAAAGTAAACTTTGATGAAGTAATGAAAGAAAGGGGAATACAAGAGCCTTATAGTGTTGTTGCTAATCTTCCTTACTATATAACTACTCCTATAATCATGCATCTATTGGAGCAGGGATTTAACATTGATAAGCTTGTTTTTATGATTCAAAAAGAAGTTGCTACTAGGATGCTTGCTGGACCCGGGACAAAAGATTATGGAGCACTTACTTTGGGAGTGCAGTATTATACAGAAGTTTTCCGTGTTGCTAAAGTCCCTCCTACTGTATTTATTCCCAAACCGGAAGTTGATTCGACCGTTGTCAAACTCGTAAAAAGACCCAAACCTCAGGTTGATGTGAAAAATGAAAGATTTTTGTTTAAAGTTATTAAAGCGGGTTTTGGAAAACGGAGAAAAACCATCTTAAACAGTCTATCCAATTCTGAATTGGATTTAAATAAAGAAGCTATTATTAAAGCATGTTCATTGATTCAAATTGATCCACAAAAAAGGATGGAACAGTTATCCATCCAAGATATAGCCAGATTGGCTGACCACCTATGCGAGTAATATGAAATTTTAACAGAAATGATTAACCTCTTATTCTTTTGGTAATAATATACATAAAGTATGTATGTTCAAAAGAGAGGGAGAAAGATATGATAAAGAAAGAGGTTAGTGAAAAACACGATCGAAAAAAGATGTTTGACCTGTTTATACAGGTTTCTGAAAAGATTTTATATGAAAAGTATAAGCAAAAAGGTTGATAGCAGCGAGGGAAATTGGAAGCCGGATGTCAAAAATCAGAAGTCAGAAGCTAAAGTGTAGATAGCTAAAGGGAGCGTTCATATTACTGAACGGCTCCCTTTACTTATTTTAAGGCTAAATTCCAAAAACATGTTGTCCAATTCTATGGGTTATATCTCTTGTCCATATCCATCTACTGGTGGCTGTTACAGGGTTCCAGTAGTATAAAGCCCCATCTACCGGATCCCAACCATTAATTGCGTAATGCACAGCATCGTATGCTCTTTGGTTAGGAGTGAGCCAGAACTGTCCATCAGCAACTGCTGTAAAAGCTAGTGGCTGGAAGATGACCTCCCTAACAGTGTCAGGGAAATCTGGATCATGCAGTCTGTTTAATACGACAGCAGCAACTGCTACTTGCCCTTCAAAAGGCTCTCCCCTAGCTTCACTGTATACAGTACGTGCTAAAAGAGTTAGTTCCTCTTTTGTAAAACAGTGTCTTGCAGCACTAGGTGAAGAAATGGCCGTGGCAGGCCTAGCTGCAGAGCTGCTTGTTGGAATAATTAGACTTTGTCCGGGAGCTATGACTGTGCTTTGTAATCTGTTATGGTTCATCAACTGTTGCCATGTAATGCTATTATTGTTAGCAATTAAGTATAAAGTATCACCAGGTCTGACAACGTAAGAGTTTCTGCTGGGTATATTTAATATTTGTCCCGGGGAAATCAAAGTCCCTTTCAGTTCATTTGCAGATTGAAGCTGCTCAGTTGTTAGTTCAAATTTTTGTCCAATATAAAACAGACTATCGCCGGGTCTAACGGTGTAATAAGGTATGTTTAATACTTGTCCTGGTAAAATCCGAGTTCCTTTCAATTCGTTTGCAGATTGAAGCTGCTCAGCTGTTAGCCCAACTCTTTGCCCAATTAAAAACAGGCTATCACCGGGTCTAACAGTGTAATTGCTGGCTAGGGCGACTGAATTCATGCTAAGCAGGAAAGCCAATCCTAGCATCAATACCCTTGTTAGTGCTTTTTTTACAAATTTTCTAGTGAAGACTATCCCCTCCCTTGCGTAAAAGTATAACTAATTTTATAAGCTGAGGCATTAACAAATATGTGGTTTTTGTAGCAATAATTGCCATAAGGAAGGGGAGAAAAAATTGCTTTACTTGGCACGAGAGGCTAGTTTGCAAGCATAAAATAGTTAGAGGTATGACAAAATGGGGGGCTGTATGATGGGTGAAATAAAGGTTAATGACTATGTAAAAAGAAAGTCATATGGCGGAGATATCAAGTTTAGAGTTATTGATATAGTAAAAGATCCGGATAATGCACAATATATGCTAAAGGGAATGAAAATTCGATTAATGGCAGACAGTGTAAGAGATGACTTAGAGTTATTGCAGCCGGAAGAAATCTTGGAGGAAAGACATAATAGTATATTATTAACAAGGCAAGTGTTAAAAAGAATAGAGCAAGATAGAAATAGGAGGTCAAATTTTTTGCGTAACGATGCAGTGACACAAAATTACTATCAAATTCCAGGGAAAGTTCTTCATATTGATGGTGATAAAGAGTATCTGGAAAAGTGTATCAATGCATATAAAATGCTTGATGTTCCTGCGATTGGTGTACATATACAAGAAAAGGAATTACCTGAAAAAGTTGTAGATGTGATCAAAACATACTGTCCTAATATATTAGTGCTTACGGGACATGATGCACTGAAAAAAGATACTCAAGATTATAAAAGCATGTCCAGCTATAAAACATCCAGATATTTTGTTGATGCTATCAGGAGTGTAAGGTTATTTGAGCCAAATAGGGATTCTCTGGTAGTGATTGCTGGTGCTTGTCAATCATATTACGAGGCTCTTATAGATGCAGGAGCAAATTTTGCTACTTCACCCAAAAGAATATCGGTGCATGCTTTTGATCCGGTTTATATTGCAGAAAAAATTGCATTTACATCTATTTATCAAAAAATAAATTTAGAAGAAGCTTTAGGCAATACTATTACTGGGAAAGATGGCATTGGAGGAGTTGATACACGAGGGCACTATAGGGTAGGTTTTCCAAAATCCAACTATTAATGACAAAATAATTAATTGACAGGTATCAAAACAATAAAGTATAATATATCTTTTGCCTTGACACCTTCAAAGAAATGTAGTATCATAGTAAAGAATTAGGAAAGAAGGTGGTATTTTGGTGGCAAAAAAAGTACTAGCTGACATCAAGCAGGACCTTGATGAATATGTTGGTAAGAGAATACGCCTAAAGGCCAACCGAGGTAGAAGAAAAGTAGTAGAAAAAGTTGGTATTTTAGAGCAAACATATCCAAATATTTTTGTTATTATGTTAGATGAAAATAAAAACTTTGGCAGGCGAATTTCCTTTAGTTATAGTGATGTTTTAACAGAAACTGTAGAGTTGTCATTATGCAAGGAAGATGGAGATAAAAAAATTGTTTGTGGTGAAAGATAATGTGCTATATACCGAGCGTTTAAAGCTCGGTTTTTTTATATTATAGGGAAGTATATGTTTTTTACTAGAAGGACAATGGTTTCAGGATTTTCATAGCAATCTTTTATTCTAGGCTTTTAAGGCGGAGTCAGATGCTTTGTTCTTGATTTTTATAGTAATTAATAGAAAACCCGAGGGATTAAAACTTTCCTTCGGGTTTTTTGTGCATTACTTAGCTGCTACTGTTTTTTAAATACATAAATTTATTATCTGGGACACTGACAAAATTTATCTAGAATCTGTTCAAATATTTTTATATGCTCCTCTTCGTCTTGGATTATACATTCCAATATTCTTTGGACATGAGGGTCACAAATATGGGCTATTTGTTGCCTATACTGTGTAATAGCTGCCTTTTCTGCTTGTATATTTGCTAGAAGTTGTGAGTATGGAGCACCAGTTAGGTAGCGGATATTTCTTGGTGTCCACTGCCTTCCGCGAGAATTATGATATCTGAGGTCTCCTCCTAAGAGTTTGATTAATTCAGCTAGTATATCAAAATGGTGCATTTCTCCTATAGCGATCTCCTTAAGTGAAGAAGAAAATTCCGGCAGAAGGTCCGCAGAATCATGATGTTGATAAAGGTACATAGTAATTGCTGACAGTTCACTTGTTGCACCTGCATAACTTTCTGAAAGAATTCGAGCATATCTTGGATTGCACTCCAGAACCTTAATAGGTGGAAATTGTGTTTTTAAGAGAGCCATCTTCCCCGGAGCTTCATTTGGTAGTTCCTTTTTTTCATTATCCATAACAGAATCACTCCTTTTTTAATAACATTTTATGTATTTAAATAGTTGCTGCTACTAAATTTTGTAGAGATTTTTAAATACGCATATATGGGTAACACTTTTTAGCTAACCTTCATACTATAAGAGTGAAGTTAACAAACACAGGGAAAGGAGGGGTTCTATATGAGTAGTAATAACTGTCGTCCAACTCAACACCCATGTCATCCGGGAGGTGGCTTTGGTGATGATAGCTTTATGTTTATCTTCATCTTTTTGATTATGTTTATGCTCCCAGGCGGTTCTGGTTCTTTCGGTTCTGAGATGATCTTGGTTCTATTGTTGTTGTTTATGTGTATGGGAGATGGCTTTGGAGACGATATGATGATGATGTTAATGCTGTTTTTATTGCTGTTTTGTTTCTGTGGTGATAGCTTATTTGGAGCTAAATCAGGAGCTGAAAAATTTAGAATTGGTGCTGAAGCATAATGAAATGACACCAGCTGCATGGCTGATAATTTGATGCAGCCATGTAGCATTTTTATGATATAACCGGGGGGGAAAATGATGGAAAACAACAAAAAAATTGATATAGATCAAATACTTCCAATGCTAAACAGTGATGACCTTATGGAAAATATTAATAGATTAGCATTGTTGATGGGTAATCCCGAAAAAGGAGAAAGTGTTAGAAATATGATAGGTTGTCTTTTAGACAAAAAAAACCAGGAGATTGAGGGTGTAAGCTCCCAAATGGAGCATGTGGATCCTGCAATTAATCTATTGCTGGCAATTAAGCCCTATCTATCAGAAAATAGACAACATGTGTTGGATGAATCCATGAAAGTACTAAACATGTCATTTTTTATGAGTGAATTAAAAAAGATGACATAAGAAGAGGAGGGGATTTTTATGCGAAAAAATTTTAGATTTACTGATAAAGAATATATGGCTAACGATAAAAGAAGTATTTTTTTTAAGAGGAATAGAATGGGACGCAAGATAATTGATGAAGAATTTGAAGTAGAAGCAGATGTTCAAGAAAAAAAAACTGTTGATGTAGATGAAAATGAAAGTAAAAATGAACATATTGACCATTCTAAAGGATTGGCATTTTGGCATGATGAGGTCTATTCCAAAATATCTGAAGAAATTTCCCCATTACCCGAAAAAATTGTCCCAGAAGAGCTTATTGTTGAAGAGTCTGACACTGAACCTGAACTCCTTTCTAAATCGCCAAAATTTTTAGGAATTATTGATGAAGATATGCTATTGCTGGGTGTTACAGCGATAGTTCTTCAAAGTCCAAGAAAAGATTTTAGTTTGCTCCCGCTAATTTTATTATTAACAACAAGTAAACAAAGATAGACCAGGTTTTAATTTTTGCATTTTTAACTAGATTCAGTAGCAGTTACACTTCTAATTCATATCATGTAGTGGGGGTGTCAGCAATGAAGAGTATTTATCAAGCTGTACAAAAAAATAGAAAAAAGATTTTAGAAATGGATGATAATGTTATTGGGGTGGGCGTTGGTTATAAGAAAAAAAGAGGAGAGCCAACAGACGAAGAATCGGTAGTTATATTTGTGAAGAAAAAAATAAATAAAGGGGACTTAAGATCCCATCAGATTATACCTGACAAAATTGAAACAGCAAAAACAGATGTTATTGAAATAGGGGAAATGAGGCTTCTGGTAAATACTCAAAGATATAGACCAGTTAAGCCGGGATGCAGTATCGGTCACCATGCTGTTTCAGCAGGTACTTTGGGTGCTGTAGTACGAGATAAAAAAACCGGGGAAAGATTACTTCTTTCCAATAATCATGTTTTGGCTAATATAACTAATGGAAGGGACGGAAGGGCCAAGCAAGGAGATGTAATTTTACAGCCCGGAAGTTATGATGGAGGTAGAGCGGATAAAGATGTTGTGGCATATTTGCATAAATATGCTCCAATATCAAAGGCTGCAATGGAAAGTGAATGTCCTGTTGCAGTCGCAGCAGAAGCAGCAGTTAATACCCTATTTAAAGTTATAAAGCCATCTTATTCCATGAAGTTTGTGAAAACCACCAATCAGAACAATATTGTTGATGCTGCTGTAGCAAAGCCGTCACAAATTGAGATTAGTGAAGAAATTTTAGAAATTGGAGAAGTTAAAGGTATGATTGAGCCTAAGCTGGGAGATAAAGTTAAAAAAAGTGGCAGAACTACCGGCTATACTGAAGGAACTATTAGAGCAGTTGATGTTACGATGAAAGTAGCTTTAGATGGAGAAAGTTATGCAATATTTACAGAGCAGATATTAAGTGATATAAAATCTGCTCCCGGAGATAGCGGTTCACTAATATTAGACAGTCATAATAGGGCTGTTGGCCTATTATTTGCAGGTTCAAGTACTACTACCCTTTTTAATAAAATATCAAATGTTATGAAAGAGTTAGATGTGGAGTTTTAAAAGGGTGAGCAGTCACCCTTTTATATTTCAAATAGCATAGTACTATGTTCATGGAGAGGAGAGCTGTGGGTGCTAGTGTCAATAGTTATACCTTGCAAAAATGAAGGTGAGAACATAGTTATGACACTTGATTCCTTGTTTACATCAATTAATAAAGCAGATTATGAAGTGATTGTTATAGATGATGGATCTGATGATAACTGCTGTAACGGTATTGTTGAAAGATATGAAACAATAAAACTTTACGGAACTGAGGGGTTAGGTGCTGCTGGGGCTAGAAATTATGGGGTCCAAAAAGCAAAGGGAGATATATTGATTTTCTGCGATGCACATCTGATTTTTAGTAATGGTTGGATTGATAAACTACTCTCTTTACTAGGAAAATGTGATGCTATTTCTCCCGGGATTGGGATAATTGGGGATTCCGGTATTGCAGGATATGGTCTTACATGGGATGAGAGTCTAAAAGCCCAATGGTATACAAAAAAACCTAAGGTCGTTAAAGCGGTCCCCTTTTTGCCGGGAGGCTGCCTTTGTATTAAGAGAGAGGTTTTTGAGGATATTGAAGGGTTTGATAAAGGATCTATAGTATGGGGGCATGAAGATGAGGAAATTTCTTTAAAGCTTTGGCTTTTTGGATACTCATGCTGTGTTTATCCGGAGGCCTTGGTTCTTCATAAATTTAGAACTAAACATCCCTATAAAGTAACCTCTGAGCATATACATTATAATTTTCTGCGTATGGTTTATAGTCATTTTAACGAACAGCGGATGTTCAAAGTAAAAGCCATGATGCAGGATAACTATGGCTATAATGAGGCTCTATTAAAATTAAGTACAAGCGACATAGCCATGCAAAGAAGCAGATACTTTGAGAAGAGAAAGCATGATGATGATTGGTTTTTTTCCAAATTTGGTATCCTTTTTTAGTTTTATATTTTTTACAATAATGGTCTCATAAATAAGAGAAGCTGTTGCTTAAAATACAGATAAGGAGCTTACCGCAAGGATTATCAGCGTATGAAAGATGCAATATTGTAGCAAATAAAATTTACATGTTTATTAATCAAAGGGGCTTAACTGCTGACAATATAAAAATTCAATTAGTTAACGGAATACCGGCATTAACTGTAGAAGGACAAGTTTTGGTAACTGCAACAAATACTTTGCTTACGAATCTCCTATACATGGTTTAGTCGCTTTTCTTTTTTTAATTTGTCACCATTTCCAGGCACAGGCATACAATATATACCAGATGATATGACCTTGTTTGTAGAATTGGTGGTATTAGAGAGATTTAGTCAGACAATAATGAAATTATTACACACGTTGGTAACAGGAACGTCGAGACGTTTTTGAAAATAAAAATCAAAAAATTTAAGGAAACTAGTCAATATTTTTTTATAAATGCATATATTATGGTGAGAATTTATCTATTGGCTAGCATGTAGGAAGCGAATTTTAATTAATGCTAGGTCCAAGGAAAGCTGCAGTTGTAGCCATGCTAGATTAGTATTATGGTGCGAGGCTGTAGCTAGTGCTAGGAACTTTGCTTATGGAAAGGAGGTACGAATTAATAATGGAAATGGAATATATTGATGTTCAAAGAAGATTATTAAAAGTTCAAAATGTGGTTGGGGAAGATACGCAACAGGTAAGAGTACTGAATGAAATAGCTTTTCCTGTAGAAGTAAGAAAAATATGGGATACAATTGCTGAAGTAAAAGAAGTAAAGACAAATGTAATAAAGGATAGAGTTATAGTAGAAGGTAAGATTCATAAGAATATATTTTATGTTGCCGGTGAAGATAAGGTAGTTGATGGTACTAAATACCAAAAAGGGGGAGTTTTTGAGCTATCGGTTGAAGAATCATTTATCGCCCATGTTGACATACCGGGTACAAGGCCTGAATTTCATGCTCAAGTGTGCACAAGAATTGAATTTATAGGGTATGACAAAATTAAGGAAGCTAAACATAAACACAAGCCACCTGAAGAGTGCTCCAATTTTATACCGGAGCCACCTAAAGAATGTCCCAAAAGCAGAGCTGAGACAATGGACCATAAGGATCACTGTAAGCCAAAGCCAGAACCGGAGCCTTGCAGACCTCAGCCTAAACCTTGTCCGGAGCATACGTCCAGATGTTGGAAACAGACATTAATTTTAGAGGTGTTTGTAAAAGTTACAGAGACAGTCCAAATGGAAGTAGTAGTAGATGTAGTAGCACCAAAACTGGATTTGGAAGTAATCAGAGAATTGCTGAAAGTTCAAAGCGTAGTTGGTGAAAATGAAAATCAAGTTTCAATTGAAGCGGATATAGAATTTGACAGACGAGCCAAGAAAATTAGAAACATTCATACAAAAATTGAAGATATAGAAACTACAATTGTTCCTGACAAAGTTATTGTTGAAGGAATCTTACACAAGCAAATATATTATGTGGAGCATTGCACTAATAAGGTTTTTGAACAAACTGTCAAGGAACGTTTTACTGCTTTTGTGGATATTCCTGGTGCATGCCCTGATCATAACGTTCAAGTTACTGTTGAAGTTGAATTTGTTGATATTGACTTACGTGATGGTAATCATAATGAAGGTTTTAGGTGTGGTAGGCAGACGGCGGTCTTGGCAATATTTGCTAAGGTTACAGAAGAGTTACAAATTGATGTGGTAGTTGATGTAATTGGGAATGTTGATGTATTTAAAGAATTATTGAAGGTACAAAGTGTAATTGCTGAGGATAGTAAGCAAGTTACAGTACAAAATAATATTGCCTTAATGAGACCCGCCAAGAAAATAGCGGAAACAGATACCACAGTTTGTATTAATTATACTGATACCAAAATAATAAAGGATAAAGTCATTGTATGCGGAGAGCTTAAAAAGCACATCTACTATGTGGATCTCTGTTCAGGCGGATTGTTTGAACAATGTGTACTGGAGAAATTTACAACCTTTGTTGATTTGCCGGGTGCCCGAACAGGTATGAACTTGAATATCACCGGGAAGGTAGAGTTTGTTGAGTTTTGTCCTCCAAAATACCCGGAAGATGTGTGCAAGTTATTTGAATGTCACAAATTTGAACCTGAAAAATACCCATGGAAGCAAAGGGCTGTTGTTCAAGTGTTTGTAAAAATAACGGAGCCGCTACAGTTGGATATTGTAACAGATGTAGTATTTGTTGAACCGGTACCAATACCAACGGTAGAACCAATTGAACCGAAACCTATAGAATGTCCACCGGGATCAACTATTAAAATCTACTATATCCAAAGGGGAGATACCCTATTCCGGTTGGCACAGAGATATAGAACCACAGTTGATGCTATTTTAGAAATTAACCCGGGATTAAATCCTAATAATTTGCAAATCGGCCAGAGGATTAAAATTTGTATTTTTAAACCATTGGGCTAAAATCAATAAAGAAACAGAAATAAAAGGCCTCATTTTAAATAATGAGGTCTTTTGCTATGTTTATGAAAAGCTTTGAAAAATGGGTTATAACAACGCACCAAATGGATAAAAAAGTAACAAAAACCCAAAAAAGAAAAATACTAACTGGAAAATAAAGGATTTTTTGATTAGGTGTCGAATAATACAGTAAAATAGTGTAGTTTGAGATGAAGATTAAATAGTGAAAGGAGTGTCCATCCTTTGCAGGATTTAATTAATAAGATGGAAATCAAAAAGAAGGAGTTGAGCTTATTAGTTGAAAAGAAGCAAAATCTTTTAGACGAGGAAGTTTATAAAAAAAGTTGTGAGTTGGACGAGTTGGTAGTACAAGTTATGCGTGGATATTTACTAGCAAAATAGCAATTAATTTGTTAATATTAAATGACCCTATGTAGCATAGGGTCATTGTTTTTTGGCTAAAGCTCATTTGAAGTTTTAAACAGTACAATATAGAAAAGGAGTTGTAGCATTGGATCCAATTGCTTTTGAAATAGGACCTATAGCAGTTAGGTGGTATGGAGTTCTAATCAGTGTAAGTATTGCAATAGGTATAGTATTGGCATATAGAGAATGTGTTAGACAAAAAATTGATCCGGATCATGCGTTGACAATTGCTATATTTGCTTTACCTGCAGCTTTTATTGGTTCGAGGCTTTATTATGTTATATTTCGCTGGAATGATTACTTTCGATTTCATCCGGATGAGATACTAGCCATATGGCAGGGAGGATTGGCCATACATGGCGGTGTAATTGGAGGTGTGCTGGCTGGTTATTTAGTTGTCAGAAAATATGATCTGAACTTTTGGAAAATGGCTGATATTTTTGCTCCAAGTATTATACTGGGCCAGGCTATTGGCAGGTGGGGAAACTTTTTTAACCAAGAAGCATATGGCTTTATTACCAATGTACCTTGGGCAATGTATATTGCCGGAGCATACAGGCATCCCACTTTCTTGTATGAATCTATATGGAACATAGGCGTTTTTGCATATCTAATATACCGTAGGTATCATCCGGAAACAAAGCAAGGAGAAGTATTTGCGAGCTATATTATCCTTTATTCTATAGGGAGGATAATAATTGAATCATTTAGAATAGACAGCTTAATGATAGGCCCTTTAAGGACAGCACAGGTAATTAGTCTAATATTAATTGCCGTGGGGGTTTTGATTTATTATTTTAAAGTAAAAAATGCCCCCAAATATAATATAATGTAATATAATATTATTGATATTTGGAACTTTTAGCAGTTGTTAGCTGAATTAATGAATGACTTATTTTGGTTGTCTGATACTAGAGTGACTTAGTCAGGTGATAAAGATTTTCAAAAAAGCATATAATATAAAGATGATTTTAGTTGGAGAGATTTCTAAGTAAAAAAGGGGATAATGGCTTAATGTTAGGTGAAATGGAATTAGTTTTTCTTATCCTGATAGCTACTACAATATGTTTTGCAATACCTAAATTCCGAGCAGACTTGGTTGCCTTGTGTTCATTATTGACTCTGTACTTGGCAGGGGTGCTAACTGTACCTGAGGCTCTTGCCGGATTTTCTAGTACTGTAGTGATAATGTTGGCAGCATTATTTATTGTGGGTGAGGGGATATTTCAAACCGGTCTTGCCGGAAGAGCAGGAAACTTACTGGTTAAATGGACCGGAAACAGTGAGTTTAAAATGATGGTCTTTGTGATGTTGTTGGTAGCAGTGTTAGGTTGTTTTATAAGTAATACTGGAACAGTAGCTATATTGCTGCCGGTTGTTGTGAGTCTATGTATGCAGATGAATATTCACCCAGGAAAATTATTAATGCCTCTTGCTTTTGGTGCTAGTATGGGCGGAACTTTGACTTTGATTGGAACAGCCCCAAACTTACTTGCCAGGGAAACTTTAATTAGTCATGGATATGAAGGTTTATCTTTTTTTGACTTTACCCCTGTGGGTCTGATAATTCTTCTAATAGGTATAGCCTATATGTGGTTTATTGGGCGAAGATGGCTGGACAAACCCCAAGAAAAGAAACCGAAAACATCAAATACATTCAATCTTGATGAATTGCTGGAGCAATACAAAATAGAACCCAATATACATTATATACAAGTGCCAAAAGGTCATAGCATTACCGATAAAAAGCTAAAAGAACTCAAATGGCCCAGCAAATATGATGTTACTGTTCTTGAGATATTAAAAAAAGAAGAGGAAGCTTCTCGCTTTCCGTTTGTTAAGGGGACGAATCCTCGTCAGTTGACGGCAGACCCTGATTACTTGTTAGAAGCCGAGGATATTTTACTTGTTTACGCAGATGTAGATGCATTTAATATATTTGTCAAAGAAATCGGAGTTGAAAAAAATATATTGACTGCTCCAGAGCAATTGGAACTCAAAGGATCAAATATAGCAGAAGTTATTTTAACTCCTCAATCTCAGCTAATTAAGCAGTCTTTAAAGGATATTAGTTTTAGAGATAAGTATGGTCTGACAGTTTTGTCAATAAAGCGTCAGTATCAAAAGCCAAAACTTCCGTTGGGAAGAGATGAGCTTCATTATGGGGATGCAATGCTGGTTTATGGTAAGTGGAAGAATATAGACCTGCTATCTAAAGAAAAAGGTGATATGGTTGTAATCAGGCATGCTCCTACTCCCTTTGAAACAAAGAATCAGCCTATTCGAGAAGCTATTGCTGCTACTATTCTTTTATGCATGATGATAATGTTGGTTTTTGAGTGGATACCTGTAGTAATAACTGTGGTAATTGCTGCTCTACTTATGGTTTTAACAGGAAGTATTAGAAATACAGATCAAGCTTATCGTTCTGTAAGTTGGCAAATTGTCATACTAATAGCTTGTATGCTGCCTATGGCTACGGCTCTGGAAAAGACAGGCGGAGTTGCTTTCATAGCGGATAACTTAACTGTTTCTCTGGGTGCAGCCGGTCCACTGGTCGTATTGGCAGGACTTTATGTTATGACCTCTGTTTTTGGATTATTTATAAGTAATACAGCTACAGCAGTTTTGTTTTTACCGGTGGCAATTTTAACTGCTCAGGAAATGGGTGTTAGTCCACTTCCCATGGTTATGGCAGTAACATATGCGGCTAGTATGTCTTTTGCTACACCTGTATCTACTCCACCTAATGCAATGGTTATGGCAGCCGGTAAATATAGTTTTTTTGACTTTATGAAAGTTGGTATTCCACTGCAAATTATCATAGGAATTGTAGTGGTGCTTGTACTACCTTTATTTTTCCCTTTTTAAAACAATAAATAAAGCAAAGAGAAAACTCCATGATCTCCATGGAGTTTTTTTATTGACAAACAAAAAATATGCAATTAAAATAAAAGTGTAATAATTACAAATTAGAAGCTATTACTTTGCAAAGCTGAGTAAAAAGATTATAACTAAATGGTGAGTTGTGAGTTTAGAAAAATGTCTCAAGCTGAAGAGTTTATATTGGCAAATATGTATCAAGGCCAAGTTAACTTCAAGGTAAATATTAACAGAGGTGATACTAATGGTTCTTAATCAGGCGACAGAATATGGGATGCGAACTATACTATTTTTAGCTAAACAAAAAGAAGGCCATGTTATTGATGCTGATACTATTTCTTCGACAGAGAAAATACCTAAAAGATTTCTATTTAAGATAATGCTTAGTTTGACTAAAGATGGTCTCGTTGAATCTGTTAGAGGCAGGAATGGCGGTTTTATATTGGGGCGTGATTCTCATGATATAACTTTATATGATATAATTAAATCTATTGAAGGTTCAATTATTGTGAGCCATTGCTTATCTAGTCCTGACAAGTGCAGCAAGGATGCTACCGGTTACTGTGCTATACATAAGAGTATGGCCAAATTGAGACAAGAGCTAGTTCAGCAACTTCAAAATACTAATATAAAGATGCTGCTGGAAAGTGCATAATGAAATGTTTACTTTATAGTTGTAAGGGTGGTGAGTAAGTGAGGATTCGTGAATTTAAAGTTGAGGAATTTTTAAAACAGCATGATATTAAGCCATCTTATCAAAGAATGAAGATATATGATTATTTGATAGAGTATAAAAGTCATCCGACTGTAGATGAAATATATCAAGCTCTAGTTGATGAAATACCCACTTTATCAAAAACCACAGTATATAACACATTGAAACTTTTTTTAGATAAAGAGATAGTCCAGCTTATTACTATTGAAGAAAATGAAAATAGATACGATGCTGATGTGTCGATTCATGGCCATTTCAAATGCTTAGAATGTAATAGTATATATGATATTTGGTTGGACATGGCTAACATGGAATTTGCGGGTTTAGATGATTTTAGCATTAGTGAAAGCCATATTTATTTAAAAGGTAGTTGCAATAACTGCTTAGTAAATTCTAAAAGTTAGTTAATAGAGAGAGTAACTATTGAAATGAAACAAGCCCGTCAAGGACAAGTATTTGCTGGCTTGATAAATAGATAATATGAGCAAGGGGGTAAGAAATCATTAGGTTGATTTTTACCCTCTTTTTGTATTGACAAACAAATAAAATGCAATTATAATAAAAATGTAATCATTACAAATAAGCAATAATTACTCTGCGAAGCTGAATAAAAAATCATGAAAAAATGTAGGTCAAGCTAGTTCTAGCTTAAACATTAACGGGGGTGATTCTAATGCTTCTTAATCAAACGACAGATTATGGGATGCAAATTACACTGTTTTTGGCTAAACAACAAAATGGTCATGTTATTGGTGCTGATACTATTTCATCTGCAGAGAAGATACCTAAGAAATCTGTATTTAAGATAATGCGTAGTTTGACTAAAGCAGGCATAGTTGAATCCGTTAGAGGCAGGGCGGGCGGTTTTGTATTGGGGCGTAATTCTGAAAATATAACCTTATACGATATAATTGTGGCCATAGAGGGTACAGTTGTTTTGAATCATTGCTTGGTGAGTTCCAACAAATGCAATAAAAATGCTACTGAATGCTGCATTGTACATGAGAGCTTAGCCAAAGTGAGAGAAGACCTAATCCAAGGATTTCAAGATATTAATATAAAGATGCTACTTGAAGCAGCATGATGATCAGTAAGATTTACGATTTATAAAGTCACACAAAAATGCCAAACTGTCTGATTCATCTACATTGTGGAATAATGACAAAGTAGATAAAGTTGCAATTACTATAAATAAGAAATATCTATTTTATAATTGCAGGGGTGGTGATGAAATGGATATCCGTGAATTTAAAGTTGAGGAATTTTTAAAACAGCACGATATTAAGCCATCCTATCAAAGGATGAAAATATATGATTACTTGATAGAGTATAGAAGTCATCCGACTGTAGATGAAATATATCAAGCTTTAGTTGATGAAATACCCACTTTATCAAAAACCACGGTATATAACACATTGAAGCTTTTTTTAGACAAAGAGATAGTCCAGCTTATTACTATTGAAGAAAACGAAAATAGATATGATGCTGATGTGTCAATTCATGGTCATTTCAAATGTTTAGAGTGTAGCAGTATATATGATATTTGGTTGGATATGGCTAACATGGAGTTTGCAGGTTTAGATGATTTTAGTATCAATGAAAGCCATATTTATCTAAAAGGCAGCTGCAATAACTGCCTGGTAGATTATAAAAATTAACTAACTAATTAACAGAGAGGAGCTATTAAAGTGAAACAGTTTATTTGTACAGTTTGTGGATTTGTCCATGTTGGTGAGGATATACCAGAAAAGTGTATTCAATGTGGAGCTGTGGCTGCAAAGTTCACAGAGAAAAAAGCTGCAGGAGAAATGGTGTATGCTGATGAGCATAGGATTGGAGTTGCAAAGGATATAGATCCTGAAGTTATTCAAGGATTGAAAGATAATTTCATGGGTGAATGTACAGAGGTAGGAATGTATCTGGCAATGAGCCGTCAAGCTGACCGAGAAGGTTATCCTGAAATTGCTGAAGCCTATAAAAGAATTGCTTTTGAGGAAGCAGAGCATGCAGCAAAGTTTGCTGAGCTTTTGGGAGAGGTAGTTGCAGCCGATACAAAAATAAATCTTTGGATGAGAGTGCAAGCAGAGTATGGAGCATGTCAAGGCAAAAAAGATCTTGCCTCTAAAGCAAAGCAGCTAGGTTATGATGCTATACATGATACTGTCCATGAAATGTGTAAAGATGAAGCACGTCACGGGCAAGCATTTGCTGGCTTGTTAAAAAGATATTTTGATAAATAGAAAGTATTTATAAGAATCTAAAATTCGAGCAATTTAATAAAAAAGAAGCTGATGTAAAAGGATTGAGCCCCTCTTTGCATCAGCTTCTTTGCTATAATCTGACTTCTGAGTTTTAGCCTCCGTCTTCTTAATGCTGAGGCTGCTGTTCGAAGTCTGATATATGGCTATGATCGGCTTGCCAATTATCCCTAATTTGTTTGAGCTCCGGCATCCACGTTTCTTCATAGTGGTGATCTGTATAAAGCAAATCATAATATTGCTTTACCATTCTATCTGATGAAAAATTATGATGTGACATACTAATGCTTGCTTTCATCATTCTGATCCAACGATTTTTATTGTTATAGTAAACGGGAACTGCTTCCTCATGTATGATCTTATATAAAGCTCTCAAATCATGCTCGTCTTGAGCATTATAATCTACATTATAGTGGAAAGCTTCATCTAATAGCCAGCTATCTACTTTATGGTGAGGTCCTTCTGCTACCCAACCATCTATGACACTAATATTAAGGACACCATTCATAGCAGCTTTCATGCCTGATGTACCACTAGCTTCTAATGGCCTGATAGGGTTATTTAGCCAGGCATCACTGCCTTGCACCATTAACTTTGCAATATCCATATTGTAGTTTTCCAGAAATACTATCCGATCTTTATATTTTCTATCCATTTGAACAAGGGTTTGGATAATGTCTTTACCTAGGGTATCACTGGGATGTGCTTTACCGGAAAAAATAAGCTGTAATTTGCCTTCTTTTAGCAGACTATCAAGTGCATTGGTATCACGAAAGATCAACTCGCTGCGTTTATATGGAGCGGCTCTCCTTGCAAAACTTATTGTTAGTCTATCTAGATCCATATTTGCTCCGGTTTGTTCCTTGACGTAATCTAATAGTTTCTTTTTTAGCTCAATGTGAGGTTTCCAAAGATCTTCGCTCTTTTCCCAAGCAGCACGTATACTCGGATGCTGCCATGTTGGAGGATGTATGCCATTAGTAATTGAGATAATTTCAGCAGAATCATTTACATTTCTCCACATTTTACGAGCTGTACGACCGTGGAGCTTTGATACTCCATTTGCTATCCTAGATGTTCTTAAGGCAGCAATAGTCATGTTAAAGGGATCTCCGCCTATTTCTCGCATCTGCTCATATGTAAGACCATTGTATGCTTCCATATGCTGTAGTAGTTCATGACTATGAATTTCATTACCTGCTTCAACAGGAGTATGGGTTGTAAAAACTATTTCTTCACGAGTTTTTTGCCAGGCATCATGAAAGCTTAGTCCGGTATTCATTTTTTCCCGTATTAATTCCAAACCTGCAAATACAGCATGTCCTTCATTAAAGTGATATACGTTTATATCTATTCCAAGAGTTCTTAATGCCCGTATCCCTCCGACACCAAGTATTATTTCCTGGGCAATCCTGTCTTGATCCACTCCCCCATAGAGTTTACTTGTAATCCATCCATGTTCACTTCCTTCAAAGTTGGCACTGAGGAGATATAGGGGGGCATTTCCGTAAACATCAACCATCATTATTTTGCAAGTTACATCCATGCCTCGAACTCTGACTTGTACAGTTTTACCTGTATCTTTTACAGTTGGAAAATCATACTCCGGATAGATATCATAAGGCCTTCCATCTTCACCTATCAACTGGGTCGTATAATCATTTCTCCATAATATGCCGATTCCTATTAATGGGACTTTAATATCGTTAGCTGATTTTAGGTGATCTCCTGCAAGGATGCCTAAGCCTCCCGCATATATAGGTAACTCACTATCAAGGCCATATTCCATACAAAAATATGCTACTTTGGGTAAACTCTGTTTATGATGCATCATGTTGTCGGCAAAAAATGCCCGACTTTCACCTCCTAAATTATGAGCGTTAACTATATTCTTTGTTTTAATTGTCAAGTTTATTCTTTAAAAATCAGCACAAAAAAACTACAAGCATTTTGCTTGTAGTTTGGTAATTGATTTTGGCAGGGGTGACGCGACTCGAACACGCAACCAATGGATTTGGAGTCCACTACTCTACCAATTGAGCTACACCCCTGTATTATGGTAGCGGTGGTAGGACTTGAACCTACGACTCTGCGGGTATGAACCGCATGCTCTAGCCAGCTGAGCTACACCGCCATGGCACTACTACATTATATCATGGAGGGTATAAAAAGTAAAAGAAATTTTGAGGAAAAAGCTAAAAAATCCTTTTTCCCTTTACAGTACGCCCTTAATTAGGTTATGATTCTGCATAGAGATAAAATTGGAAATGTAGAGTCAAATAGACAATGTCAGGTGTATCATATCTAGACATCAGATCGCTGATCTATGATTTCCGACTTCCAAATAGGAGAGGTTAAGGTGAAAGAAGAAATTCAAACTGCTAAGATTCCTTTATGGACAAAGGACTTTTTTTTAATATGCCTGACAAACTTCTTGCTATTTTCAGGTTTTTTGATTCTAATGCCAACTTTGCCCCTTTATGTTGAAAGCCTTGGAGGGGGCAGCGTAGCTGTTGGACTGGTTGGTGGTGTCTTTGCTATAACTTCAGTTATGATCAGGCCAATAGCAGGCAAGCTTTTGGACCAGGGTGTTAGAAAAAAAATATTTATGCTGGGAATTATTATTTCATTGGTAGCTATCTTTGGTTATCAATGGGCTGGGGTATTGGCAATTTTGCTGTTACTTAGAATGGTTCATGGAGTAGGTTTTGGGATAGCGACTACATCAGCCGGAACTATTGCTACTGACCTTATACCACCAAAGAGGCTGGGTGAGGGCATGGGTTTTTTTGGGCTGACAAGTTCTACAGCAACGGCAGTAGCCCCTGCAATAGGTTTGTTGGTGTTATTTAATACGAGTTTTAACACGCTTTTTCTGGTGGCAGTCGGGTTAACTGCTCTGGGTTTGCTTGCCAGCTATTATATAAAGCCTCCTGATTTTGAAAAGGCTGATAAAACTAAAGGATATAAATATTTTGAATCAGCTGCTTTTTTGCCAAGCTTTGTTATGGTTTTTGCTATCATGCCATTTGGAGCAGTAGTTTCATTTATATCTTTATATTCTATAGAGAGAGGCATAGAGAATATAGGATTTTTCTTTACCATATATGCTCTGACCTTACTATTTGCCAGGCCTTTTAGTGGTAAGTTAGCTGATAAATATGGGTATCATAAAGTTTTGGTTCCCGGAACACTTGTTATGGCTGTAGGGATGTATATTATAAGTGTTGCAGACAGCCTTTCGTTATTTGCAACTGCTGCAGTTGTTTTCGGACTGGGAATAGGATTTATCTTGCCTAGCCTGCAATCCCTGGCTGTTAAAAATGTTCCACCAAACAGACGAGGAGCAGCTAATAGCACTTTTTTTTCCTCCTTTGATATAGGTATTGGTTTAGGATCTTTAGCCTGGGGAGTTATTGCACATTATTTTGGCTATTCAACCATGTATCTCATGACTATAATACCGGCAATGATAGGTCTTGCTATCTTTTTAAAGTATTATAAAAAGCACGATAAGGATGAACATACAAAAAAAACTGTTTAACTTTTTAAAGTTAAACAGTTTTTTAGTTTCTAGTGCTTTGGTGAAAAAGTTGCACAGTCTGTACTATCAGTATTTTTGGCACTTTGGCCTTGGATTTCAATAGTTGAAGCTATACAGTGGTCTCCATTTTCGTGATATTCACAAGTATTTACTACGCACTTAACTCTACCTATTGGATTTGATTTATTAACACGACCTTGCATGATAAGCCCTCCTTTAATGATAGTCTAAAAACAAACTTCCCAGCATTATTTAAATATTTACCTATTGAAACTTGCTTTGATTACTATACGACTGTTGTTGCCATTGGCTTCCCATGTGTGGTGAAGGCATTTGCTGCATAGGTTGGCTAAAAAAAGAGTGGACTTTTCTGATATCCGAGTGATCGGCAGGTACCGAAGCCATATACCAGCCTTTAGATTGGACTATTTGGGCAAGTTCCTGTTGAGACTGTTCGCAGCGGTTTCTCATTTGAGTAATTGTATTTTTTAGTGATGGATTTGAACATTCCAGTCCGGCTTTAGTAAGCTCACCAATAAACGCTTTTTGTGAATCTAATGCATCTAGTGCCATATCTTTATCGTTTAACATTTTATAACGCCTCCTAATTTAAAAATTGTTTTAAAGTTTGTAGAGCATGGGCTTCTGTTTGAGCAGATGAGCTAAAGAAATTTTTTAACTGAGGCTCATTGCATTGTTGAGCATAAGTTTGGCATTTAGCTACCTTTACTGTGAGATCACCAATAAAATGTCTTAAGGTATCCAATTCCAAATTTGAGATGTGTGACATTGATTCACCTCCTAATCACAGGTTGTATTACAAAAATTATTATGCCCCAAAAATTTAAATTAATAAAAAAATAGGTTCATATTATATTTCTAAATACTAACCTTCGAGTTTTTGATATTAATGGGATTATATTTTTAGTTAACGAGGAACATAAGGTAAGAAAATGAGATTATCAGTAAATACTAACAGAGCAAAGCAAAAAAATTATTGTTAAGTCATTAACATAGGCAAAATTTGTACATTAATGAAATTTAGCACCATTATATGCAGGAATTTTGTTATGAAATATGGAAAACTATCTAAAGCATATATGCGTGCTTAAAATAAGTTTTTAAGCATCCTTTGCACAATTGATGGCAAAGTTGATTTAGACTTATTTAATCTAAAAACAGGTTGAGAGGAGAAGTGTATTTATTATGGAAATACCAGTAAGAAAAGTAGAGCAAAAAATATTAATGGGCCCAGGTCCTAGTACAGTAGATCCAAGAATATTACGAGCGATGTCAGAGCCAACAATAGGTCACCTTGATCCGGAATTTCTAAAGATAATGAACGAATGTATGGATATGTTGCGGGTAGTATTCAATACTAAAAACCAATTAACTATGCCTATGTCAGGAACAGGCAGCAGTGGAATGGAAACTACCTTTACAAATGTCTTAGAGCCGGGAGACAAAGTAGTTATAGGTGTAAAAGGTGTATTTGGTATGAGAATGGTAGATATGGCTCAAAGATGTGGAGCGGAGGTAATAGAGGTAAAAGCTCCTTGGGGTAAGCCTCTTGATCCGGCAGATGTGAAAAAAGCTCTTGCAGCAAATCCGGGAGTAAAATTCTTTGCAGACGTACATGCAGAGACTTCTACAGGAGTATTGCAGCCACTTAAAGAACTGTCTGATCTTTGTAAAGAGTACGACACAATGTTCTTGGCAGATACGGTGACTTCCTTAGGAGGTATTCCGGTAGATATAGATGCTAATGGAGTAGACTTGGCTTTCAGTGGTACTCAAAAATGTCTAAGCTGTCCTCCGGGATTAGCACCAGTAACCTTTAGCGAGAGAGCATATAAAGTGTTGCAAAATAGAAAGTCAAAGGTACAAAGCTGGTATCTGGATCTGTCAATGATAGCCCAGTACTGGGGTCAGGAAAGGGTATATCACCACACAGCACCAATAAACATGGTGTATGCTTTCCATGAGACTATGAGAATAATCTTAGAAGAAGGTTTAGAGAACAGATATGCAAGACACATAAAGAATAATAAAGCCTTAGTAGCAGGAATAGAAGCAATGGGTCTGAAGCTGATAGTTGATAAAGAATACAGACTACCGCCATTAACAACAGTCCATGCACCAGAAGGAGTAGACGAAGCAGCAGTTAGAAAGCAGCTAATGGAGAAGTACAGCATGGAGATCGGTGGAGGACTAGGAGACTTTAAAGGAAAGGCTTGGAGAATAGGTATCATGGGTTATGCTTGTACACAAGCTAATGTTATGCTAGTTCTTACTGCTCTAGGTAATACTTTAGAGGGTATGGGGCAAAAGATTGATAAAAAAGGTGCCCTGGATGCTGCTCAGGCTGTATATACAAATTAAATAGAATCTTGCTTAGATGCTCCGCCCTTGCTTGCAGAAAGAACGTCAATGACTTCTTGGAGAAAAGTGAACAAGGAAGAAGAGCAGGATTTTGAGCTTGGATAATAAAAAATAGTAATTAACAAAAGCTAAAGGAGACAGTTTACTGTCTCCTTTAACTCTTATCTTTGGCCATAGTATGAAACGGTTTGTTGGAACTGCTGTGGATCGTATGATGCACTTCCAGATCCTTGTGTACTGTAGGCTTGACTACCAGAGCTTTGGCTTCCATAGCTTTGCTCATTATTTAGTTGATTCATGGATTGTTGGAATTGTTGAGGGTTGTAACCTGCGTGGGAGCCACTAGAGCTTTGGCTACCAAAACCCTGTGAGCTTTGTCCTTGCATCCACTGCCCGGATTGGTTTTCAGACTGACTGATAGCTTGTTGGAATTTTTGTGGATTGAAATAAGCTTGGCTAGAATGGCCATAGTTCATGTTGGAATATTGGTTGCTCTGCCCTATTGAAGATTGATTCATAGGAGACTGTTGTATCATTGAGCTAACCTGCTGAATATCATAAGATGCTTGTTGAGCCATTTGCTGTAATTGTTGGAGCTGTTGGGCAATGGCTCCTTCCTTTTGTGAAAGTTGCTGTAGCTGCTGCTGGTTTTGTTGTTCTGATTGTTGAATTTGCTGTGCGATCCTACTAATAGAGCTTAGTTCCTGTTGGCATTGTTGGACTTTACTTTGAATTTGACTATTATTCAAAGTATCACCTCCCGAAATTTTTAAAAGTTAATGGTATTACCATTTGGAAACTATTTTGTCCTGAGCAAGAGAAAATAATACCTGCTTCAGGCATGTAAAAATAAGGTAAAGATTGCTCATTTCCAAATAATTAAGATATAATTGGATGTATGTGGGGTCAAGATAAAAGGCATATACTCCAATAAGGACTAGAAAATAAAATTTTAAGGAGGTAAGGTATAGTGCCAAACTTTGAAGAAGTATCAAATGCGGTAGTTAGTGGTGATGAAATAAAGGTCAAGGAACTTACTAAGAGTTTAATTGACCAAAATATAGATCCATTAGAAATTATTAATCAAGGCTTAGTTGCAGGTATGGCTATTGTTGGTTCAAGGTTTAAAGCCGGAGATATGTTTGTTCCTGAGGTTTTAATGGCAGCCAGATCCATGAATGGTGGCATGGATTTGGTTAAGCCATTAATAGCAGATGGAGATGTCCCGACTAAGGGCAAGATTGTAATAGGAACAGTCAAAGGTGATTTACATGATATCGGTAAAAATTTAGTTGCTATGATGATGGAGAGTGCCGGATACCAAGTTATTAACTTAGGAGTAGATGTCACTCCTGAAAAATTTCTAGATGCTGTTAAAGAGCATAGCCCTGACTTTGTAGCTATGTCAGCTTTATTAACAACTACTATGCTATCAATGAAGGATACAATTGAAATATTGAAACAAGAAGGTTTAAAAGATAATGTTAAATGTATTGTTGGAGGAGCTCCAGTTTCTCAGGAATTCGCAGATGAAATTGGTGCTGACGGATTTGCTCCGGATGCAGCATCTGCAACTGAACTTTGTGACAGCTTGTCATCTTAATTTGATCAAAGAGCTTAATGAGAGATTTGGTTTAATTCTTTGTGAATCCTAACTTAAAGGAGGTAATATAATGCTAATAGTAGGCGAATTGATTAATTCCAGCAGAAAAGATATTAAGCCTGCAGTTGAGAGTAAAGATGCGGCATATATCCAAAAAATTGCTAAAGAGCAGGTCGAAGCTGGTGCACACTATATTGATGTAAATTGTGGTACCCAGGTGTTTAATGAGCCGGAGGTTATGGAATGGCTTGTTAAAACCATTCAAGAAGTAGTAAATGCTCCTTTATGTATTGATAGCCCAAATGAAAAGGCATTAGAAGCCGGGCTGGCATTAACTAAAACTAAGAAGCCCATGGTTAATTCAATAACTGCGGAAAAGGAACGATTTGAAATGATATTACCTTTAGTACAAAAATATGATGCTAAGGTAGTAGCTTTATGTATGGATGATTCTGGTATGCCGGAAACAGCTGAGGACAGAATTGCTATTGTTGATAAACTGGTTAAAGACCTTACAAGTAATGGTGTGGCAGAAGATGACATTTATCTTGATCCCCTGGTGAAGCCTATAAGTACAGGTGATAAGGCAGGCATTGGGGTTCTTGAAACCGTTAGATATATTAGAGAGAACTACCCAAAGGTTCATGCAATTTGTGGCTTAAGTAATGTTTCCTTTGGGCTGCCTAACAGGAAAGTATTAAACCAGACATTTATGATTCAAACAATGCTCATGGGTATGGATACCTATATTCTTAATCCACTTGATAAGAGGATGATGGGTTTTATTTATTCATCCATGGCTTTATTAGGTAGGGATCCATTTTGTGGTAACTACTTATCTGCGTTTAGAAGTGGTTTGTATGATGAATAAAAAAATGTAATTTGGTGGAGGGATTGATTTTGAAATTATTTCGGATTACTGTGCTTCCTGAAAATAGGGAGATACAAGTAGTAGAGAAAAAATTTCTTCACTCAGCTTTATTAGACGCAGGAATTTATGTAGAAGGTTCCTGTGGAGGTAAAGGTACCTGCAGTAAGTGTAAGGTTAAAATTCTGGACGGAAAAAAAGCTTTAACCGGAGCAGCAGGTGAAAAACTTTCAAAGGAAGAAATAGAGGCGGGCTGGAGATTGGCTTGCCTTATTCCTGTTGAAGAACACCTATCAATTTTATTACCTCAAAAAGCTGAGGAAATTGATAGGAAAACCGATTTAAGTGGTAAAGTCTGCTATGATACAGATATTAGTCTGAAAAAGGTTAATATAACCATTGATAAGCCAAGCCTTGATGACCAAAGATCATATATTAGTAGAGTTATAGCTGCTTTAGATGCAGACAGCTTTGATATTTCTTTGCAGGTAGCAGAAAAAGCATCTGATATTATTCGTCAAGCAGATTACAATATTACAGTGACAATTAATGACAAGAAGATAATTGATATTGAGCAAGGAGATACTTCAAAAGAAATGTATGGTGTTGCTTTTGATATTGGTACAACAACTGTTGTGGGCTCTTTGATAAACCTTACTACCGGGCAAATAGTAGCTGGTCATGCGGAAGCAAATGCTCAAAGAAACTTTGGAGCAGATGTTATAGCACGGATAACCTATGTGCTGGAGAATGAAAATGGCCTAGATACCCTAAAGGGTAAGGTAATTGAAACGTTAAACAGTATAATTGATAATTTAGTGGATAGAGCCAAGATTAACAAAGAAAATATATATAGTATTGCTACAGTTGGTAATACTGTTATGCAGCACTTTCTTGTAGGTTCAAATCCAACTAGTATTGCTATGTCTCCTTACATATCTGTTTTTCAGGATTCTCTTAAACTAAATGCCCATTCACTGGGAATTAGCATAAATAAAGAAGCTGTTTTGTATACTACTCCCAACGTAGCAGGTTATGTTGGAGCTGATATAGTAGGAGTTGTCTTAGCTACTTCTTTAGAAAAAAGTGAAGAAATTTTGTTGGCTGTTGATATTGGCACAAATGGAGAAATAGTCTTGGGGAATAAAAAAAAGATATTAGCTTGTTCAGCAGCAGCAGGACCAGCTTTTGAAGGTGCTCAAATCAAGCAAGGCATGAGGGCATCTATTGGTGCTATAGAAAAAGTGGAGATTAAAGATGATGTATATACTGAAGTTATCGGAAATGTAAAACCTATAGGTATTTGTGGATCCGGGCTGGTGGATGCAGTTGCCGAGTTGGTGAATGTTGGCATAATCAATAAGGGAGGAAAAATACTTTCGCCGGATGAGGTGCCTGATTTACCGGATACTTTAAAAAATAGAATTGTCCAAGGTCAACATGGGTTTGATTTTGTTCTATATAGTGGGGAAAACTCAATAAATGATGTAGTTTTAACCCAGAAGGATGTTAGAGAGCTTCAACTTGCCAAAGGTGCAATTTATGCAGGTATTAAGATATTGGCTAAGGAACTGGGTGTTGAGCTTAATGATATTAATCGTGTTTTGCTGGCAGGAGCTTTTGGCAGCTATATAAGAGAAGAAAGTGCTAAAACAATAAACTTATTGCCCCATGAGCTCACTGTTGAGCAGGTTGGAAATGCTGCCGGAATTGGTTCAAGGATGGTGCTGCTATCGGATAAAGAAAAGGAAAGGGCAAGCTATATTGCTGATAAAATCAAATATATAGAGTTGTCAAGCAGAGCGGATTTCCAAGATGAATTTATGATGGCTATGGGTTTTGGATATGACTTATCTTGAAATAAATAAATCTCGTTGGCAGAAAGAACGCTGAGGAGTTCTTGAAAGGCTAAATCCAGAGGTAGAGGGGTATGGAAATGAAAAAAATTGTGTTTTTTATTCCGGCAATTATATATGCTGTCTTTTTAGGTTGGGAATTGATAGTTGGAGGAGATTCGGTTTATCCAATTGCATATGCTTGGTTTGGTGTATTTGTGATAAGCGGTGCTGTATTATCGAAAGGCTTATTTTGGGGCGGTTTTCTGGGAATATTGCCGGCTGTTTATTTAATATATATGAATACAGTAGGGCAAGATGGTTTTGCATTCGGAATTACTAAAGAGTTATTAGTAGGGGTTATTATTTTGGCACTTTATTTATTGTACAGTCATGTTTTATTTTATAAAAATAGGAAAAGAAGTTAATTTTTTTATTTTAATTCGTGATGAATGATGGTATATTATAGCTAGATATATTAATAATATATTTAATGGCAATTGGATCCGCAATATGCGGTTGCCGCCACAGTTAAAGGTTAAATTTTTACATTAACCACCCTGCAGTGCGAGTGCAGGGTGGTTTACTTTTTATTGTTATTCCCTATCTAAATAGGAAATAAGCATCAAGAGGAACATACAAAAGCCAAGTAACATCATTAAAGCTTCATATGTACTCAATCTGCTCACCTCCCTTCATCACGAAGTGAGGTAGCAACCACACCTGCTATCCAATTGCCTAAGGTTTATAATAGCATAAACACCATTATTTGGAAAGAAATTCCTCTAAGCATACACCTTAAGATTTATATTAATATGTGACGATTTAGATGATATAATAATATAATAAATACAAAGACTTGGAGCGGATAGATGACCATGCAGAAAATATTGCTGAAATGGTTAATTATATGGTAGTAGGCAAAAAAACACTATGTGATTAGAAGTGGGGTTAATACACAAATGTTTTTTGTTATATTAGGTTTACTTGGGGGCATAGGCTTATTTCTTTATGGTATGTACCTGGCCAGTGAATCTTTGCAAAAATATGCGGCAAGTAAAATTAAAAATGTATTATCCAAGCTAACCAAAAACCCTGCCAAAGGTGTAGGGATGGGAATTATAGTTACTTTTTTATTTCAGAGTAGCACTGCAACCAGTGTGCTTTTAGTTAGTCTTGTAAGTGCAGGCCTCATGTCTTTTCCTAGTGCCATAGGCTTAATAATGGGTTCAGCTATAGGAACAACCCTTACGGTTCAGCTGATAGCTTTCAGGCTAACTGACTATGCATTGCTATTGGTAGCTATTGGAGCTGGGTTCTATATTTTTTCACGAAAAAAGAAGATAAAATATTTGGGTCAGGCAATTCTGGGATTTGGTCTTATCTTTTATGGTATGGGTGTTATGGCAACAGCAATGAGTCCATTAAAAGATAATGCTATTTTTACTGACTTAATGCTTGAGTTAGTTAACAGGCCCTTTTTACTATTGCTGGTTGCTACAGCTTTTACTGCTATAATACAAAGCAGTGCGGCAACCCTGGCAATTGCAATGTCTATGGCGGCAGGAGGAATTATTCCGCTGACAGCTGCAATACCGATTATGCTGGGAGCTAATATAGGGACGACAGCAACTGCCCTTCTTAGCAGCCTGGCATCTAGTCGAGAGGCCAAAAGGGTTGCACTTGCCTTTCTTATTTTTAAAGTAGTAGGAGCTATTGCGATAATACCTTTTATTTCGCCTTTTATTGCATTGGTTCTTGCCTCAAGTGAGGAGATTTCCAGGCAGATAGCCAATGCTCATACCTTTTTTAATATTTTTATAACACTACTTTTTTTCCCGGTAATAGGCTGGTTTAGTATGCTCATATACAAGCTTATCCCTGAAAAAGAAGATGAAATAAGGGATGGCAAAAAGGTTACCAAGTTTATTGACAAAAATGCCTTGGATGTTCCTGACTTAGCTCTTTGGCAGACAAAGAATGAAATAACAGAGATGGGTAAGCTGGTTGGTAATGATATGCTTGAAAAGCTTCCTTTATATATAAAAGAGCCAATAGATAAGCACTTTGATTATCTTGTTAAAAAAGAGAGTCAAGTGGATAATCTTTATATAGCTATATCAAAATATATAACCAGCCTAGCAGAAAGAGATATACAAGAAGAACAGTCTCAACTACAGGTAAAGTATTTGTATGTTATTAATGATCTGGAACATATAGGGGATATAGTACAGAGTCTTATAAAAGGACATCAAAAAGCATTGGATGAGGGAGCTAATTTCTGTAAGAAAGATATAGAGGATTTTAATGCTATGCTGCTTAAAGTAAAAGAAAACTATTTCAAATCATTGAAGTCTTTTTCCGAGGATGATTATGAACTGGCGGCAGAGGTTTTAAAAGGTCAGCCTGAAATCTTAAAATTGGAGAAAAGCTTACGTTTTAATCATTTTTCTAGAATAGCATCAGCAGGTAAAAAGGAGCTCAATGGTAGTGCTTATTTGGATATGATTAACGATCTTTTGAGAATAAACTCACATTCTGTGGGTATTAGTCAAACTGTAATGGGTATTGTTTAAGTTTTGGAAAAAGCATGGGGGAATAAAATAGCACATGAATACAATTAGCAGCTTTTTTAAGGAAGAATTGTTAAGGCATCGCCCGGATTTTGAGGTTCGGGAAGGACAGCTTACGATGGGGTCAGAAGTTGAAAAATTTCTTAATTCTAATGAAAATTATTTTATTGAAGCAGGCACTGGTGTAGGTAAATCTCTAGCTTATCTTATACCGGCAGCTTTTTGGGCTATAAAAAATAGCCAAAAGGTAGTAGTGTCTACTTTTTCTAAAGCACTTCAAAACCAGTTACTAGAAAAAGATTTACCCCTTGTAGAAGAAATCTTTAAAACCAAAGGACCTTTAAAGGTAGCTATGGCAAAAGGGCGGAGCAATTACATATGTCTGAGAAGGTATAATGCTGCTGTAAGCACGATCCATGATACTAATACTGCTAGTCAAATAAAGCTGTGGGATGATGGTAATGATCGGGAAAAGAAGAAACAACTTAGCGAAGTTGTAGAATATGTTAATGAAGGCATAGGAGAAAGGGACTATATTGAATGTCCAATAAATTTGGTGTGGGATAGTATCTGTAGTCAAAGGTACAACTGCTTAAAATATAGATGTCCATGGAAAAAGCAGTGTTTTATTAATGTTGCTCGAGAAGAACAGGCAGATGCTCATATCTTAATTGTTAATCATGCTTTATTTTTTGCCGATCTAGTATTAAAGCCATCGGGTAATTCTTTATTACCTGAATATACAAAGGTCGTATTCGATGAAGCTCACCATATAGAAGATGTTATTGCGGAATCTTTTGCAATGGAAATGAGTACCTTTAGGATTAAAAATTTTTCACAATTGATAGTTAATACCAACTCAAGTTTCGGACAAGCCATTAGGCTAAATGAAAGCTTTTATGAAGATATAAAAGAGTTGCGTAGGCTTCTGGAGGAAGAAAGTGCTACTTTTTTTAATGAAATGGAAAACTTCTTATTAAATAGCAGTGCTTTTTCATATAGATCTGACCATGTAAAGGAGACAGCTCTGACTGAAAAACTTAACAACTTAATCAAATATTTGGATGCCCCGGAAGTAGGTGATATTCTGGAACTTTCTTATGAAGCTGAAGGTGAAAGAGAAAATATTACTGCTGCTGGTTATGAGCTTCTGGAGGATTTGAAATTCTTAATTGCTGTAAAATCAGATGACTTTGTGTATTGGATGGAAAAAGATGAAGATGGATCTGCCAGGCTAAAGGCTTCTCCCATTGAACTTGCAAATATTTTGGAGCTGGATCTTTTTAATAATGCAAAGGCTTTATTTACATCAGCTACACTGACAACCGGAGGCAGCTTTGACTATATAGCAGAAAGACTTGGTGTAAGGAGCTATTCTCACAAGATATGTGAATCACCCTTTGAATATAATAAGCAGTGTCTAGTGCTTATACCCAAAAAAGGGTTGCATCCAAAAAGTTCTGATTATAATGATTACACTATAGAGTGTTGCAAGAAAATATTGTCTCAAACCAAGGGACGAGCTTTTATTCTTTTTACGTCATATAGTTCGTTAAATTACTGCTACAATAAAATGTATGATTGGTTGGAGGAGGAGGGTTTAGATCACATGGCACAGGGGAAGGGCATATCACCCTTTAGGCTTCTTGAGCAGTTTAAACAAGCTGATAATCCAGTGCTATTTGGAACCAGCAGCTTCTGGGAAGGAGTGGATGTTCAGGGAGATAAGTTATCCTGTGTTGTTGTTACTAAGCTTCCCTTTGCAGTACCCAGTCATCCATTAGAAGCTGCCAGGATGGATAAACTAAAAAGCCTTGGGAAAAACGATTTCTTGGAATATTCTGTTCCTAAGGCAGTAATTAAGTTTAAGCAAGGTTTTGGAAGGCTTATTAGGTCTCAAAGTGATAGAGGAGTAGTTGTTGTGCTAGATACAAGAATAAAACTCAACTCATATGGAAAGTATTTTCTGGAATCCTTGCCGGATGTTTCTGTATCCAATTATCTTTCAGAAATCAGCAAGTTTTTGTTGAACGAATCTTTATCTACAGTGGAAGCTTCGAATTCCAATGAATGATAGATGACCTATAATGGACATTTTTTCTGTGTAAAAAAGGATTTTTGGATTTTTAAAAGTATTTATTAGGGAATACAAAGTATATCTTATATGAAGATAGTGCCTACTTTTATAAGTAGAGGGAAAAGCTGATTCAGATGACAAAGGGGAATATTTGTGTGAATGAAATTAAGTTAAAGTCCTATGCAAAAATAAATTTATGCTTAGATATTGTTAATAAACGTGAGGATGGTTATCATAACATTAGGACTATTATGCAGTCTTTAGATCTCTTTGATCAGATTGAAATACAAACTAGCAATAAATTGGAAATAGAGAGTGACCATCCTGGACTACCTCTTGATGAAAGAAACTTGGCATATAAAGCAGCAAAAGCTATTTTTGAAAAAGTTGGCATTAAAGAGGGAGCAAAGATCAGAATCACAAAAAATATTCCCATAGCTGCTGGTTTAGCTGGTGGAAGCTCAAATGCTGCTGCTGTTTTGCATGGGATTAATATTTTATATGGGCTGAATTTAACAGTAGCTCAATTGGTACATATAGGCAAGAGCTTGGGAGCAGATGTTCCTTTTTGTGTAGTTGGAGGCACTGTGTTAGCAACAGGCATTGGGGACAGTCTTAATATACTTCCACCAATAAAGGAATATAACATTTTATTGGTTAAGCCTGATGTAGGAGTTAGCACTAAAGAGGTTTATAGCGGAGTTGATATCCAAGATTTAAGTTCAAGACCGGATATAGAAAAGGCTGTAAAATCCATAGAAAATCATGATTTGTCAGGCCTTGTGGGTTCTATGGGAAATGTTTTAGAGCCTGTCACAAGTCGGATGGTTAAAGAGGTTTTAGAAATTAAGAATACGATGCTTGCAATGGGGGCAGATGGTGCTCTAATGTGTGGCAGCGGGCCTACAGTTTTTGCGGTATATTCTTGTGACCATAAGGCTGAGAGTATGTTAAAATATTTTAAAAATGTTTATGAGCAAGTATACTTGTGTAAAACTATTTGATAAAGGGGTATTAAAATATGGAAAAAAGACTTTCACCTATACAACTGGAAAATTATAAGCCCCTTAGAGAGATTGTTTTAGAAGCTCTTAAGGATGCTATTGTTAATGGTAAACTAAAGCCTGGAGAAAGATTGATGGAACAGCAGGTGGCTGAGGAGCTATGTGTAAGTAGGACACCTGTTAGAGAGGCTATTAGAAAGCTGGAAATCGAAGGTTTTATAATTATTGTTCCACGTAAAGGTGCCTATGTATCAGATGTTTCTTTAAAAGATATTGCTCAAGTTTTTGAGGTAAGAGCTGCTATGGAAGCACTGGCTGCAGGACTTGCAGCTCAAAGAATTTCTGATGATCAGCTGGGGGTGTTGGAAAAAAAGCTGGCTGAAGTCGAAAGTGTAGCAAACAGTTTAGATTTGGATAGTATAATCCAATTTGACACAGATTTTCACGAAATTATTTATGATGCCAGCAAGAATGATAGGTTGGTTCAAATTCTACATAACCTAAGAGAACAAATTCAAAGATATAGGACTACATCTTTAGCGTCACCAGGTAGACTTAAAGATACTATCAAAGAGCATAAGGAGCTGCTTGATGCTATTTCCACTAGAGATGCTTCTCTGGCACAACGAGTAGCTAAAGAACATATAGAAAATGCAGAAGGTACCATAGTAGAAGCATTTAAAGAAAAATCTTTTTCTGTTTAGATATGTCTCAGGTGGGGCGGCCATCGCTCACGACAAGGATGTTGAGGTATGCTTGAAAAATTGAACGAAGTTTTGGGTTACTGAGAGGAGCTTAATTATGCAAGTAGATGCTCTTGTAATAGCAGGAGGAAGTTCAGATAAGCTGCAAAAATACAGTGAAGTGGCTAAAGAGGCTCTAATTCCAATTGGAGAAAAGGTCATGGTAGAGTATGTGGTAGAAGCTTTGGAATACACACCGGGTATAAGCAAAATTGCAGTAGTTGGACCGAGTGAGTTGCAAAATATTTTTGCTCATAAAGAAAAGCTGATTATTGCTAAAGAAGGAGAAAGTGCCATTGATAGTATTATTAATGGTGTGGAGCTGCTTAAACCACAGGGGAGACTCTTGGTTTTGACGGCAGATATACCATTGATAAGTTCAGCTGCTATATTGGGATTTTTGGAAGCTTGTCAGGATGTTAATGTTGATATTTACTATCCTATAGTACCGAAGGAAGCGTATGAAGCTAAATACGCTGGTATTAAAAGAACATATGTGACTATAAAAGATGGAACTTACACAGGGGGCAATGCTTTTTTTGTTAACCCAGATATAATAGATAAATGTACTGAGGTAGGAAAAAAGCTTGTCAAGCTTAGAAAAAGTCCTTTAGCACTTAGTAGTTTGATAGGTTGGAAATTTATTTTAAAGCTAGTTACTAAAAGGATAACCATTGGAGAGGCAGAAGAAAAATTTTCGGAGCTACTAGGTGTTAAAGGCAAAGTAGTAATTAGCCCATATCCGGAGATTGGTATGGATGTAGATAAACCCAGCGATCTTCAATTAGTGAAAGATGTAATTGCAAAGCAGTAGAATATGGACATCAACTAATATTTGGAAAAAATGTTTAAAATATAAAAAAAGCAATAAAATTGTAAAGAAATAAGAAGGAATTTTATGCCAAGTAAAGAATTATTAATAAATCACGGAAATATTTGCATAATGAAGGGTGGTGAGGGCTTGAATATCACTGATGTGAGGATTAGAAAAATTAGTCAAGATGGCAAGATGAAGGCAATTGTATCTGTAACACTGGATGAAGCTTTTGTAATTCATGATGTAAAGGTTATAGAAGGCCAGAATGGACTATTTGTTGCAATGCCAAGTCGTAAGATGCCCGATGGTGAGTTTAGAGATATAGCTCACCCAATTTGCTCAACAGCTAGGGAAACGATCCAAGCTGCAGTATTAAAAGCATATGACGAAGCGATGTAGGTTTGTCAATTAAGGAGCATGTACTGTTCCTTAATTTTTTTTGCAATTGTTCATAAGTTTCTTTTTCATATTATATATGATATTCTTATACTACAATTTGCAGCTAATGCCATTTGCATTTTAAGATATTGTTCACGTTTTTTATCATGAAGCTAGTAGTAGCTCTAGATTTAAGAGTGTTAAGGAGGAATTTATATGATAGCATCTATTGTTCTTGCAGCCGGTAAAGGTACTCGCATGAAATCAAAAGTTCCCAAAGTTTTGCATAAGGTTTCAGGTAAAGCCCTTATATGGCATGTATGTCAAGCCGCCTCACACTTGGGTGTTCAAGAGAGTATAATAGTGGTTGGTCATCAAGCGGAGGACGTAGAGATAGCAATGGGAGATAAGTATAAATATGCATTACAAGTAGAGCAGCTTGGTACAGGTCATGCAGTTATGCAGGCAGAACCATATCTTGATAAAGAAATAGAAACTATAATTATTTTGTGCGGAGATACACCACTTTTAACCGGTTTAACCCTACAGAAGCTCTTGAAGCATCATCAAGAAACCAAAGCATCTGCAACAGTATTGTCAGCAGTTCTTACAGATCCATCTAACTATGGCAGGATTGTAAGAAATGCTGATGGGCAGGTCAAAATGATAGTGGAAGAAAAAGATGCTTTGTCCCAGGAACGAGCTATTAAAGAGATAAATTCTGGTACATATTGCTTCAATAGAGAAGCTCTATTTAATGCACTAAAAGAGATCACTCCTGAAAATAAACAAGGTGAATATTACTTAACTGATGTTATAGGAATTTTAGTAGAAAATAATCAAAGAGTAGAAGCTATAGCAGTGGAAGACCCTATTGAAATATCAGGAATAAATACTAGAATACATCTGGCAGAAGCAGAGAAGGTATTTCAAAAGAGAGTAAACGAGAAATGGATGTTAGAGGGAGTTAGTATTGTTGATCCGAATGTTACTTATATTGAAACATCTGTAGAAATTGGCATGGATACAATTATCCTTCCATTTTCCCAGTTGAAAGGCGACACTATAGTTGGAGAAGATTGTGTAATTGGTCCCCAGACTACTTTAGAGAATACTCATGTGGGTAATTTGACTCATATTAATACTACAATTTCCACAGATGCTAAAATAGGTTCAAATTGTACAATAGGTCCTTTTAGCTACTTAAGACCGGGAACACAATTAGCCGATAATGTGAAAATTGGTGATTTTGTTGAAATCAAGAAGTCTATTGTGGGTGAAAATAGCAAAATTCCCCACTTATCATACATAGGAGATTGTACTATTGGAGAAAGTGTCAATGTTGGTGCCGGCACAATAACTTGTAATTACGATGGGAAGAATAAATGGCAGACAGTATTGGAAGACGGAGCTTTTATAGGCAGTAACACTAACTTGGTTGCTCCAGTGGTTATTGGCAAGAATGTAACTATAGGGGCAGGGTCTACAATAACTCAAGATGTTCCTGCAGAAGCTTTAGCTATTGCCAGAGAAAAACAAAAAAACATTTTAAACTGGACAGATAGAAATAAAAAATAGAATTTTAAAGGATTTTGTCATTAAATATAGAAAGCTAATATTCTTATGTCTTGTATCTTGACATTATGGAGGTTTAAAATGTTTAATTTCAAAAAGAAGATTAAACTATTTACAGGTAATGCTCATCCGCGTCTGGCGGAGGAGATATCTGATTACTTGGGTGTACCCCTGGGATGTGCACATATTCAACGGTTTAGAGATGGAGAAATTTCAATGGCTATAAATGAAAGTGTGCGAGGGGCGGATGTTTATGTTATCCAAACCACCTCAAATCCGGCCAATGAACATATCATGGAATTGTTGATAATGATTGATGCTTTAAGAAGAGCTTCTGCACAAAGGATAACTGCTGTAATCCCTTATTACGGCTATGCACGGCAAGAAAGAAAACTTAAGGCCAGAGATCCAATATCTGCTAAGCTTGTAGCAAACTTAATAACTGCTGCCGGTGCTAACAGGGTGATAACTATGGATTTACATGCCAATGCTATCCAGGGATTTTTTGATATACCTGTTGACCATCTTCTAGGTGTTCCAATCTTGGCAGAGTATTTTAAAAATAAGAATTTGGAGAACCTGATTGTGGTTTCGCCTGATATTGGTGGTGTGGCCAGAGCCAGAGATATGGCTGAAAGACTTGGAGTAGAGATAGCTATTATTGATAAAAGAAGACCTGCACCTAATCAGGCAGAAGTTATGAATGTTATTGGTAAAGTTAAAGGGAAAAATGTTATCATGATAGATGATATTGTAGATACTGCAGGTACAATTTGTGGTGGTGCAGAGGCTTTACTTGAAAGAGGAGCAGAGAAGGTATATGCTTGCTGTACCCATCCAGTGCTTTCTCCACCGGCTCTTGAGAGAATAGAAAATTCTCCTTTTGAAGAGTTTGTTGTTACTAACACAATACCAATTAAAGAGGAAAACCTGCCTGAAAAATTAAAGGTGCTTTCTATTGCACCTTTGTTGGGTGAAGCTATGATTAGGATTCATGAACATCTTTCAGTAAGCAAGCTTTTCGACTAAAATTTTCAGCGTTTTTTTTCTTGGGTTTCTTGAAGCTCAGATTTCTCAGAAGATAGTTGTTGATCTGAAGGTTTTTGGTGATTTTGTACGTTATCTTCTTTTGAAGTAATATTTTTAAAGGTGCAAGATAGGTGTTTTGACCACTTTAATGTTGAATCTTTTGTTGTATCCCATAGCTTAGCACTTGAGCTTTTGATAGCTTCTACTTTTTCTGCCAGGGTATCATCTGGCATTAACAGAGCATCCTTTGAGCCGGCTTTTGCTATTATAGCATCTCTTCCAATAGTGATGACATGGGATATAGGAAGTTCTGCCATGCCTTTAAGATATTTGTCATAGCTTTTACTTGCTATTAAAAGGGATATGATTTTGCCTGTTTTTACGTCCAATGTGAAATCTTCAACTGATCCCAGTATAGCTCCACCTTCGGTTATAATTCTAGTACCAAAGATAGTAAGATTTTTTTGTACAAGTTGACCTATTAGTGTGTTTGCAGATGCTTTTTCCAGACAGCTGGTATTTTTTACAGTTACTATTTCATCTATACTATGAACTTTGTCATAAGGTATTATCATTTTATCTTTAAAAAGAGCCTTGCTTTCAATTAGTAAGGCGGCAATACTAATATATTCAGGATTAATAACTAATCCGGTAAGCTTGCCAATATGTTGCCCATTTTCTAAGCTGATAATGATTTTACCATGAATGTTTTTGCCACTGGAGTTCATGAAATGTTATCCTCCTTTATAATAATTTGTTATAAAAATATGGGAAAATATTTTTAAGTGCGAAATAGTATTTAAAGTCTTTGGAAGATGATATTCACATGATTGATGTAATATGCTAGAATTAGGTTAAACTAATAAATAATTATTGATTTACGAGAGGTGACAAAATGGAAACAGTTTTAATTCAAGCCCAAATACGTGGTGAGCAAACAAAAGGTTCTAATGATAGAACCAGAAAGAGTGGTTTTGTTCCAGGCGTATTATACGGAAAAGAAATGGAAAGTATCTCTATTGTTGTTCCTACAAAGGAGATGGAAAGGCTTATTGCTAAAAAGGGGGAAAATGTACTTTTCAAGATAAGTCTGCAAAAGGATGGCGGTTCCCAAGATTACGATGTAATTTTAAAGGAAGTTCAAAAGCATCCATATAAAGGTACTTTGGTGCATTTAGATTTCTATCAAGTATCCATGTCTGAAAAAATTAGTACAATTGTTGCTGTTAACCTTGTTGGAGACAGTGTAGGTGCTGCAAAGGGTGGTCTTGTACAACAAAAGCTAAGAGAAGTGAATATACTTTGCTTACCTGGAGACATACCAGACGCAATCGAAGTGGATATTACTAAACTAAAGATAGGCGGAAGTATAACAGTTGCAGATATAAATGTATCTGACAAAGTGGAAATTACTGAAGAGCCTAATACTGTCATTGCCAATATAGCAGCTCCAAAAGTTGGTGGTGGAGCTACAGCCGAGGATGATGAATCAGAAGTTGCAGAAGAAGAGGTTTCTGCTACAGCAGAAGAAACTGAGGAAACTTCTGAAGCAACAGATTAAAACAAAACTTAATTTAGTAGCGAATTTTATTATTGCTCTTGAATCAAGTGACAAAACATATATGCTTAATGAAAACCTGGTGCTAATGCCAGGTTTTTTAAGGTGCATGGAGGGATAAAAAGTGAAGCTAATTGTTGGATTAGGCAACCCTGGTAAGAAATATGAAGCAACCAGACATAATATAGGTTTTATAGCTGTGGATTTTCTTGCTGATATCTGGAAGTTTGATTTTAGTAAAACCAAGGAAAAAGGGTTAGTTGCCGAAGGCTTCCATGATGGTGAGAAAGTTTTATTGGTTAAACCTCAAACATACATGAATCTAAGCGGAGTGTGTATTGGTGGATTAGTAAATTTTTATAAAATACCTGTGGAGAATATTATAGTTATTTATGATGATTTAGACTTAGAGGTTGGAGCAATTAGAATCCGACCATCTGGATCCTCCGGTGGACAAAAAGGCATGCAATCTATTATCGACCATTTAGGTACGAATCAAATTACCAGGATTAAGATTGGTATTGGTAGAGATAAAAAAGCTACAGATCATGTTTTAGGTGTTTTTGATCATGAAGAATGGGAAATAATAAAAAATATTATTCCCAAAACAGCGGAAGCTGTTGAAAAATTGTTATCCGGGGACATGGAAAGTGCTATGAATTTATATAATAAAAAACACCTGGATTAATTAGATCTAGCAGGAGATAAAAATGGCTTTTATTATTGCTGGCTTATTTGCAAGCCTTATGGCATGGATTCTTAACAGATATGTTTTTGTCAATATAGGTCAAAAAGGAGTAGTTTTTTTTGGACCTATGACAGAAGAATTTTTAAAAACGAGTTTGGCTTTAATTTTTAGCACATCTATTATCTTTACCCATATTACCTTTGGCCTTGTAGAGGCTATTGTGGATTACAAAAATACCCGAAAAAGCTCAGGAGCCATGGTAAGTCTTGCTTCTCATGCATTTTTGGGTATAATTACATATGTGTTATTCATATTATTGGGAAGTATCTACATAGCTTTATTAATAGCAATAATAGTTCATATGACTTGGAATAAATTTGTTATGGATATTGTTGCTGTAAAGTGACTAATATACAAGGGTGAAGCCCTTGCAGTAAAAAAGCTGAGGCATTTTTGAATTGAAATGGGGTAATGCTTTTGGGTTTAAGAGGGATCAGCAAAATGTTGCAGACAAATGAAGATTTTAATAAATATAAGAATAATTTACATAAACCGGCGGTTGGTCAGTTAATACATGGTCTAACCGATAGTCAGCAAAGTTATTGGATTGGTGCTGTGGCATATGAAGATAAAAAGCCTTTGGTTATTATTACGGAAACTATATCCGAAGCTAAAAATATGATGTTTGATTTACTTAATTTTTTTCAAGAAGGGGAAGTAGATTATTTACCATCAAGAGAAATAATGCTTCATGGTCTATATGCCAAAAGCTATGAACTTACCGAAGAAAGAATAAAGGTTTTGTCAAAGTTAGTAAATGGAGATATTCGCTGTTTGGTATTGCCAATTGAGGCTTTAAGCCAAAAAATGATTCCTGTAGATATTTTTAAAAATACGCATATAGAAATTAAGGCAGGTATTAATTATGATCGTAGTGAGTTAATTAATAACCTATCTTTAATGGGTTATGAAAGGGTAGATATTGTTCAAGGAGCTGGTCAGTTTGGTGCCAGGGGAGATATCTTAGATATATACCCATTTAACTTTAACAATCCGGTAAGAATAGAATTCTTTGATGATGAAATTGAAACTATGCGTTATTTTGATGTGGTTTCACAACGTTCAAAAGGAACACTTAATGAACTTATTATGCCTCCGGCCAGAGAGCTGATTGTGGACGATGAAAGGCGTCGAAGTGCTATTGCTAAATTATCAAAGCACGGAGAAGAATATCTTGAAATGCTGACAGCAAAGGGCAAACGAAATGCTGCCAGGAAACTTAAAGACCAGCTTGATGAATGGATAAGCTATTTAAAAAATGGGCTATGGTCTGTTGATTTTGATAAATTACAACCTTTTTTTTACGAAGAACAAGCAAGTATAGTTGAGTACTTTGCTAGTGAACCATTAATAATAGTTTCCGAACCAATTAAGGTTTTTGAAGCATTAAAAAGGCTTGAAGAAGAAAGTCTTAATAATTTAACAGAGCTACTGGACCTGGGAAAAGCTGTACCAGGCCTACAGGATATTAACTTTAGCAGTCAAGAGGTTTTGGGGTGTATAAAAAGTCATAATGTAACTTATTTGTCATCACTGCCAAGAGAAATACCTGATACCGAGCTAATAAATATAGTGAGCTTTACCGGAAAAAATATTCCTCCTTTCCATGGAAAAATAAAGTTGTTGCTAGATGAATATAAAGCATGGAAAAAGAGCGGGTATACAGTTATTTTTACCGTCTCTAACAGCGAAAGGGCCAAAAGGCTTAAAGAATATTTGTGGGAAGAAAAAATAGAAATTCCTTTCATGAAAAATATTGAGTTCATGGATGAGATAAATGGCAAATCTTTTGTTACCGTGGGAGGTTTTGTTAAAGGATTTGAGATACCTTCCATAAAATTGGCAGTAGTTTCAGATGAGGAATTGTTTGGGAGGAAAAAGCATAGCAAATCTTTAAGAAAGTTCAAAGAAGGAAGTAAAATTGGACACCATGGGGAGCTTAAAGTAGGTGATTTTGTTGTCCATGTTCAGCATGGTATCGGCAAATATTTAGGTATTGAGCATCTAAAGGCTGGGGGTGTTTATAGGGATTATCTTAATATCCAGTATCATGGACAAGATAAGCTTTATGTACCAACAGATCAAATAGAGCTAATACAAAAATATGTAGGAGCCGAAGGTCATAAACCAAAGCTTCATAAATTGGGTGGTGCAGACTGGCAAAAAGCTAAGAACAGGATCAAAGAATCAGTAAGAGAAATGGCTAAACAATTATTGGAACTATATGCATCACGAGAAACAGTGGAAGGCCATGCTTTTATACCTGACGATAGTCTTCAGGAATTATTTGAGGAATCTTTTCCATATACTGAGACGCCTGATCAGTTAAAGGCTATTGAGGACACTAAAAGAAATATGCAAAATCCCAAACCCATGGATAGGCTTGTATGCGGTGATGTAGGCTATGGCAAAACGGAAGTTGCACTAAGGGCTGCATTTAAGGCAGTCAGGGATTCAAAACAAGTAGCTGTTTTGGTACCAACTACAGTTTTGGCTCAACAGCACTATAAAACATTTCTAGAACGTTTTGCGGACTTTCCTGTTGTAATTGATACACTTAGCAGGTTTAGAACAGCTAAAGAGCAAAAGGCAGTTGTAGAAGGCTTGGAAAAAGGAACTGTTGATATTGTAATTGGTACTCATCGTCTTCTTTCGGCGGATATTAAGTTTAAAAACTTGGGGCTGCTAATCATTGATGAAGAACAAAGATTTGGGGTTGGGCATAAAGAGAAGATCAAGCAGATTAGAAAAAATGTTGATGTGTTAACGTTAACTGCAACCCCTATCCCAAGGACAATGCATATGGCCCTTGCCGGAGTGAGAGATATGAGTGTAATAGAAACTCCTCCGGAAGATAGATACCCTGTGCAAACCTATGTTGTTGAATATAGTGATAACCTTGTAAGGGATGCCATTCGTAAAGAGTTGGATAGAGGTGGCCAAGTCTATTATATACATAATAAAATTGAGGATATAGATAAAGTTAGGATGCACCTTGAAGCAATGGTGCCTGATGCATCCATAGGTGTGGCCCACGGTAAAATGAAAGAGGACGAGCTGGAAAATGTCATGCTTAACTTTATAGAAGGCAACCATCAAGTATTACTTTGTACTACAATTGTTGAAAATGGCTTAGATATATCCAATGTGAATACTTTAATTGTGGACGAGGCAGATAAGTTAGGTTTGTCACAACTATACCAAATAAGAGGAAGAGTAGGCAGGACAAATAGAATAGCGTATGCTTACTTTACATATAGGAAAAATAAGATTTTAAACCAGCAAGCAGAGAAGAGATTGGCAGCTATTAGGGAATTTACGGAGTTTGGTTCAGGGTTTAAAATTGCAAAAAGAGATATGGAGATCAGGGGAGCAGGTAATATTCTTGGTCCTGAGCAGCATGGACATATGCTTGCAATAGGCTTTGATTTATATTGTCGATTATTAGAAGATGCTGTTAGGCAGGAAAAAGGTGAGCAGCAAGAACAGGCTAAAAAGGCCATAGAAATTGAAGTTAATGTTTCAGCATATGTCTCCAATAAATATGTACCGGATAATAGTCAAATAATGGATGTATATCAAGAACTGGGCAGCTGTGAAACTATTGAAGAAGTACAAAGTATAGAAGAAAGCCTAATTGACAGGTATGGTGAAATGCCTGTGGAGAGCAGAAATCTAATAACCATTACAAGAATCAGGGTTATGGCTAAAAAGTTGATGGTAACAAAGATTAAGCATATAGGAGATGAAATAGAGATATGCTTTGCACCGACATTTAGCGTTAGAGGTGAAAAACTTCTTGAACTTGCAAAAGGTATGGATAGACGTGTTACATTTTCCGGTGCAAATGGCTTGGTAATAAAACTAAGAACCAATAAATTAAACCAAAAAGAAATTCTGGACTTTTTGGAAAATATATTTCTTAAATTAACTGCTCTTGAAGGAAATGGTTAGTACTGTTATAATGGGACAAGGTTATATTTTAATTTAATTTAGAGAGGGTGCTGGAACTTGAAATTAAACAAGCTTAAAGTTTTAGCAATAATATTGATTATCGCAGTATCTTTTGTGTTCACTGCATGTGGAGAGCAGACAGGTGCCGAAAGGGGAGCAGCTACTGTTAATGAAGAACTAATAAAGTTCGGTGTGCTGGAGCATAGGCTAGAAAGTATTATGCATGGTTTTCCAGTTGAAGGAGAAGAGGAAATAAATGAGATTCGTGAGTGGCTTTTGGATGAACTGATTAGAGAAACTTTGATTAGACAGGCAGCAGCAGCCAGGGGTATAACCGTGGATGCAAGTGAAATAGATGCTGAAATTAATGAGCTTAAGGAAGCATGGGGCGAGGAAATGTTTAAAGCAATTTTGGAGGAAAATTTTCTTACTGAAGATGACCTAAGAGATATGTCAGAGCAGAGCTTGCTTGAAGATAGGTTGGCTACTCTTGTAACCGAAGGTGTTACTGTGGAGGAGTTTATGATAGCACGAGTTAGTCATATTTTGCTGGAGACAAGGGAAGAAGCTCAGGATGTAATTGCTAGATTGAATGCAGGTGAAGGTTTTGGAGAGCTTGCAAGACAATATAGTGTGTGTCCTAGTGGCAGTGATGGTGGAAGTATGGATCCCTACTTTGCAGAAAACGGTGTTTTTACTGATGGTTTTAATAGCTTTGATTCCTATTTTGCGAGAGGGGCTCATGAATTATCAGCAATTGGTGATTTTACCCAAGAACCTATAGCAACCAGATTTGGTTATCATATAATTTTGCTGGATGATAAAATACAAGCAACTGGTGAGTATAAGGAAATACTTGAAGAGTTGGTGCTTCACCACAGAAGGGTAGTTGCATTTAATGAGTATTATACTCAGCTTTATGAAGAAGCCAATATTGTCAATTATCTTAGAGGAGAGTAAAATAACTAAATAGCAGCAAATAAGATAAAAATGAAATGCTTCCCAGCTATATGCTAAAAGGGGAGCATTTTTTTGTTGTTTTTTGGATTATATGCTATAATAAAGCACAAAATATAATACTATATAGCAGATATTTGACAGCATAGCTTCGATCATAAAGATACTATTGAATTTTTTATAAAAAAGGAGGAATTTACTATGGCAAATTTAAAAGGAACAAAAACAGAAGCTAATCTCATGGAAGCATTCGCAGGTGAATCAAAGGCAAGAAATAAATACACTTACTTTGCTTCACAGGCAAAAAAAGATGGTTATGTTCAAATTGCTGCTCTTTTTGAAGAAACAGCTGAGAATGAAAAGGAACATGCTAAGATTTGGTTTAAGCTGCTTAGTGGAGGATCTGTTCCAAATACACTTATAAACTTAAAAGCAGCTGCAGATGGTGAAAATGAAGAATGGACAGATATGTATGCAAGGATGGCCAAAGAGGCAAAAGAAGAAGGTTTTGATGATATTGCTACTTTATTTGAAAAAGTTGGTGAAGTGGAAAAAGAGCATGAAGCTAGATACCGTGCACTTCTCAAAAATATAGAAGATGACAGGGTTTTCAAGAAGGATAAAAAAGTGGTGTGGCAGTGTTCAAATTGTGGATATGCTCATGAAGCTACAGATGCTCTGAGCATATGCCCTGCATGTAGTCATCCGCAAAGCTTTTTTCAAGTTCTTGCAAAAAACTATTAAATCATTAAAAGCAAAATAAAAATTAGTAGTTGTATACTATAAGGCCCTGTTCACAAGTGTGAATGGGGTTGTTTAGTTTATATCTGTTACTGAGTCATTTTCTCTGGGTTGCCGAACAAAAAATTAAGCTATATAATAAAATAAGATGTTTCATATGTTGCGAAAAGTGGTGGAAAGTTATGAAAAAATTTTTCAAAAAAAATAAGCGTCTTGTTATAACCTCATTATGTTTCTACTTGCTGCTAGGAGTAGTTTTATTCTTGGCAACTCGTCATATTACTTATTTTCTTGGTAGTTGACATTGTTCCATAAATAAAGACTTGAGAAAATGACTTTATAACACCATCAAATGTGGTGTTTTTTATTTTGCATAGATTTTTCTTTAAAGGGTAATATAAGAAAGGTAAAAATTATTTAACAAGGGAGGAATATAAAAAGAGTGGAGGATTGAACATCTTTTTTTAGTAACGGAAAAAAGAATAAATGACTGTTTATTGATATATACTAACAATATATAGCACCCTAATATAGAATACGTAACCTTTATAAAAGAAGGGAGAAAAATAAATGAAAGCTACAGGAATTGTTAGACGAATAGACGATCTTGGTCGTGTAGTGATACCTAAAGAGATACGCAGAACATTAAGGATACGCGAAGGTGATCCGTTGGAAATATTCGTTGACCGTGAAGGCGAAGTTATCTTAAAAAAATATTCTCCCATAGGGGAATTGGGAGACTTTGCCAAAGAATATGCTGATTCACTCTATGAAGCAATAGGCCATATAGCTTGCATTGCTGATAGAGATAGCATAATAGCTGTTTCGGGGGCTCCTAAAAAAGAGTTTCTAAATAAACCTATAGGAGCGGCAGTAGAAAAGGTCATGGAAGATAGAAAGTCTGTACTCATTAATGAACCCGGAAAACATAATTTATGTAAAGAATGTGCCATAATTGAAGACGATGAAGAATGTAAGTTCACTTCTGAAGTGATTGCTCCAATTATTGCTGAAGGAGATCCTATCGGTGCAGTGATCTTATGTACAAGAGAATCGGGTCATAGGATGGGTGATATGGAATTAAAGCTTGCAGAAACAGCTGCTGGTTTTTTAGCAAAGCAAATGGAGCAGTAACAATAGAGATTTAGAATCATAAATATATTAATTGTAGGGGCGATTATTAATCGCCCGCTCAATTTAGTAGCAATGAAAGTTTAAAACCATAAATATAACGATAGTAAAATTAGTGGCTTAGGCCACTTTTTTATTTTTATTATCCAAAAATCATAAGGCACTAGAATTAAAATTTGCGAAAAATATCTGTTTTACTATTGCATAGTACTAAGCTCTTGTTGTACCATTGAAATCATAATAAACTTTGGTCTTATAGCCTAATATTTGATTTGGTGAGAACTAGCTAAAATGTTATTTAGATTTAAAATTGTGAGGCGATGAAATGAAAATAATTGTTGTGGGGTTAGGTTCCGGCGATAAAGATACACTGCCTATAAAAAATTTAAAAATACTTGAAAGTGAAACACCTATTTTCTTGCGGACAGAAAAGCATCCGGTTGTTGGAGAGCTGCAAGACATAGGAATAAAATATGCATCTTTTGATAGTATTTATGAAAAATATGGGGTATTTGAAGATGTATACGCTGAAATAGTGAATTTATTAATTTCAGAAGTTAAAAGGAATAATGAAATAATATATGCTGTCCCCGGTCATCCCATGGTAGCTGAGGAAACAGTTGCACTTCTTATTAAAAATGCTGAGGATGAAGGCATTATAGTGGATATAGTTTCAGCTCCCAGTGGTTTAGAGGCTGTTTATGCAGCATTAAAAATAGACCCATGTAAGGGTTTAGTTATTTTAGATGCTTTGAATTTTGATGCAAATAAGTTAAACAAGGAGATGCCAATTCTTTTTACGCAGGTCTATAGTAAAATGGTGGCCTCAGAGCTAAAGCTTACGCTGATGGAGAAATATTCGGATGAACATCATATAAAGGTTGTGAAGGCTGCAGGTATACCGTCACAAGAAGTTATTATGTCAATCCCTTTATATCAACTGGATAGAATTGATTGGATTGATCACTTGACTAGTATTTATGTGCCAACTATGATGAAGCAGGACTTGGATGAAATTAAATATGATGAGGTCGATAGCTGTGAATGTTATCTTGAGCCTCTTATTGAAGTAATGGACAGGCTTAGAGGTCCTAGTGGGTGTCCATGGGATAAGGAACAAACCCATAAATCTTTGAAAAAATATTTGATTGAAGAGACATATGAAGTTTTAGATGCGATTGATGATGAAAATATGAATAAATTTTGCGAAGAGTTGGGAGACTTATTATTACAGGTAGTATTTCACGCCAGGATTGCTGAAGAGCAAAATAATTTCGATATTAATGATGTAATAGCAGGAATAGCAAAGAAGCTCATTAGAAGACATCCTCATGTATTTGGAGACCTGCAGGTTGATAATGCCAGCGAAGTATTAGTCAACTGGGAAGACATAAAAGCAAAGGAAAAAAAGAAAGAGTCAATATTTGAAGATATTCCAAAAAGTTTGCCTGCTTTAATGAGAGCTGAAAAAATCCAAAAAAAGGCAGCCAGGGTGGGTTTTGACTGGCCAAGCATTGAAGGAGCTTGGCTTAAAGTTAAAGAAGAGCTAGGTGAACTTGAAGAAGTCATTGAATTTGATGAAAAAATAAGAATAAAGGAAGAATTGGGTGATCTATTTTTTGCAATAGTAAATGTTTGTAGATTTTTGGATATTGATCCTGAAGAGGTATTACAAAATACCAATGTTAAATTTATAAAACGCTTCTCTTATATAGAGAGATATGTGAAAGAAGAAAGGTTGATATGGAGTGAATTAAACTTGGAATATATGGATAAGCTTTGGGAAGAAGCAAAAAAAATCAATAAATGATTTTTTTAAGAAAAAATATCCTAAAAAAGCAGGATATCTTTGGTATTTCTCGAATTAGCTTAAAAGACCTTATATATAAACTTAGGAGGGGTTTTGTTTGAATAAGATTGAGTTAGTTACAAAAGTTGCAGAAATTGCAGGTATGACAAAAAAAGATGCAGAAAAGGCAGTAAGTGCTACATTCGCAGCAGTTGAGGAGGCTTTAGCTGCTGGGGATAAGGTTCAATTAGTAGGTTTTGGTACATTTGAAGTTAGGGATAGAGCTGCTCGTATTGGTAGAAATCCAAAAACTGGTGATGAAATTAAAATACCAGCAACAAAAATACCTGCTTTCAAGCCGGGTAAGGCTTTAAAAGAAAAAGTAACAGGCTAAATCAAAGAAAATCAGGTGCTATTTTAGGCCTGATTTTTTAATATGTGATATGAATAGTAGGGGTGATTACCAATTGCTCGCTCATATAATATTATGTAGGGGCAACTATTAATCGCTCGTTTCAATAGGGAGGGATATTATTATGAGGCTAGATAAATTTTTAAAAGTCTCAAGGATAATAAAAAGACGTACCCTTGCAAAAGAAATATGTGATGCAGGAAAAATTCTTATTAATGGAAGACCTGCAAAGGCCGGTACTGAAGTAAAATCTCAGGATGAATTAACCTTGGACTTTGGAACAAGGATTCGTAAGATTAGGGTGTTAGATACACCCAAAACAGCTTCAACAGAAGATGCAAAAAGCATGTATGAAGAAATTTAGTAAATAAATTCCATAAATAAAATTAAGCCCTTCCGACAATACTAAATTTAGCTAATTAGATGATAATCTAATAATAGCCATTTTAGCCAAATAGGAGGGGCTTAATGTGTTTTTAAGGAAATTACTTATACTGTGCTTTTTTGTGGCTTTTTTATTTATTGGTGCAATGGGCTGTCTTGCTAGTAATCCTAATGATCTAGATCAGAAATATCAGGAAGAACTCAGACTGTCTGTGTATTTTCATGAAACTAGTGATATAAAAGAGATGTATTTAGAAGAATATCTTATGGGAGTGGTAGCTGCAGAAATGGATCCTAACTGGCCTAGAGAAGCCTTGGCTGCTCAAGCTATAGTAGCAAGGACTTTTACGTTGCGGAAAATAGAGGCAGGTGGAGTTGAACAACGGGGTACCGATGCATCTACTGATATAGAAGAGTTCCAAGCTTATAGTGCTGAAAGAATTAACGATAATGTAAGACAAGCAGTTACTGATACTCGAGGAATGGTTGCTACATACCAAGGTGACCTAATTCACGCATGGTTTCATGCGGACGGAGGTGGGTTAACAGCTGCCTCTGCAGCCGAAGGACTGGGTTTTGAAGGAGAAGCACCTTATATTCATAGTATAGAGGATCCGGGGTTTGAAATAACTTTGCCGGAAAATAAGTCATGGACTGCTAGTTTTCCAATATCTGAAGTGAAAGAAGCGGTTCAGGAGCTAACAGGTAACGATCCCGGCGAAATAAATACTGTAGAGGTCGTTGAAACGGGTCCGTCTGGAAGAGTTACTCGGGTTCGCTTGGGTGATGTGACTGTGAGTGGCCCGGGTCTAAGGCTGGCACTTGGGAGTACAGTGATGCGTTCAGCTTTTTGGGAAAGTGTAAATATCCAAGATGAACAACTTGTAATTACCGGGAAGGGCTATGGGCACGGAGTAGGAATGAGTCAATGGGGTGCCAAAGCTATGGCTGAGCAGGGTAGCAACCCGGAAGAAATAGTGAAGCATTTTTTTAATGATATTCAAATAGAAAGATTTTGGGACTAACTTAAAAGTAGCCTATGGCAAAATAGCCCCCATTCTGTATGGTTTGCACCGTATAGAATGGGGGCTTATTTATTTGCCTTTACCCAAATTTAACCCATTTTTCATATAGGCTTTATTAGAACTTAACATACACATGCTATAGTAACTTACATAGTGACAAAATATACAGGATTTGCTGGATAATAAACAAAGGAGCATCTTTATTATGGGAAAACAAAATCAAAAACTCCTTAATATTGTTTTTTTCACGGTCACTGCCTTGACAATGGCTGTCATGATTTGGTTTGGGGTTAATACTGAAGTTACAATTGACCGAAACCCTCTTCCGGGTTCTGAATTTCCTAGAGGTCGTGTTATAGAAAGTTTTGATAACCATAACGTAGCACGTAGTGGACAACAGGTTTTGCTTGTAGAAATTTTAACAGGTGATCATCGTGGGAAAATTGCAGAAGTTCGCAATATTATATTTGTTGATGCACCGGTAAATCCGCAAATAGGACAAACCATAATTATTCATCTTGATTATCATGGAGATGGCAGCTATTCTGCACATGTTCATAGCTATGTGCGGGATACGGCAATATACATAATCGCTTTATTGTTTTTGGGGTTGCTGGTGGTTGTCGGCGGAAAGTCAGGATTAAGATCTGCTTATGGATTGGTCTTTGCTTTTGTAGCACTTTTGTTTCTTCTGATACCTGCCATAATGAGGGGTGGATCGCCTGCATTTCTTACAATACTTGTGTCCCTCTTAATTACAACAGTTTCTCTTACTGCAATTATGGGTTTTGAGAAAAAAACATGGGTCAGTATAGCGGGGACAATGGTTGGCATTGCGTGTTATTGTTTATTTTACGTTATTATATCTGCTACGTTACACGTTTCCGGTGCGAATATACCAGAAATGAATCAGTTGGTAAGTTTGGGTTTTACGAATACTTCAAATCTTACTGAGCTACTGTTCTGTGGAATATTAATAGCATCGTTGGGTGCAGTGACGGATACAACAGTTTCGGTGGCATCTGCCACAGCAGAGCTTAGCAAAACTGGTTCGAAGCTTAAGTTTAAAGAATTGTTCAAATCAAGCATGAGGATGACTAGGGATTGCGTTGGCTCATCAGCAAATACATTGATATTGGCATTTACAGGAACTTTCTTCATCACTCTTATTATGTTTCAGTTGCATGAGCTTAATTATATTATGCTAATTAACCGTGTTGATATTGCCATAGAAGTTTTGCGTGCCATATCAGCTTCTATTGGAATGATTTTATGTGCTCCTGCCACAGCTTTACTGGGTTCTTACGTGTATCGTTCAAAATAGGTTTTATTTGCAAATCAATTAAACAAGATTTGCAGTTAAAATAAAAAAATTAGTTAAAAAAGGAGAGAAATTATGCTAGGGAAAATCCGAAATAACCGTATTTCAAAAGGTGGCATGGCGTTGTTGCTTGTAGCAGCCATGATACTGGGAATTGCACCAGTGGCATTTTTGGGTGCAGTGCAAGATGCAGAATGGACTGTAATATCGCCCCTTGATAGGCGTGCAACAGGTCCTTATCAGCTTCAAGTTGAATTATCTACTGCGAATTACAGAAGCCTTACCATGACTCCGGGTGGCTATGTAACTGAAATGCGTTGGACATGGCATTCTCGCTCGGAAATAGGTGCAATTCGCATCTACGAAGCAGGCAGTACAACTCCGATAGACTTAGGTGGTGCAAACGTGCAATCACGTCCTCTAGGTTTTGGTGTTAATTCAACAATAGGTGGTGGTTCTGGGCAAGCGGCAGCAGGTGGCGGTCTGGTTGCAGGTGCACAAACACGTGCTGCGGCTCCTGAGGGTGCTACAGGTATTGTTTCTTATCCTTGGTTCACATATGAAGAAGGTACAGCTAATGACTATTGGGTACATCAGATAGCTGTACCTGTATTAACTGCTGATATTGCATACGAGTATGTTATAAGCGGCAATATTGGTGGCGTGGCTTTTACGTCAGATCGTAAGCCATTTCGCACTGGTCCTGATAGAAGCACGGGCTTTACCTTCACAGCCGGAGGTGACCCGCAAATTGGTATTGGTGATTTTACTCCTGGACGTGAAACTGTAGGGAATAATGTTCCTAACCCGGGCATCGGATTTAAAAGCCATATAGAAGATTTTTACGGTTGGCGTAATTCAGTAGAAGTTATGGCGACATACGCTCCCCATGCTGGCTTCTTCCTGTCCGTAGGCGACCAAATTGACACTAACGACCAAGCATTCAGACGTTCACAGTTTATGTATGATATTTTGCTTTCACCTGAAGAATTTCATAACCTTCCCATACTTCCTGTAATAGGAAACCATGAAGCTACTAATAACGGATGGCTTTTGCATTTCCATTATAATATGCCTTTCGACCATCCGACTGCTTCTGCTCCTGCAGCAAACGTAAGATCTCATGCCGGATTTGGTACTAATCACGGAAATCCATGGCAGTTTGACTATTACATGATTTGGGGCAATATGCTATTAATTCAATTGGACAGTAATACTCGTAATTGGCGTGACGGAAGATTGGAATGGTTTGAAGATATAATCAACACTTACCAAGACACTGTTGACTGGACAGTTGTTACTTTCCATCATCCGCCTTATTCGGTGTTTAGAGCTACAAATATGGATGAGAAGCGTCCTATCATTGCTAACTGGCTTCCTGAATTTGAACGTCTTGGAGTTGATATTGTTCTTAATGGACACTGTCACGTTTTTTCCAGAACACATCAAATGTACCAAAATAGACCAGTATTGACTCAAAATTGGGTTCAACTAGATGGAACGGTTGTTAGAGGAACAGAACCCACCAATGTTGTGTACGATCCTACAGGTATTGTATACATTGCTTTTAACACTATGAGTGGAAGCGGCTACCGTAATGTTCGCAACATGGGCGGTCGGGACTATATCTCAGCATACAATCAAAACTTCCGTCGTAACTTCTCTGTAATAGATGTTACCAATTACTCTTTTGCTGTACACACTTATCAAGTAAATGACGATGGAGTAACTATTACATTGGTAGATACTTATACCCTTGTAAAAGGTGGCTCATTGACTGCAGCAGCACAAGCTGACCCACGTGGTTTGCGTCAAATTACGTGCCCGGTTGATGGTGCGGAAACAGATATAATCAATGTTGGTATTGTGCCTTCTGTTGCAAGACGTGCTAATGCAGCAATAACTGCTGAAGCGTTAGGTCTTCCGGCTACAGTGGAAATCGAAATTCCAATGAGCACTAACCAACGTGCAGAAGATGTATTTGGAATACTTGGTGCACGAGGACTCCGTGACGAACTAAACGCATACTCATTCTGGGTAAGGCCTATGCGAGTTAATGTAAACTGGGATTTGTCTGCAATACCTGCTAATGTTTCAGCAAGAGAAGGAAGAACATTTACGGTAACTGGTACGTTGGACTTGTCAGAAATTATCACTACGCCTCAAACCTACCCTCTTCCTGCTCCTGTAGCCAATGATGCAACTGTCAACAATCAACCGCCACCGTATTTACAGGGAGAACCTATTCCCCATGAAGTTCTTCCGTGTCCATACAGAGGCAGATATGTTAACTTCCAAGGTTCACCGGAATTTATGATGAATTGGAGACATGGAGGACTTACAAACAGTAACAATCTTACTGCTACAGCACAAGTAACTTTTGGTGCTGTGCCTCTTGAAGCTCCTTTCAGAATTTCTGAATTTGGAAAAAGTACCTATCATTATTTTGCAAGAACTGACGATAACTTCTTAGATGCTGCTTTTAACAGAAGTGCTTTCGAAGCATGGCCCACAGTGCGAAGTGGTGCAGGGTTTGGCTTCTTTGCAGAGCGTTATGATGAAGTACCTATGCTTATTACAGATACACCACCTACAATACCTCTACCAGGTTTGGAATTTAGAGGAGCAATGGGTATCAGTGCACTGGCGAATATGGGCACTATACAGTTTAGTCCTCGTGGCTATGATGCAAACGCTACATTCCACTATTTCTCAAGAGTGTTTTATCTGCCTGCAAACTTCGACCCTGCTCGTGTTGGCGATGTATTAGGCACACACCGTATTGATGACAGTTTAATTTTGTTTATCAATGGTGTGGAAGTTTACAGATATAACACTAATACAAATAATGCTCTTGTTCGTATCGGTGAACCTATTAATTGGGGAGATTATAACGGACATGAATCCAGTGCACGAAATCGTTCTTTCCACATTAATAATGATTTTAATTCACGATATGCCGGTACACGCCAAGCTAACTCAGATATATCTGTGTTTGATGCGGCAAGTCGCACCAATCTCTTGGATGCATTGCAGCCCGGTGAAAATATCCTCACTGCTGTAGTAGGAGATAGCTCTGCTACAAGCATGAGTCTTTGGTTTGACTTGGATTTGGTAATTGAGTATAGAACTTCTCGGTAGGAAACTCTTTTAGGAGTAAAACCTTCATTTTTTCTTTTGGGCTTGTTCAGGTGTTTAGAAATTAGCACCTTGAACAAGCTCTTTTTTATTTATCAGCAGCAAAACTGTTCTAAAATAAAATTTAATTTAATAACTATTAGTGAAGGGGGGAAGAAACGTGGATCAAATCAGAAATCATAATATAGAAGTTAATGATAGAAAATCTGTCAAGGTCACAGGGGTACGACATGTTGATAGTTATGATGATAAAGAAGTACTTCTCAAAACTTCCATGGGTGATTTAATTATTAAAGGTACGGAGTTAAATATAAGTAACTTGAACTTGGAAGATGGGAATTTACAGGTAATTGGTTTGGTAGAAAGCTTCCTTTATGTTGAAGAGGCAGGTGCTAAAAGAAAAAACTTTATTAAACGAATACTCAAGTGATATGGTGACTTATAAATGATCTCCTTAGAAGGACAAATAATTAATTTTTTAGTAACTGTGGGCTTAGGTTTGGTCATGGGTAGCGTTTTTGATTTTTACTATGTTTTACGATGCTTTTTCAGACCTCGAAAAATATTTGTTCATATAAGTGATCTTTTTATTTGGCTATTTATGATAGCCCTTGTTTTTGTTACCTTGGTTTATGTAAACTGGGGTGAGATGAGATTTTATGTATTTTTAGGACTTATTTTTGGGATGTTTATCTATTATTTGTTGCTTTCTAGATATATGAAAATTTTTTATGTACATATGATAAAAATTACACTAAAGATACTATATATAGTAAAATCAATAATTTTGTTTCCATTTAAGTTATTGCACAAGGTTTTTTTGTATTTAGTAGGAATTATAGCTAAATTTTTTATGTGGCTTACAAAGCCTTTAAGAAGGGTTATCGTTAAGAACAAGTTTTTTATTAAATTAAAAAAATTAAAAGCTGTAGTTAGGGAAGTAATAACACGTTTGAAAAACTGATCTAAATGAAACTTTTATTTAATCATTTGCAGGAATTTCTCATAGGATGCAGAATTAGAGAAAGATACTAATAATGTACAATATATGTACTAAATATGTGGATGCTTATCAACAGGCTGTGAAAAAAGCTGTGGAAAACTTTTAAAAAAGTAAAGGGTTAGATGAATGCAGATAGAAATTAGAGGTGCAGAAAAGCTAAGTTATAGGGAGAAACAAGTTGTTACTTTAAAAGAAATGGGTCGTTCTAATGAAGAGGTTGCTAAACAGCTAGACTTGACTGTTAGTACTGTTGCAACATTGATTCATAGAGCAAAACAAAAAGGATACCAGGTAGTAATAGTGCTATCAGGTGATGCATTAAACCTTTTTACACAGGAGGATTCTGAAATCTAATGGATCGTAACTCTAATGTTATAATTTTAGATAACAAAAGAAAAGTTAATATAGAGCCAACGCCTACTAAGAAAGTTCAAAAGAAAAAAAACAGGATGAAAATTTTTGCCTGTGTATTAGTAGTGGCCGGAATGGTATTTGTTTTGTCTGCTTTTGGAAGATTTGTTTGGTCTGGCCATCAACTTAGTTTGGAAATTAATCATTATTTAAGTCAGTTGGAAGATGCGAAGATACATAATGCTCAATTGCTTCAAGAATTGGAGCAGACACAAGATCCTGTTTTTATGGAAAGATTGGCAAGAGAAAGACTTGGATTGATTAGAGCGGGTGAAACGGTAATTATACCTACTATACCCGGAACAAGTGTAACTGTAGAAGATTAAATTTAACATTAATTTATATTTAAAGGTCTGTATGTATTGACCTTTTTTATTACGTTTTGTATAATTACTACAATGTATAGAAAGTTAGGAGGAATTTCATCAGCATGACTGTCGCAAAAGGCAGCATATTAGACGGAGTTGTAAAGGGTATTACAAATTTTGGAGCTTTTGTAGAATTGCCTGGAGGTATAACTGGGCTGGTTCATATTTCAGAGGTAGCCGATGCATATGTTAAAGACGTTAATGCCTACCTTAAAGAAAGTGATAAAGTTAAGGTTAAGGTTATTAACATTGACCAGGATGGTAAAATAGGTTTATCCATTAAGCAGGCTAATCCCAATTATGAGTCAAAAAAGGTTAGTAAAAAGAATAACAGGGAACCACAAGTCTCATTTGAAGACAAACTTGCTAAATTTATCAAAGATAGTGATGAAAGGCAAGCGGATGTTAAGCGTCAGACCGAAGGAAAAAGGGGAGGACGCGGAAGATTATACTAGGTGCAAATATTTTTTAGACAAAAACCTCCTTTTTTAAATGGAGGTTTTATTATTTTACTTGTAAGAATGCTTTAGTGTTCTTACTGTAAAAAAGATCATTTAAGATATGTTGTGGAGGTAATTATAGATGTTTGCAGCAATAGATATTGGAACCAACTCAGTAAGGCTGCTTATAGCACAAAGAATCAATGATAATGTTGTGCCTGAATATAGAGATGTGAAAAGCACTAGATTAGGAGAAGGTTTGGAAGCAACAGGGAAAATTTCTACGGAAGCCATTTCTAGAACTCTAAATGCTTTGGTTATTTTTATGGAAACGATTCAAAGATTTGATGTGAAACAGATTAAGGTTGTGGCAACGAGTGCCATGAGAGAAGCTTCAAATGCTGCAGAACTCATGGAATTAGTTAGGCAGAAAGTTCATTTGAATATAGATATTATATCCGGAGATGAAGAAGCAGAGTTAAGCTATCTAGGTGCATGTTCTGGAATGAACATGTTGGAAAGTAGTATAGTAGTTGATATAGGCGGTGGCAGTACTGAAATAGTTTTTAAGCAGGGTAGCCAAATAGTATATAGCAGTAGTCCGGTTGGTGCAGTTAGATGTACAGAGAATTCCACGACACCAACGCAAATATTTGCAGAATTAGAGAAGCATTTAAATAAGATAAAAAATCTTAAAGGCTATAAATTAATTGCTGTAGGTGGTACTGCCACAAATTTAGCAGCAATAAATAAAAAACTTACTGTTTATGATCCGGAGCTGGTACATGGAAGTGAGGTAAGTATTGAAGAGCTAGGGAAAGTGATTTTTTATATAGGAAGTAAATCTTTAGCTCAAAGACTGGTTATTCCCGGACTTCAGCCGGAAAGAGCGGATATAATAATTGCAGGATTGTTGATTTTGTGGGTTATTATGACCTACGCAAACATTGACAAAGTTATCGTAAGTGAAGCAGATATATTACAGGGAATTATCCTGAAATATGGGTAAAACTTTATATTAGAGTGTAATTCAATACTAATCTGTCTGTGGCAAAATTCGCAGCAGGTTAGTATTATTTTAGCTGCAGGACTTCATAAAGTGAAATATCAACAATTTCATTAATTTCTTTATTATTTATAAGCTGAAAATAAGTGATGGCCAGTGTGGTCATTTTACCATGTCTGCCATCTATCGGACCCCAATACATCCCCAGTTCTCTAAGTCTTTTTTGGACATGAAGCATATCTGTAGAAGCTGTTCCCGGCCTGATTGTTCTATGTTGAATGGGGGGATAACTACCTTCAATAATTACCGGGGTGCCAATATTGATGAGTGGGTATAGTTCTTCTACATCTCTATTAAACATTCTAATGCAACCATGGGAAGCATAACCGCCAATAGAGTAAGGTTTATTAGTACCATGAATCCCATATATACCCCAGGGTATATTTAATCCCATCCATCTTGTACCAAAACCTCCTCCCCAGATACCTTTACTAACAACTTTCCATTCCCCTACAGGTGTAGGGGTTTCTGCTTTTCCTACAGCTACAGGGTATGTTTTGAATATTTCTCCATCATTGTACAAGTAAAGTTTTCTCTCAGCTTTATTTATAACAATATGTAGTGAACCGGTTGGTTTTTCGGTGGATGTTGTTGGAGGTGTGAGTTGGACTACCGTGTCAACATCTGAGCAACAAGCAAACATTTCGCATTCTGGATTAATGTTATCTATGTTAGATATGAAATGATCATCATTCATAGCAAGAAAGTTGGAAGTATTCTTGAAGTCTGTAGCATAAGTTACTTGGGAGTAGATGATAAAGCTTAGTGATATGACTAATGTTAAAGTAATAAATATTATTTTCCTCATTTTTTGGCTCCTTAAAAAATATATCATAACATTATATTATTAGGATGCCTAAGAATATTTTGCTGCATACTTTGCAATAGTTGGTAAAAATTTAATAATTAACGATGTATATGAAAAGTTATTTTCGGGGGATATTAATTGCAGATTAATTATTACTAGTATACGAAATATAATTTTGAGGATGGTTTTATGAATTTACTTTTAACCGGAGCAATACTAGCCCTGTTAATTGCTGTGGGATCAGGAATAGCAATGGCCATTCAGGGATCCATAAACGCCCCCCTGGCAAAAATACTTGGACTTTTGGAATCTACTCTCATTGTTCATGCTTCTGCAGCTATTTTGTTAGTTGTAATGATTTTTGTATTACGCATGGGTCATGGAGATTTTGGCAGCTATAATCAAGCTCCGTGGTATTTATACCTTGGAGGTGCTATAGGTATAGCTATTACGATAGGTGTTATGTTTAGCATTCCCAAGTTGGGAGTTGCAACGGCAACTACAGCAATAATAGTAGGGCAGGTAACCACTGCTACCATAGTTGACCATTTTGGCTTGTTTGGATTGCAAAAAATCCCCTTTACATGGACGAAATTAATTGGGGTTGTATTGTTGGCAGCCGGAGCAAAATTCATGTTGATTAAATAAAACATTAGATTCTTGACATTCTTTAAGATATGTTTCATAATATGGTGGTATCAGATAAAAAGTTAACATGGCGGTGTAGCTCAGCTGGCTAGAGCATGCGGTTCATACCCGCAGAGTCGTAGGTTCAAGTCCTACCACCGCTACCAAACTATTTAAAATTGAAATGTTCTAGTTGAAATAGTTATAGAAATCCCACAAGCATTGCTTGTGGGATTTCTATGTAATGAATGGATTTAATGGAATACCAAAAGTTCAAAAAATTACTTAATGGCAATATATGTACATTGGTTATAATGTTTGCTAAAATTAATTAAATAAACGGTTTGGCAATTTTTACTATCTATTCAGGTTTTAAGAAAGATTTTTATATGTAGAATATCGAAAAAATTGCTGTGATATATACAAAATATGAATATGTAGAGCATTTCACAAAAATATTCCAAAAGGAGGAGCTGTGCTATGCTTATAAGCAATAACGAATATTTTGAGGTTTTAGACGGAATAAAAACTCGTATAAAAGAAGCTCAATATAGAGCTGTTTTGGGTGCAAATCGTGAGCAAATATTGTTATATTGGAATATAGGTAAAATTATCATTGAAAACACACAGTATGGCAAGGGTTTTATCGAAAATCTTGCACGTGATATAAAGTTGGAGTTCCCAAACGCGAAAGGTTATTCAGTCCGCAATCTTCGATATATGAGGAAATTTGCTGAACTTGTGTATGATGAGGAAAAAGTGCAGACACTGTCTGCAGTTTTGAGTTGGTCGCACAATACATATCTTTTTGATAAGACAAAGGCTCTTGATGAATACCTGTGGTATGTGTCACAAACCATTGAAAACGGTTGGTCATTATCGTCATTGGAATATCATGTCGAGATGAAATCTTACGTACGACAAGCAATAGCCGAAAATGCATCAAATTATGCGGCAAAGTTACCACAACCACAAAGTAATCTTGCGATAGAAACATTAAAAAATCCATATGTCTTTGACTTTGTGGAACAGCGGGAAGGGATTATTGAGCGTGAGATAGAACGAGAGCTTGTTGCTAATATCACAAAAACCATAATGGAACTTGGAACAGGATTTGGTTTTATGGGTAATCAATATCATATTGAAGTAAGCGGTAAAGATTATTATATTGACCTTCTTTTTTATAACACGAAACTTCGCTGTTACGTAGTAATTGAGCTTAAAAACACTGATTTTAAGCCAGAGTATGCAGGGCAATTAAATTTTTACCTGTCAGCTATTGATGATATGTTGAAGCATGAAAATGATAACCCAACAATAGGCATTATGCTTTGCAAGACAAGAGATAAATTAACTGCTGAATATGCACTGAAAGATATAAACAAACCAATTGGTGTAAGTGAATATAAACTTTCGGATTTTGTACCTGCTGAGTTAATTGATACCCTGCCGAGTGCCGAAGATATAGAAAAGCGTATAAAAATGGAATTGGATATTGATGATGTAGGTGATAACAATAACTAAACTCAGTATGCTGATTGCAGAGGGTACTCCATGTTATTTTGAAAAGTATGGATTATAATTTGGATGGTGCAACCACCCAAGTCATTGTCCAAGATAACAGTCAAAATAGGATAATAGAGTTGCTTAGCGAATATTGGCACATTATGCAAGATAAAATTAGACTTCTGTGACGTAACCTGACAATGATTGCACAGCTTGTATACTATAATTGTAAGAAGAGATTCTTTACTTGCAAATTAGTATAAGGTGGTGTAGTAATTGCCAGAACCTACAGAAGTTTATCCATTTAGAAGAGGTATTATTACTTCTCAGGTAAATGATGAAATAAAGGTTGGTAGTGGACAAGCTGTGAGTTGGAGTCCAGTGATAGCTTTATATGGACTGGCTGCTCTTGTTTTTGCAAATGTATTTGTTATACAAAGCATATGGGTGTTTGCTCCTGCTTTTTGTGCAGCTGTTGTTGCTCTTGAAGGTAGAAGGGTCGTACTGGCAGTGGCTCTGGGATGTATTATAGGTATTTGGCTAGGTACAACGGCTCTGGCAGCTATCACATTTTTAAATGTTATAGCTGTTTTGAGTATTATTTTTGTTGTATCGATGTTCAGGGATTTCTTTATGAAATCAATCTGGCAGCTTCCTATTTTGGTATTTTCGGTGATGGTTATAGTAAAGAGTTCATACTTTTTATTGGCAAACTATCCGGGATATTATTTTCTGGCAACAGTTTTTGAAGGCCTTATTGCTGGGGGCCTCTGCATAGCTTTTGTAAAAGGAATATCGGGAATAAATGAGCTACAACAAGGTGTCTTGTCCAAAGAGAAGAGAATAGGGCTAAGTATACTTGGAGTAGCTTTATTAATAAGCTTAATGGATGTAAGTTTTTTATACTGGAATCTTGGTAGAACAGTTGCACTTGTGGCAATCCTTTGGGTAGCTTTTCTATATGGGGGAGGTTATGGTGCTGCCCTTGGGGTAATAGCAGGTTTTGCTCCTGCATTATTGAGCGGTATTGTTAGCCCCTTTGCAGGCATTTTTGCATTATCGGGATTATTGGCGGGTATTTTCAGGGATTTTGGCAAATTTGGCTGTATAGTCGGCCTTATAATGGGTAAGTTAGGGATAGCGTTTTTTTTGTTTAATGTTAATGAAATTAATTCTCTGTTAATAGAAAGTATTACTGCCAGTTTGATATTTTTCTTATTACCTCTTGCTTTTCTTCAAAAGGCGGAGATTTTTAATCCTGGTAAACTTAATTTTCAGGATACGGAAAAGATGTTATTTAACCAAATCAATAGTGTAAGCAATATTTTCAAAGAACTATCAAAGACTTTCAAACAAGTTTCCCATGGTATTGAGTGGGAAGATAATAGTAAATTTGATTTAATATTGAAATCAATTACAAATAAGGTTTGTACAGGGTGCTCGGTATTTATGATTTGCTGGCAGCGGGAAAAAAAATCTACACGTCAGCATATTTGTACTTTATTTAACCTTATTGAAGCTCAAGGGAAAGTAAACAAGGAAGACTTGCCCGGAGAATTAAGAAAAAGATGTATCCGCCCTGATGAATTGATAACAGTTGCCGGATGTCTTTTTGAAACATACTTGATGGATAAATATTATAGGAAAAAACTAAGTGAAACAAGGGATTTGGTTTCTGAGCAATTGGAAGGTGCATCGGTTGTTATGGGAAATTTAGCAGGAGAAATAAAATTGGAGATGGATCAGCTTTCTGAAAAAGAGTACTTCCTTCATAAAAAAATGGAAGAAATGGGTTTAGAGATAATGTCACTTAGCTTAAGTCAAACTAATAGCAATAGCTTGGAAATTGATGTTGTGAAAGAGGCTTGTGTAGGCAAAATGGAGTGTAATTTAATAATTAAGCCTTATCTGGAAGAATATTTAAAAGAAAGCTATATAGTTGATAGAAGTAATTGTGCAATGAAGAAAAATGAACTAGTTTGTAGCTGTAAATTAAAATCAGCAACAGCTTTAAAAGTTGCAATGGGATTTAGCCAGATGAAAAGTGAAGGGACAGTAATATGTGGTGATTCTTATAAGGATTTTGAAATAAAGGGCGGTAACCATGTTATTGCATTAAGTGATGGAATGGGAGTTGGCCCCAAAGCTGCAAAAGAAAGTAATACTGTTATATCTCTATTAGAGCAGCTTTTAAAAAATGGTTTTGACAAAGATATGGCTATAAAAACGATTAATTCTGTTCTTGGAGTTAGATCAGAAGATGAAACTTTTGCGACCTTGGATCTGACTATAATTGATATTTATTCAGGTGAAATAGAATTCATGAAAATTGGTGCAGCACCCGGATTTATTAAAAGAGGAAACCAAGTTGGTGTTATAAAAGCCAATAGTCATCCACTAGGCATCCTTGATGGTATTGAGGTAACTAGGCAAAGCAAGCATTTTTGTAAAGGTGATGTGCTAATTATGGTTTCCGATGGTATCCTTGAAGCAGGTGAGTTTACCGATAAAGAGAGTTGGATGTTGGAGATAGTAAAAGAGCTTCGTATGCAAGATCCGCAAGAATTATCCCATATGATTTTGCGACATGCACTGGCAGTAGCACCTGATATAATAAATGATGATATGACTGTCATTGTAGCAAAATTAGAGTAGTGGGTTAAAGGGGTATAGATTAGCTTTCCAGTGGAAAGCCTAGAAATATATAGAAAAAAAAGAGTTGAATTGGCAGGAAAATGTTGTTTTTTAACGAATGATAAGGATTAGGTTAAAATATGGAAAGTTTGAGAGCTTGCATAGCAAATGTTAAATCATGTAGAAAAAACAATTTTAAAATATAATTTATTGCAAAAAAATGATAGAATATTAGTTGCAGTTTCAGGGGGGGCAGATTCACTTGCCCTGCTTCATTGTTTATATGCACTAAAGAGTAAGTATGATTTGATATTAATTGTAGCTCATTTAAACCATATGTTTAGAGGAACAGAAGCAGACAGGGATGCTGAGTATGTAAAGAATATTGCAGATAAACTGGGACTTCAGTCTGTTATAGAGAAAGCTAATGTTCCTGAAATTTTAGAACAAGGCAATTTTTCACCACAAGAGGGTGCCAGAGTAGTTAGATATGATTTTCTTGTAAAAACTGCTCAAACATTTTCTTGCAATAAAATTGCCCTCGGTCATCATAAAGATGATCAAGCTGAGACGGTGTTACTTAATTTGCTAAAAGGTGCCGGTTTAGATGGATTAAAAGGTATAGCTCCTAAAAGGGACTTATTTATCAGGCCTTTAATAGAGGTTAAAAAAGATACATTGGAGCAATACTGTAAAGAGAATAATTTAGTATTTTGTAATGATGAATCAAATTATAAAGATATATACTTGAGAAACAAGATAAGAAATAGGTTGATGCCTATTATCATAGAAGAATTCAATCAAAATATAATTGATACTCTTGCAAATACTGCAGAGATACTAAGAGAAGAAAATTTATATTTGGAAGCAATGGCTGAAAAAAGTGAAAAACAATGTCGGCTTTTTTTAAATCCCGATGGGAAAAAAGGAGAATGGTCGACCCAGTTCTTTGTGGAGTTACCCATTGCAATACAAAGAAGAATTATAAGGCAAATATATGCTTTATTAAAGGGAAGCAGCCATAATCTACCCTTTTTTCATGTAGAAGCTGTTAGAAACTTAATATTACAAAATATATCAGGAAACATTGCAGAATTACCCGGTCAATTGGTTGTTGTTTATAGCTATGATAAGCTTAAAATGATGCCCAAAGAGGAATATTATTTACAGAAGAATATTGAATATAGCTATGAAATGCCTATTCCGGGTACTGTACATATCAAAGAAATTAATGCTACAATAGAATCTGCAATTTTAACTCCATCAGAAGCTATGGAAATAATGAAGTTAAAAAATGATAATGAAGCTATAGTTGCTCTAGATCCGGATGACATGCTGATTATTAGAAACAGAGAGCCGGGAGATAAAATGATGCCGGTTGGCATGTCAGGAACAAAAAAGCTTAAGGATTTATTTATTGATGAAAAGGTTGAGAAAATGGAAAGAAATAAGATGCCGATTATTCTCAGCAAAAAAACCGGTAAAATTATTTGGGTAGCTGGTTTAAGAATATCAGAAGAGTTTAAGAATACACTAAATAAAAATAGTACTTTATTGAGATTTTTTAAGGAAGATAATATAGAAAAACCAAAGAAAGTATGAAATTTTATAGTATAGCTTTTAGTAGCATAAATATAACAGCTTGAGAGGAGGATGTTTTTTGAAACGAGTGTTTAGGAATTTATCAATTTATCTTCTACTTGTTCTTGTGGTAATATTCTTGTTTAATCCTTTTAATAATGATGAAGAGCCTATTAGAGAGCTTACATTTACAGAAATGATGGCTTATATTGAACAAGATAAAATTTACTCAGTTGATGTAATTATGAGAGAGGATATATATATTATAGAGGGTAAATTTAGAGATGAAGAACCTTTTGAAGTCAATACTCCTCCGAATGCTGAGTTATTGAACCAAATGGCTGACCTTGGTATACAAGTAACATCTGTTCAACAACCGGAGTCTCCTTGGTGGATGGGCTTTTTAGGGACTTTTTTGATAATGCTGTTGTTGTTGGGTTTAATTTTATTTATGATGCAGCAGACCCAAGGTGGAGGTAATCGGGTCATGCAGTTTGGTAAGAGTAAAGCCAAAATGCAGTCCGGTGAAAAATCCAATGTTACCTTTAAAGATGTAGCAGGAGCAGATGAAGTAAGAGAAGAGCTGGAAGAAGTTGTAGAATTTTTGAAATATCCCAGAAAATTTAATGACATAGGGGCAAAGATACCCAAAGGTGTGCTTTTATTTGGACCTCCCGGTACCGGTAAAACCTTGCTTGCCAGAGCTGTAGCTGGTGAGGCAGGAGTACCATTTTTCAGTATAAGTGGTTCGGATTTTGTAGAAATGTTTGTGGGTGTTGGTGCATCTAGAGTTCGAGACCTTTTTGAGAATGCTAAAAAGAATGCTCCTTGTATAGTGTTTATTGATGAAATAGATGCAGTAGGTAGACAAAGAGGTGCCGGTCTTGGTGGTGGACATGATGAAAGGGAACAAACTTTAAACCAGCTCCTTGTTGAAATGGATGGTTTTGAAAAGAATGAAGGTATTATTATTGTAGCGGCTACAAACAGACCTGATATTCTTGATCCGGCATTATTGCGACCGGGACGATTTGATAGACAAATTACTGTTGATGTTCCTGATGTTAAGGGTAGAGAAGAAATTCTTAAGGTACATGCAAAAGAAAGACCTTTGGCAAGTGATGTAAACTTGAGTATTTTGGCAAGGAGAACTCCGGGCTTTACAGGAGCCGATTTGCAAAACCTTATTAACGAGGCTGCTCTGCTTGCTGCCAGACATGGGCGTAAAGATATAGGAATGAGAGAGCTTGAGGTTTCTATTGAAAGGGTTATTGCAGGACCTGAGAAGAAGTCCAGGGTAATTAATGAGAATGAAAGAAGGCTGGTAGCATATCATGAAGCAGGCCACGCCTTAACTGCTAACTATTTGAAGAACACGGACTCTGTTCATAAGGTCTCTATTATTCCTCGTGGAAGAGCTGGGGGATATTGTTTGACATTACCTAAAGAGGATCGCAACTATATGACTAAGTCGCAAATATTAGATTCAGTTGTCATGCTTTTAGGTGGCAGGGTTGCAGAAGCTGTTGTTTTGAAAGAAATTAGTACAGGGGCTCAAAATGACCTTGAAAGAGCTACAGAGCTTGTAAGAAAGTTAATTACCGTATATGGTATGAGTGACGAACTTGGTCCTCTAACCTTTGGTAAGGGTCAAGGACAGGTTTTCCTTGGTAGGGATATTTCCAGGGACAGGGATTATAGTGAGGCAGTTGCCTTTTCTATTGATAAAGAGGCCAGACGTATTATGGATGAATCATATAACCGTGCTAAACAGATATTAACAGACAAGATAGAGGAGTTACATCTGGTAGCCAAAACATTGATGGACAAGGAAACATTGGAAGCAGATGAGTTTGATATACTTATAAATGGCATGGCTGAAGGTTTATCTCCTGAGGAAGCAAGGGAGAAACTAGATAAATTTGTAGAGCAAAGAGATAAAGGGCAAAATGGAAAGTCTCTAGATGATGCCGGTGAAAGGGATAAAGATGTTCAAGATTCTCCTGCACCTGAAGAAAGAGAAGATCCTAAAGTAACCTTTAAATATTTGAAATAGGAGTTGAGATTTTGGAACAAACATATGTAATGATTAAACCTGATGGAGTTCAAAGAAGTTTAATTGGAGAGATTGTGGCTAGAATTGAGAAAAAGGGTTATAAAATAGTAGCTATGAGAATGCTTAATATTTCTCAAGCTACTGCAGAGTTACATTATGGAGAACATAAAGGAAAGCCCTTTTTTGGTGGGTTGGTGGACTTTATTACATCCGCTCCGGTAGCTGCAATGGTTATAGAAGGTAATGACGTAGTTGCTGGTATGAGAAAGATGTTGGGTGCAACCAATCCGTTGGATGCAGATTTTGGCACTATTCGTGGTGATTATGGAGTTGATTTAGGTAGAAACATTATGCATGCTTCAGACTCACTGGAAAGTGCTAAAAGAGAAATAGGGATATTCTTTAAGCCGGAAGAAATATGTAAATACGAAAGAGCTATAAATAGTTGGATATACGAAAAGTAAAATAAGTGAAAAAGGACTCCTAGAGAGTCTTTTTTACTTGTTTTAAAATCTAGCCAAACAAAAATAATTAACTAAGCCCAGGGACATTGATATCCCCTGGGCAAATTTATATGCGAGGTAAAACATGTCTGATAAAATTAAGTCTATGCTGGGTCATGAGGAGTTTATAAAGAGAAATAAACTGATAGATATGTATGAGTTGGACAGAAAATTTTGCTTGCATAATCTCCAACATTTTCTTGATGCATCCAGGCTAACCTATATCCTGGTTCTTGAAAATGATCAATATAAAAAACTATTCCCGGGGAGGGATATAGGGGAAGTTAAAGAATTAGTTTATGCAGCGGGATTACTTCATGATCTTGGCAGGGTTGAACAATATTTAGAAGGAACAGACCATGCTTTGGTAAGTAGTAAAATTGCTAAGGACATTATGGAGGATGTTGGCTTTACAGTCGAGAATATAGAAATAGTGAGCCAGGCAATTGGAGAACATAGGGAATATAGTGAAACCAATTCACCTTTTGGTAAGAAATTATATGAAGGTGATAAACTATCTCGGCAATGCCAAAATTGTAAAGCCTTTGGCGAGTGTAAAAATGAACTAAAACATAAGCAAGGAAAACAAATTTATTAGGTGATAAAACATGTATAATTTAAGGATGGTTAATTTTAAGACAATAAACCAGGTTGAAAAACATCTTTTTGAAATAGGTACAGATAGCCGTGGTATCAAAATAATGGAATCTAAGGCTTTGCTTCAGTGTATCCGCCTTGATGAAGTGCCAACAAAAGTAGCTAACATATTAAAGCAAGAGATGTTGTCAATTGGTGGAGAAGCAGCAGTTGCCAGAGATGTTATTGGTAGTGCACTTATCCATACTTCAGTATTGCTTATGGGAACTCATAAACATTATAAAAAGCTTATTGAAAAGTTGAAAATGCAACCTTTTAAGTTACCGGAACTCGGTAATCAAATAGAGATATTAATTAAAAACACACAAACTCGATTTAGATCATTAGAAGTGGGTAAATATACACTTCCAGTTGGAGAAAGAACTATTATTATGGGTATATTAAATCTCACACCTGATTCTTTTTCTGATGGTGGCAAATTTTTTGATGTAGATAAGGCTGTAGCTCATGCTTTGAAAATGGTGGAAGCAGGGGCAGATATTATAGATGTTGGAGCTGAATCAACACGTCCGGGCTATACCCCGGTTGAAGCGGAAGAAGAACTCCAAAGGCTGGTACCGATATTAGAAAGGTTATTAAAGGAAGTCCATGTGCCAATTTCGGTTGATACATATAAAGCAGCTACAGCCCAAAAGGTTCTTGATATGGGAGTAGATATGATAAATGATGTTTGGGGTCTTCAAAGAGATACTCAATTGGCTCAAGTAGTTGCTGATTATGGAGCTCCCATTGTTGTCATGCATAACCAGAATAGTACAGAATATGATAATTTCATGGGTGATATCATTGCTTTTCTTAGAAAAAGCGTAGAGATTGCTGAAGAGGCAGGTATTGCTTCAGATAAGATAATAATTGATCCGGGAGTAGGTTTTGGAAAGACACTGGAGCATAATCTGGAAATTATGGACAGGCTTGATGAGTTGAAAACTTTGGGCAAGGCAATTTTGTTGGGAACTTCAAGGAAATCAATGATAGGTAAAGTTTTGGATCTTCCTGTGGAAGAAAGAATAGAAGGAACAGCTGCTACAGTGGCATTGGGAATTGCTAAAGGGGCAGATATTATCAGGGTACATGATGTGAAAGAAATGGCCAGGGTTTGCAAAATGATGGATGCTATGGTCAGGAGGTAGGGGCTTTGGATAAAATTATAATGGATGGTATGGAATTTTGGGGTTTTCATGGAGTTTTTTCAGAGGAACAGTTAAGAGGGCAATCTTTTATAGTTGATGTTACATTGTGGCTTGATTTAGAAAAAGCAGGCAATACTGATGATCTCAGAGATACAATCCATTATGGGGAACTATATGAGAAAATTAAATACATTGTGGAGCGGAAGAGGTTTGATCTTATTGAAGCCTTAGCAAAAAATATTGTAGACACACTTCTTGAAGAGGAGCTGATTATTAGAGCTCTTGTTAAAGTAAGAAAACCACAAGCTCCTATAAAAGGTAAATTTAATTATATGGCTGTAGAAATGGAGAGAGGAAAGCAATGACTTCATATGTCTTTCTGGGGCTTGGCTCTAATATATGCGATAGAAAAGAACATTTGGAAGAAGCAATCAAAGCTTTGGAAGAAATACCAGAGATAATAGTTTTAGATATGTCTTCCATATATGAAACAGAGCCCTTTGGTGGTGTTACTCAGGATAAATTTTTAAATATGGTTATAAAGATAAAGACTACTTTAATGCCGGATAAGCTTTTAGAAACGGTAATGGCAATTGAGGAGAAACTAGGCAGAATTCGTACTATTAGATGGGGATCAAGGACGATTGATATTGATATCCTGCTTTATGGCAACGAAGTGATAAGCACTAAGGACTTGACTATTCCTCATGCAGGGTTAAAAGAGAGAGATTTTGTATTGGTGCCGCTGTTGGAAATTGAACCTGATATAAAGCTTCCAAATGGTGAATTTTTAAAAAACTTTTTAAAACCAGATGAAAGAACGACTACTTTAGTTTTGAGAATTAAATGATCGAAATTTATTTAGTTTATAGCAATCACTCTACGTGCCTAAGTAGAGTGATTTTTTGCATTTGCTAAATATTTGCAGTACAAGAAATTTAGAGGAAAGTTTATCTTTTTGTCGAAACCAGTTGAAATAAAATATTCGTTGGGAGTAGAGGGAATTGAGGAAAAAAATTAATCGGAGAGATTTTTTGCTTTATGGAACAGGCACCCTTGCCTCTATGCTTGCTTTAACAGGGTGTTCATACAAGGATACAATAAGAACTCAGGTATATGCACTGCCTGAGGAAGATACATCGGTTATTGAAATTTTAGAATGTGACTATCTGATACAAAAAGGTTTAATTGTTGATGGAACTAATTCACAGCCCTTTGAAGGCGATGTGGCTATTAAGGGTGATAAAATAATAAAAGTAGCTAAGTCCATTATCGGCAAAAATTGTGAAATAATAGATGCACGAGGGAAAATGGTATCTCCCGGTTTTATAGATTTACATACACATACAGAAAACTATATGGCTAATAACGGCAGATCAGAAATGATACTTCTGCAAGGGGTAACTACGCAAATTGGAGGTAACTGTGGCAACTCTCCGGTGAAAATTGCTGAACTTTTATCTGAAATGAATGATATAGGGGTCAATTTCGGAATGTTATCAGGTTATAGAGAAATGAGGCGGCGTGTATTAGGTAACGCTAATGTAAGGCCCAATGGGGCTCAGACCCAGGCAATGCTTGATATATTACAGGAAAACCTTCAGGAAGGTGCTTTTGGTTTTTCCGTTGCTCTAGAATATTGGCCTCAAAATTTTGCAACAACAAGTGAAATTGTAGAGCTTAGCTACTTATTACCCGAATATGGAGCTTTTCTTGCAATTCATGTTAGAAATGAAGGGGATAGGGTAATCCCGTCAATTGAAGAAGCTATAGAGATAGGACAGAGAGCTAAAGTTCCTGTTCAGTGTTCCCATATAAAGGCTGCACATAGAAGAAATTGGGGTAGGAAGGAAGAAGTTTTAAGGCTCTTGTCAGAGGCTAGAGATGGTGGGCTGGATATTACAGCAGATGTGTATGGATACAACTTTTCCAGTACTGATCTGAGTAACAGTGGTTATTATTCAATGAGTGAAGAAAATGTAGAAATGGCTTTAGTTCATCCGCAAGTCATGATAGCTAGTGATTCTGGACTTAGGGCTGGTGGCGAAGCTATTCACCCAAGAGCATATGGCAACTACCCTAGGATTATATCTCGATATGCTAGAGAGAAAGATCTATTACCTATAGAAACGTTAATATATAAGATGACATCAATGCCGGCTGATAGGTTAGGATTGGTTGATAGAGGGCGTTTATTGGAAGGATATAAAGCTGATATAACAGTTTTTGATTTTGACACTATTACTGATAGAGCTACCAGACAGCAGCCCATGCGTTATTCTGAAGGTGTTGAAAATGTATTTGTTAATGGAAATTTGGCAGTACATGATGGGAATGTCACAGGAGTTTTGGCTGGAGAAGTTTTAAGGAATAAACCTCACACATCCTAATATGTTCCAAATTGCTCTGAGGTAATAAATTAAAGTATTGTTAAATCGGCGGAAAAAGGGTATAATAAATGCAAGTGTCAACGCTTGCGGCGTTGACACTCTAACACAAACTAATCTGACGATTGGTTTACGGTATATAGTAAGGTTTAGTGCAAAATAACCGCGTACCTTTGTCGAGGGCGGTTATTTTTTGTGCCTAATTATATGAACAATCAAGATAGCAAAAGCTATCATCAGCGTCAATGCTTCAAAAATTGTCATATATGCCTCACCTCCTTTCTGGAGGTAAAGCCGTTGTGCTTTTTTTATTATAGATTATTTACCAATATTTCTCAATATTAAACTGTAAAAATAAACCAGCTGACTAGATGGGAAATACAGCGAAAGGTTAACCTTGTTAAATATAAGGTTGACAAGAAGATGGTTTGAGGATATTCTTATATCAAAGGTGTTTATCAGAGGTGCTTATCTATGAAAACAGAACTGCTCGAAATGTTGTTAAATGGACAATATATTTCAGGACAAGAAATAAGTGATAAGCTTGGTATTTCTCGTACTGCTGTGTGGAAGCATATTAATTCTTTGAGGGAAGATGGATATAGTATTGATTCCCAATATGGTAAGGGATACAGATTATTGCATATGAATAAATATATTACACCTGAAAAAATAAAATTGGGACTTAAGTGTAAACTCTTTGCGAGAAATATAACTCACTTTCATGAGGTAGAATCAACCAATGAAGAAGCAAAGAGAATTGCTGAGAAAGGGTATCCAGAAGGAAGTTTGGTTATAGCCGAGAAACAAACAGCAGGTAAAGGGCGGATGGGTAGGCATTGGAAATCATCTTCGGATGGTCTATGGACTTCTATTATTCTTAAGCCATCAATACCTTTGCGAGATGCCCCAAAACTTGCTTTGTTGACTGCTGCAGCTTTGCGGACAACACTTAGCGAGGATTTTGGTATAGAAGCAAGTATAAAGTGGCCCAATGATTTACTTGTAGATAATAAAAAGATTTGTGGAATACTTACAGAGATGAAAGGGGAAATGGATAGGATAGACTATATAATTAATGGGGTTGGAATAAATGTAAATCAAAATCCGGAAGATTTCTCCGGGGAATTGGTAAATACAGCTACTTCTCTTAAGATTATTAAGGGAAAAGAAATAGATAGGCTATTGCTGCTTCAAAGATATTTAGAAACTTTGGAAGAATTCTACTTGGATTTTCTTGAAAATGGTTTTGAAAAGACAAGGCAAGTCTGTATTAAAAATAGCCATACTGTCGGTAATATTGTAACAATATATTCTGGGGATAAAGAGTATACAGGCAAAGCTGTAAATATAGGTGATGATGGTGCTTTGATTGTAGAAATTGATGGACAGGAAATTCCCTTTTATGGCGGAGAAGTCAGCCTAAGGAAATCGTAGAGCACCCCTATGTGGGTGCCCCGCTGTTATCTTCAGTCCATAGTTCTTAGTAACCTGGGATGTGTAACTAGTTTCAGAGCCAGTCAAAGAAATTTTTTTATAAATATGGTTAACCATAAAAATTATAAGGTTAACAGTTATGTAAATGAATGAGAGAAGAAAGGGAGATTATTATGAGTGTCTATAAAATGAATTTAGTTGCTATGTTTGCTGCTTTAACAGCCATTGGTGCGTTTATTCAAATACCTATACCATTTATGCCTATTACTTTACAGGTGTTTTTTGTATTTTTAGCAGGAGTACTTCTAGGTCCGAGACTAGGTTCATTAAGCCAAATAGTGTATATAACCATGGGACTTGTAGGCTTGCCGATATTTTCTGCAGGTGGAGGTCCGGGATATATATTTCATCCAACCTTTGGCTTTCTTATTGGTTTTATTTTTGCTAGTTTTTTTGTAGGATATTTTTTGAAAGACCAAGAGAACCTGAGTTTTATAAGAACGTTGAGTGTTTGTATTGGTGGAATAATAATTATGTATGCTATAGGCATCCCTTACATGAATATAGTATTAAATCAAGTGCTGGGTATTGAGCAGTCAATGATAGCAAGTGCTATTTTTATGGCAGGATTTATACCGGGAGATATATTAAAAGTAATTGGTGTTGCCCTGATTGCACCTCGTATTAAAAAAGCAATACGCTTATAATGTAAGTCATAAAAAAGGACAAAAATTCTATAACTACTTACACTAAGATACTTCTATAGTCTTGGATAGGCTAATGGGAGTATTTTTTTGCATTAATTTAATTAAAACTTCCTCAAATGTAAAATGTACTTAAAATCATAAATATATAGCTTTCAATAAAAAATTTTACAAAATTGTAGTAATTGGAATTTATTTGTCCTAAACAACCAAAAAAAGTAAAATAATTACTGGCAAAGATGGTAAAAATAGATTATAATTTTTATTAATAATTTCCATTAAATAAATATATGTATGGTAATTATACTCATAAATTTACTTGTAAATTCAAATGTAGATAAAGAGAAAAACTAAGATGCAATTAAGTTGATATAAATTGCCAAACAAAAAATTACAGATAGACTGTAAAATTTTTTGTGATGTAAAAGTAGTTATTGATATTCCTGGGTAAAGTGAGATTTCATAAATTTCTTGCTTTACATAAGGATATATAGCCCCTTTACCTATATAGGTAAAGGTTAGGATTGATATTACAACAACCCTAACCTTTACCTATATAGGTAAAGGTTAGGATTGATATTACAACAACCCTAACCTAACTTTGAATGTAAAGGGAGATCAAATTCAAAGGAGGGATTATAAGGGTTATTTTAATTGTTAATAAGTAAATAAAAGAGTTAAAGACTACTACAATTTTAGGAGGAATGAAAAATGAAATTAAAAGGTTCAATTTTTGGTTGTTTAATTTTAATTTTATGTTTAATAATGGCTATGCCAGCTTTAGCAGATGAGACCGCGGTGGACTATTTTAATGCCAAAGCAACTTCTTTAGAGGAATTGTCTGAAAGAAGTGGAATCCCTCAAGGTGATCTTATTGAAGCCAAGGAGCAAATGGGTACTGATGAGTTCCTTATACTAATGGAAGAGTATATTGCAAGGTATGGTAACACAGATGTGTATGGTCGCTCTCCTGGAAGCCCTGGCCAAAGTATGACTGCCGCACAATGGACATCCATTTCTAGTCACTTTCGAGTAGGGCGTATATTAATAACAAGCGATTCAACTACACTTGGGATTAATCACGGTCATACTGCTATTCTCGCAAGGGCTGATCGAACAGTAGAAGCTCTAGGCCCCGGTCGTTGAAGTGGTGATTTTAATCCAGTTTGGTGGCAAGACTATTTTCGAGTAAGGGTTTTGGCAGCAGGAGCAAATTGGCAGCAACAAGGAGCAGCAGACTATGCATGGAACAATTTGCGAAGGATACCATATAGTACCTTGGCTACATATTCGAACAGAAATGCTGTGAATTGTGCTACTTTAGTATGGCAAGCATTTTATTCTCAAGGGTTACGTCTTAATACGGGACCTGGTTCAACCGTCCTTCCTAGTACAATAAATAACGATTCAAGGACAAGTGTAATATCACATGTAAATTGGCCAGGTACTGCATGGTAAAACAGATAAGCTAGAAATTGTAACAAGCAAAAGTATAGCATTAGTGTCATTTGATGACACTAATGCTTGCTTATATTAGCAACCATCAACATTAGGAGGATACTCAATGGAAAAAATATCGAAAATAACCATTGTTATTATATTTTTAGCATTATTTATAATAATTTTATTTGGATGCTCACAAGAAAACAATCAAGGAGAAAGTATAAGAGTGGGAGATTTTGAATTGACAAACATCATAAATGACAATTTCTCTAATGGCCTGGATTTTTATTTCTACTATGAAACACCTCCAGGAGCATATTATAGGACTGCAACATATGTATATAATGCTATATCTCTTAAAAAAGCTTCTTACACATTTGAGCGTTCATTTTCAGCAATTTATCCAGTAGAACGTATCCGTAGTATTATTGGGGAGGATTATAGAGATTCTCATGGGCAAGTTATGATATACGGCAGAAATCAAACTTATGAATTTATTGTAACAAATAAGCGATTTAGAGACGAAATATTTAAAAACAAATGGATTATTGTATATATAGAAAATGGGTATCAAAGAGAGATAGTGATACAAACAAATGAAGAGGATATAGTGCCAACGAGGCATTTTTTGCATGGTAATACTTTGTATTTGCTTGCCAATATATTTGATGAAGAAACAGGTTCTGCTTTGGATAGTATTATAATATACAAAATAAACCTTGATAATGAAACATATAAATATGATATATATGATATGTCATTAGAACCTTTCAACCAATTTAGAATAATACAAATGATAATGTTTGATGGTAAAATATACTTGTCTGCTATGTGTTCTGATGAAAGTTCAATAAATTTTTCTTATATATTGTCTATTAATATTGGTACACATGAAATGAATTATATAGCGTATTATAATTACCTGGCATTTAGAGTACTTGAATATGAAAATCAAATACTTGTATTGAAGACGGGCATAGATGGAGAGAATGTGTATATAGATTTCTTAGATGATAATAAAAATATAGTAGGAATTCGTAAAATATATATACCTTTAGATGAAAATGAATATTTGATTGGAAATATTTGGTCGCCATATTTTGTGAAATTATTTAATGGTGAGATATATTTTACATTGGCTTCTCAAATGGGATCAGGCAGATATATAGTGGTATATAATATAGAAAATGGAAGACCGTCCTATTTAGGATTTGCTTATAATGCAGACAGTCGTTACAGATTAATGCATGTTGGTTTTTTCTTTAGTACGCAAAATTGATATACAAGTGATAAGGGAAGCCAGTTGATTAGACTTAATGAGAATAATGCTAACTGACAGCTAAATGATGCTAAAGCACAGCAAAATTATGATAGCATTGAGTTAAGGGGTACAAATTTATGTAATTAAATCTATTTGAAGAATTTAATAACAAATTTAAAGATTATAGCAATGGGTAGTAAATTCCAAATATTTTACTGCCCTTTTTTAGTTCAAGGAGGAACAATTAATATATATATGCCAAAATTTATATTAAAAAAATGTTCTTTTTATAATATTATTAAAAAATACAGCAGGTATAATCATCTGATATAATACTTGTAGAAATATGCAAAATAAGGTTAAAATATAGATGGTTATTATCTCTGGATAGGAAAGAGGGGCTTTGATGTGCTATTTGTAATAGACATAGGAAACACTAATATTGCTATGGGTATTTATCAAGGTGATAGACTTGAGCACTATTGGAGGATATCCACGAATATAAGCAAAACTTCTGATGAGTTGGGGCTTTTATTAAACCAGTTGTTTGGGTATAAAGGGTTATTTTTTAAAGACATTAATGCCATTGCTATATCATCAGTGGTTCCTAATCTCATGACGGACATGAAAACAATGTGTGAAGAGTACATTGGAGCAAAGCCTTTTATTGTTGGGTCTGATGTAAAAACAGGCCTTGAAATAAAGTTTGATAATCCCAAAGAAATTGGTGCAGATAGAATAGTAAATGTTGTAGCAGCAATTGAAAAATATGGAGCACCGGTAATTGTTGTTGATTTTGGAACTGCAACAACTTTTGATGCAATTTCTTCTGAAAAGTACTATCTTGGTGGAGCTATTACACCGGGTATCGGTATTTCTATGGATGCACTATTTAGTAAAGCAGCTAAATTGCCCAGGGTTGAGCTGCAAAAGCCTGATAGTGTAATAGGAAAAAATACTGTTAAATGTATGCAAGCTGGTATTATTTACGGATATATAGGTCAAGTAGATGGTATAGTAAGTAGGATGAAAAGGGAATTAGCTGGACACAAATCCGATGATCGGCGACTGACAGCTGACGACCGAATTGTAGCTGTTGCGACTGGTGGTTTGTCGGGATTTATTGCTCCATATTGCGATACTGTTGACTATACTGATCCATATCTTACATTAGAAGGATTAAAAATAATATTTGAAAGAAATCTATAAATGGAGAGCTACTATGAATATAGGGACACTTAAGTTGAAAAATTGTGTTGTATCTGCACCTTTGGCAGGTATCAGTGATAAGACTTTTCGTACTTTAGTTAAAGAAAATGATTGTGCTTTGTCTTATACTGAAATGGTAAGTGCAAATGCTTTGGTACATAATAACTGCAAGACGCTGGAATTGTTTAATATAGATGGAGAAGTATCGCCGACAACGGTACAAATTTTTGGGTCAGAACCCGAGATAATGGCACAAGCTGCCATTATAGTAGAAAAAAATAATCCTCAGATTATAGATATCAATATGGGATGTCCTGCACCTAAGATAGTAAAAAATGGTGCGGGATCTGCTTTGATGAAAACACCCCAATTGATTGGAGAAATAGTCGCCGCAGTGAGCTCAAGTGTGAAAGTACCGGTAACTACAAAGATAAGACTTGGTTGGACGCCGGAGACAATTAATGCTGTTGAAGTGGCAAAAATTGTTGAAAAAGCAGGTGCAGCAGCAATAGCTGTTCATGGCAGAACAAGATGTCAATTCTACAGAGGAAAAGCTAACTGGGAAATGATTAAACGGGTTAAAGAAGCAGTAGATATACCAGTCATTGGCAATGGTGATGTATGGGAACCGGAAGATGGCAGAAGGATGCTTGATGAAACCGGATGTGATGGTATTATGATTGGCAGGGGTTCTATGGGTAATCCCTGGGTATTTAAGAGAACCAGTCATTATCTTGCAACAGGAGAGCTTTTGCCGCCACCTTCTCATGGAGAAAGAATAACTATGGGTATTAGGCATTATAACATGCTAATGGAGGAAAAAGGGGAAGCTTTAGCTGTTAAGCAAATGAGAAAGCATCTTGCTTGGTATTTTAAAGGTTTAAGGAATGCAGCTAAAATGCGTGAAGAGATAAATAAGCTTGATGATATCGAGTTAATTATGGAAAAGCTAGATGAGTATTATGTTGAATATTGTTAAATTGACTGCCTTTATGGGCAGTTTTTTATTTAATTTTATATTTGCGTTATATAAAATTTTTTGCTATTATAGGTGTAGACAATTTTGTGCACAATAGTATAAGAGGAGAAATGTTATGGATGTTATGCGTATTGGTGACAAAGTTATTAGCAGAAAAAAGCTTTATATGATTATTGATAAAGCCCTAGACCTTAGAAGTGAAGGACTTTCTCAACAAGAGGTTGCAAATATAATGGGTTTGGATAGACCCTTTATTTCCAAACTGGAAAAACTAGGTGAAATTAGAAAAGGGCAAAAAATTGGAGTTGTTGCTTTTCCTATAGAAAACAAACAGGAACTAGAACAGTACCTTAAAAAAGAAGGAGTAGATTTTATGCTCCTTATGACTGATGATGAAAGATGGGGGTTTGTTAGGGAAAAGCAGGGTATAGAGCTCTTTAACGGTGTTATGGAAATTATAGCACAGCTGAGATCATGTGATGTGATTATAGTTATTGGCTCAAATTATAGAATAAAACTATGCGAAGCCTTGGTTGATAAAGAGGTTATTGGAATAGAAATTGGTAAATCACCCATAGAGGCGGACAAACTAATAGATATGCAGATTGTTCAAAATGTGTTTTCCACTTTGAATCCTCGTTGAGCAAAGATTAGTTCAAAAGGAGTGGCGTAACTGATATGAAAAGAGTAATTAGCGTAAGTCTGGGTTCTTCAAAAAGAGATCATACAGTTGAAATAGATGTGCTTGGCGAAAAAGTATCAATAGAACGTATTGGTACTGACGGAAGCCTGGAAAAAGCAGCCGAATTGATTTCAGACCTGGATGGAAAAGTGGGCTGCTTTGGCCTTGGGGGAACTGATCTCTATGTATTTGCCGGAGCTAAACGCTACACTATTAGGGAAGCGGCCAAGATAGCTAAAAACGCCCAAAAAACTCCGATTGTTGATGGAAGCGGGCTAAAAAACACATTAGAACGCAGGACTATTAGCTATTTACAAGAAGCTAAAGGAATAAAATTTTCCGATAAAAAAGCTCTTATGGTGTGTGCAATGGATAGATTTGGGATGGCAGAAGCTCTTGAAGATGCAGGAGCAAAAATGACTTATGGTGATTTAATTTTTGTTTTGGGAATTCCCATACCGTTACACTCATTAAAAGCTTTAGATAGGCTGGCGAGGATTGTAGCTCCCATTGCTGTTCAGATGCCTTTGAAATTCTTGTATCCTACAGGTAAAAAACAGGAAATAACTAATACACAAGATAAATATCAAAAATACTACGATGATGCCCACATTATAGCGGGAGATTTTCATCTTATTAAAAAACATATGCCAAGAACATTAGATAAGAAAATAATAATTACGAATACTGTGACTAAAGAAGACGTACAAGATTTAAAAAATAAAGGAGTTGCTCTGCTGGTAACTACTACACCTCACTTAAACGGCAGATCTTTTGGAACCAATGTTATTGAAGGAGTTTTAGTTGCATTATCAGAGAAGGGCAATAAAGATTTAACCAGTGATGAATATTTGAGTTTACTCGAAAGATTAAACTTTGTTCCTCATACAGAATGGCTCAATGAAAATACAGTTCAAATTCAGGAGGTAAACAATGGATAGATTTGCATTTATGATACACCCTATTGATAGTTCAGACATAGCGAGAAAATTTTCACTCCTTAAGCGACTTCCAAATAGCATACTTGATAAGATAATCTATCATTTGCCGCCTATAAAAGTTTCGGAGATAACGGGAATAAAGTCTATATACGATAATGAGGTTGTGGGAAATTTTCTTGGATGTACTTTGACCAGTAAGCAGATGGTAGAATTACCTACCGAGACAGTTATAGATAAAATAATTCGTACAGGTAAAATAGCAGAAAAATTAGGGGCAAAAGTTTTAGGTTTAGGAGCAATGACTTCTGTTGTAGGAGATGCGGGATATACAGTAGCAAAAAACCTGAACATTCCTGTTACTACCGGTAATAGCTATACAATAGCAACTGCCATGGAAGGAACGGAAAAAGCTGCAGAAATGCTTGGTGTTGATATTAAAAAAGCAGAAGTTTTAATTATTGGAGCTAATGGTTCAATAGGAAATGTTTGTGCACAGATGATGGCTAGAAAGTGTGAAAATTTGACGTTGGTGTCACGAGATATAAAAAAGCTGGAAGAGTTATCAGCAAAAATTCTCAAGGAAACCGGTTTGGTGGTAAAAATATCTACCCAGACAGAAAAAGTAATAAAAACAGCTGATATTATAATAACTGTTACTTCTTCAGTAGACTGTGTCATTAAGCCTGAAGATTTAAAGTCGGGAGCACTTGTCTGCGATGTGGCAAGACCCAGAGATGTATCTAAAAAAGTTGCAGATCTTAGGGATGATGTGTTGATTATTGAAGGTGGATTAGTAGAGGTGCCGGGAGATGTTGATTTCAACCTAAACTTTGGTTATCCACCAAAATTGGCATTGGCGTGTATGGCTGAGACTATGATACTGGCATTAGAAAAAAAATGGACATCATTTACTCTGGGAAGGGAAATAACAGTTGAACAAGTAGATGAAATACACAAATTAGGTAAAAAGCATGGATTTAAATTAGCCGGTTTCAGGAGTTTCGAAAGAATAGTTAAAAGTGAAATGATTGAAAGGGTAAGTTATTTCACAAAACAAAATGCAAACAAAGCATTTCAAAGTTAAAACTTGGTAGAAATTTAGACAAATAATACTAAATACTCTTCTTGACAAATATATGAAAAGGTCTTTATAATAATAGCCATATAGTAAAGAACAAGAGCACTGTTATTTTTATAGCAGTGCTTATTGTTATAATAGTTGTGAGATTTTTGTAATTTAGTAGTAATTTTAATGGATGAATATAGATATAATAATATTGCTATTATAGCAATGCTTTGCGTGATATGATTAAAAAGGAGAGTTAAAGATGTCTACACAAGATGTAATTTTAACTGTTGAAGGTTTAAAGAAACTAGAAGATGAATTAGTTCACCTTAAAACAGTGAAAAGGCAAGAGGTAGCTGAGAGAATAAAGCAAGCAAGAGAATTTGGGGATATTAGTGAGAACTCAGAATATGAAGATGCTAAACATGAGCAGGCATTTATTGAAGGCAGGATACTGACTTTAGAGAAAAAGCTTAGAAATGCTAAGCTTATTGATAATGATGCAGTAGATACAAAGGCAGTGAGTGTAGGAGCTAAAGTGAAATTAAAAGACCTGGAATCTGGCGATGAGCTTGAATATGTGATTGTTGGTTCCATGGAGGCAGACCCGTCAGATTCCAAAATATCTAACGAGTCTCCTGTTGGAAAAGCAATAATTGGTAAAAAGAAGGGTTGCGTTGTTGAAGTGAATGTTCCTGTAGGAACTTTAAAATATGAGGTTTTGGAAATCTCTAAGTAGTAGTTTATAACGCAAATTTACAGGACTGCGACTTTATATCGTAAGTCCTGATTTATTTTTGTGAAATGGATATGATGTGTACAGACGAGGAGGCTGTTTTTAGATGGATATGGAATTTAATGAATTAGAACAAGTAAGGCGGGAAAAGTTAAATGAATTTAAAGAGCTTGGAATTGACCCATTTGGAGGCAAATTTGAGGTCACACATAAGGCTCAGGAAATAATAGAGAACTTTGAAGCTTTGGATGGACAACCTGTAAAAATTGCAGGTCGAATAATGACAAAAAGAGTTCAAGGTAAAGCAAGCTTTGGGCATATTCAGGATGTATCGGGACAAATACAGGTTTATGTGCAGATAGATAATCTTGGAGAAGAGGCATATTCATTATTTAAGAAAATGGATATTGGCGATATAATTGGTGTCGAGGGTTCAGTTTTTAAAACCCGTCGTGGTGAAGTTACTGTTGAAGTACATAAAATAATACTTTTAACAAAATCCTTGCAACCATTACCGGAAAAATGGCATGGGTTAAAAGATGTTGATTTAAGATACCGTCAAAGATATGTAGATTTGATTGTAAACCCTGGAGTTAAAGATGTTTTTATTAAAAGAACAAAGATTATCAAAGCAATGAGAAAATTTTTAGACGATAGAGGATTCCTTGAAGTTGAAACCCCTACACTACATGTTATACCTGGGGGAGCATCAGCAAGGCCTTTCATTACTCATCATAATACACTAGATATGGAGCTGTATATGAGGATAGCCCTAGAGCTTCATTTAAAGAGGCTTCTGGTTGGGGGGCTGGAAAGGGTCTATGAAATAGGCAGGAATTTTAGAAATGAAGGTATTTCGACAAAACATAACCCTGAATTTACAATGATGGAGCTTTATCAAGCATATGCAGACTATGAAGATATGATGGAAATCACAGAAAATATGGTTGCTTTTATTGCCAAAGAAGTACTAGGGGAAACAAAAGTTATGTATCAAGGGCAGGAAATAGACCTAACTCCACCATGGGAAAGAATCACCATGGTAGATGCAGTGAAAAAATTTGCTAATGTGGACTATAATGAATGGAAAACAGTAGATGATGCTGTTAATGCTGCTAAACAAGTGGGAATAGGAGTTAAAAAAGGTGCAACAATGGGAGAAATACTTGCTCTGATATTTGAAGAAAAAGTAGAGCCTCATTTGGTGCAACCTGTATTTATTACAGAACATCCAATAGAGATTTCACCACTTGCAAAAAAAATTGAAGGTAAAGAAGACTTCACTTACCGTTTTGAGGTGTTTGCAGTAAATAAAGAGCTGGCTAATGCTTTTACAGAGCTTAATGATCCGATAGATCAAAAGGAAAGATTTGAAAAGCAAATGGAGCAAAGAGAAAAAGGTGATGAAGAAGCACAGCGTATGGATGAGGATTTTATAAAAGCATTAGAGTATGGAATGCCGCCTGCTGGAGGTCTGGGTATAGGAGTAGACAGGCTAATTATGTTGTTGACTGACAGTCCATCCATAAGAGATGTGATCTTATTTCCGACGATGAGACCTAGAGAAAATTAATTAAAAATTAATTTTAAATTTTGCTTGCAAAGTATAAAATAATATGTTATATTACATAAGTCGCCCGAAATTAGGTGACTTATTTATTTGGCAGCTGAAAAAGCAATAAGATAGCAGTTGCAAAAGGCAAGAAGATATGATAATATGAAGATCCTGCCGAGAAGCAGGAGAGGAAAGCAGATCTTTGAAAATTGAACAGTGATAAAGAATTAAACCCGTTAAAAAAGGTAGCGAA